>Ga0182030_10014964_pt1 | contig 15244 bp, 13 predicted proteins | sample 812S3MmetaG_FD_121299 | JGI IMG/M metagenome (GOLD analysis project Ga0182030, IMG submission 121299) | Permafrost microbial communities from Stordalen Mire, Sweden - 812S3M metaG (Illumina Assembly) | ecosystem: Environmental > Terrestrial > Soil > Wetlands > Permafrost | place: Sweden... | reverse complement strand
GGGTCCGGCCAGGTAGCCCTTCAGCGCCAGATAGATCAGCCGCGGATTGAGCGGCGCCAACTGTTCGTAGCCGCAGCCGAGGCGCTCCATCGTACCGGGGCCGTAATTCTCAATCACCAGATCGGCGTTGGCAGCGAGACGATGCAATGCCGCCTGCCCCTCGGGCCGCTTCAGGTCCAACGCGAGGCTGCGCTTGTCGCGGTTCAGTGCGGCGAAGAAGCCGGCGGCGAAGCCACCCAGGCCGCGCGTGTGATCGCCCTTTGGCGCAGGCTCGATCTTCACCACGTCGGCGCCCAGCTCGGCGAAGATCAGCCCGGCGGTCGGCCCCATCACCGTATGGCTGAACTCAAGAACCTTCAGCCCGGCCAGCGGTGTTGCCGACATCAGGCAGCCTTGCGGCGGAACGCGTCGAGGCTGCCGGCGTGGATCAGCTCGCTCGGCAGGACGTGGCCGACGATGTCCTCGGCCATGCGGCCGACCTCGATGAGGTGGTCGAGATCGACCCCGGTGCTGATGCCCATTTCCTCGCACAGCAGCACCAGTTCCTCGGTGCAGATATTGCCGGCGGCGCCCTTCTGGCCGGCGAACGGGCAGCCGCCGAGACCACCGACGGTGGAGTCGTACCGCGTGACACCCATGCGTAGGCCGGCATGAGCGTTGGCGACGGCCAGGCCGCGGGTGTCGTGCAGATGCAGTGACAGTTTCTGTTCCGGCCAGTGGGCGCGCACCTCACCGAGCACGCGTTCGATGCGTGGCGGCGTCGCCCAGCCCATCGTGTCGGCGAGCGAAATGATCTCGATCTTGGCACCGGTCTCGGCTGCGATGGCGAAGCCGTCCTCCAGCGTGGTGATCACCTGGGCCGGCGAGATGTCGCCCTGATAGTTGCAGCCGAAGGCCGCCATCACGCCAAGCCGCGGGACCGCCACGCCGTTCTCCAGATGCAACAGTGTCTGCTTGCGCATTGCCTCGAGGTTTTCGGCATGGGTGCGGTGCAGGTTCTTCTGGGTGAACGCCTCGGATGCGGTCAATGAGATCGATCCGCTGATGGTCAGCTTGTCGCGGAATGCCAGCGCGCGGTTGAGGCCGCTGGCATTGAACCATAGTGCCGTGTAGTGCACGCTTTGCTTGGGCTTGAAGCCGGCGATGACGTCCTCGGCGTCGGCCCAGCCGGGGACGATGCGCGGACTGACGAACGAGCAGGCCTGAATGTGGTGCAGACCGGTTTCCGCCAGCGCCTCAATCAGGCGGATCTTGTCGGCGGTGCTGATCGGGCCGGGTTCGATCTGGAAGCCCTCACGCGGGCCTTCCTCGTGGATTTCCACGTGCTTCGGCAGGTCGGTCATGTGCGGCATCCCCTCGCTGTGGGCGTTCGGGGCAGTATAGGGTCAGCGTTGCAGCAGCGCGAGCAGGCCTTGCAGGAGTTGCGTCGGGGTCGGTGGACAACCGTGGATGGTCAGGTCCACCGGGAGGACTTCGGCGACCGCGCCGACGCAGGCTGGGCTGGCGGCAAAGACACCACAACCGGCGGCGCAATCGCCGGCGGCGACGATCCATTTCGGGTCCGGCGTGGCGCGCCAGGTGCGTTCGAGGGCTTGCCGCATGTTGTTGGTGACGGGGCCGGTGACCAGCAGGACGTCGGCGTGGCGGGGGGAGGCGACGAAGCGCAAGCCGAAACGATCAAGGTCGTAGTAGGCGTTGTTGAGGGCGTGGATTTCGAGTTCGCAGCCGTTGCAGGAGCCGGCGTCGATTTCACGAATGGAGAGGCTGCGACCGAGCTTGCGGCGGGTGGTCGCATTGAGCTGCGCGGCGAGCGTGACGAGTGCCGGATCATCGTCCGGGCGCGGTTCGGTGAGCGGTCGGCGCAGGCCTTCGAGGAGATGTTTCAGCATGCGGGAGAGGCCGTTACGGATAGGCCGCGGCCGGCGTTCCCTCCGTCATGGCTGGGCTTGTCCCGGCCATCTGCGCTTCGACAGCGTTGCGTAGATGGCCGGGACAAGCCCGGCCATGACGGAGAGCGCGGGGGCCGTGACCGGGAGGCCAGTACCATGAGGCCACTCACAGATCGTGTCCGGAGTAGGAACAATTGAAACTCTTGTTGCAGATCGGGAAGTCGGCGACGATGTTGCCTTCTATCGCCGCTTCCAGCAGTGGCCATTGGAACCACGAGGCGTCACGCATGTGGCAGCGATCGATCGTGCCGTCGGCGGCGATTCGTAGCCAGATCAGGACGTCGCCTCGGAAGGCCTCGGCGAGCGCCATGCCCTCGGCCGGCCCGGTTGGCGTCAGTTCGATTCGGATGTCACCGGCCGGCAGCCGGTCAAGGCACTGCTCGATCAGCGATAGGCTCTGGCTGATCTCCTCAATGCGGATCCAGATACGGGCGTTGACGTCGCCCTCCTCGCGGGTCGGCACGGTGAAGCTGAGCGCGTCGTACGGGGCGTAACCCGGCATGCGGCGACAGTCGAACGCCCAGCCGGAGGCGCGACCGACGAAACCCCCAGTACCGAAACGACGCACCAAGTCCGATTTCACGATGCCGGTGGTGACCGTGCGATCCTGCAAGGAGGCCGTGCCGTCGTACAGCCTGACCAGGCCGGCAAAGCGTGTGCGCAACTCGCCGGTCAGCGCGCGCAGCCGGCTGATCCCTTCCGGTGCCAGATCGTCCGCGACGCCGCCTGGCACCACGCGGTCCATCATCAACCGGTGGCCGAAACATTGCTGCGCCGTGCGCAAGACCTGCTCCCGCAACACGCCGCAATGTGCCAGCATGAGGCTGAACGAGGCATCATTGCAGATCGCGCCGACATCGCCGAGGTGATTGGCGAGGCGCTCCAACTCCGCCATTACCGCGCGCAGGAATACCGCGCGGGGCGGTGCGGTGACACTCAGCGCCGCCTCCACCGCGCGGGCGAAGGCGATGGCGTAGGCCACCGTGCTGTCGCCGGAGGTGCGGCCGGCCAGTTTCGCCGCCTGGACCAGTGTCGCGCCGTGCATTAGCGCATCGATGCCCTTGTGGACGTAGCCGAGGCGCTGCTCCAGCCGCACCACCGTTTCGCCGTCGGCGGTGAAGCGAAAATGGCCGGGTTCGATGATGCCGGCGTGTACCGGACCAACCGGAATCTGGTGCAGGTTGTCGCCGTCCACCGGCAAGAATGAATACGCTGTCGGATCGGTGCCATGATCCAGCCAGGGGCGCGTGTCGGGCAGGTCGACCGGTTCGATCCGATACAGATCGCGTAGCGCCCGTTCCAACCGTATCGCCGGCGGATGCAGTGAGCCGACCGATGGATAACGCCCGTCCGGGCAGGCGATCGTCAGCACGCCGATGGCTGCGGACGGGTCGGCGTCGAACAGCGCCATGTGTACCTGGTCCGGCTCACCCCACAGACCCAACAGCGTACAGTCGCCGGCGGCGAGGTGCTCGGCCGCCCGGTGCCAGATCGCAGCACTGACGATGGCGCGCGGGAACGGGCGATGCGCTTCGATCGCGCGTCCCGACGTCAGCAGGTTCGCGACCACACCCATTGCTCAGCCTAACAACGCGGCGACGTGTTGGAACCAGGCGACCAGCGGCGCCGGCAGGTAGACGCCTGCCACCAGCACCAGCGCGAGATGCGCGAACATTGGTACATACGACGCCTCGACCGGCCCCACTGGACCTCGCGGCGCGCCAAACGCGACCGCGGACACCCGCAGCATCAGTGCGCCGAACGACACCAGCAGGCCGAACGCAAGCAACACCGCCAGCACCGGTGCGCGGGCAAAGGTCGAGCTGACGACAAGGAATTCGCTCTGGAACACGCCGAACGGTGGCAGGCCGGCGATGGCGGCGACGCCGGCGATCAGGCCCCAACCCAGTACCGGGTGGCTCTCGGTCAGGCCACCGATGTCGGCGATGCGCTGGGTGCCTTTCACCTGCGCGACGTGGCCCACCGAAAAGAAGATCGCCGACTTGGTCAGGCTGTGCATCGTCATCTGCAACAATCCAGCGAAATTCCCGATCGGCCCCGCCATGCCGAAGGCAAACACGATGATGCCCATGTGCTCGATCGACGAATAGGCGAACAGGCGTTTGATGTCGCGACGGCGATACAACATGAAGCCGGCGAAGATCACCGACAACAGGCCGAGTGCGATCATCAATGGTCCCGGCGCGATGGCGCCCACGTTGACCGCCAGCAGCATCTTGAAACGCAGCAATGCGTACAACGCGACGTTCAGCAACAGGCCGGACAACACGGCCGAGATTGGCGTTGGACCTTCCGCGTGCGCATCGGGCAACCAGGCGTGCAGCGGTGCCAGTCCGACCTTGGTGCCATAGCCCAGTAACAGGAAGATGAAGGCGACGTTGAGCAGCGACGGATCGAACGCGCCGGCGTGCCGCAGCAGTTCGGTCCAGACCATCGCGTCGGTGCCCTCGCCCATCACCGGCCGTGCCGCGAGATAGACCAGGATGGTGCCGAACAACGCCAGCGCAATACCGACACTGCCGAGGATGAAGTATTTCCACGCCGCCTCGATCGCCTCGTGCGTGCGGTAGATGCCGACCATGACGACGGTGGTGAGCGTGGCGAGTTCCACCGCGACCCACATCAGGCCGATGTTGTTGGCACTTAGCGCCAGGTTCATGCCGAACAGCATGAGTTGATACATCGCGTGGTAGAAGCGCAGATAGGTCGGCGTCAGGCGACCGGTTTCCAGTTCGTGGGCGATATAACTGGCACTGAACGCACTGGTGGTGAAGGCGACGAAATTGGTCAGCACGATGAAGACGACGTTCAGGTCGTCGATTAGCAGGTACTGACCGGATGTCGGCCGCCACCAAAACAGCGATGCCGATGCCAGCAGGGAGAGCAGGCAGGCGATGACGTTGATACGCGCGGACAGGCGATAGTCGGAGATAACTGCAAGCACCGCGGCAGCCGCCAGTGGGATCAGCAGGATGGCAAGCGCGTTCATTGCCGCTCCCCGCGGAAAGCGTCGAGCGCGCCAAGGTCCACCGTGTCGAACCGCTCACGGATGCGGAACAGGAAAATACCGATGACGATGAACGCGATCAGCACGGAGAAGGCGACGCTGATCTCGACTACCAGCGGCATGCCCTGCGCGCCGGTGGCGGCAAGATTGATACCGTTCTCCAGCGACATGAATCCGATGACCTGACTGACCGCGTTGCGTCGCGTCACCATGATCAACAGGCCGAGCAACACGACCGACAGCGCCAGCGCGATGTCCTCGCGCGCCACCGGATCGACCTTGGCGGTGACCGGCAGCATGACCTCCATCGACAGGCCGACCAGGGCGATGCCGGCCAACATGGTCAGGCCGATGCTGACCACGGTCTCGATCTCGCGATGGATCCCAAGGCGGAAGACCATGCGTTTCAATGCCACCGGAATGATGATGGCCTTGAAGCCGAGCGCGATCGCTGCGGTGATATAGAGATGTGGCTCAGCGTGGATATAGGCCTGCCACGAGACCGATAGCGCCAGCACGACAGCGTGCAGCGCCAGCACGTTGATCAGTGAGTAGAGCCGGTCCTGGTAGAGCATCATCAAGCTGACCAGCACGAGGCCGCCGGCCAACATATGCGCGACGTCGAAGCTGAGGCCGTGGCTGATCATGGTCGTTTCGAGTCCGACGCGCGCGTGCCGATCTGCCTCCGTGTCATGGCCGGGCTTGGGCCGGCCACCCACGACTTGCCTCCGTTCGACGCGCAAAGTCGTGGGTGACCGGCCCAAGCCCGGCCATGACACGAGGGACCATTGCGCGTTGCCCCCATCACATCCCTCGCGAAACGAACAGCAGCAGCACGCCAAGCAATCCCAGCATCAGTGCGGCACCGAGGAAGTTGGGCACCCGGAACACCCGCATCTTGGCGACCGAGGTCTCGAACACACCCAATGCGACGGCGCCGACCGTGAGCTTGGCCAGATAGGCGACCACACCGATCGCATAAGCGTCGATGCCCGCACCATTCGTCGCCAAACCCCAGGGCAGGAACAGGCAAGCGATGGCCGACACATAGAGTAGAAGCTGGACCGCGGCGGCGAGTTCGATCATCGCCAGATGGCGGCCGGAATATTCCAGCACCATCGCCTCATGCACCATGGTGAGTTCCAGGTGCGTGGCGGGATTGTCCACCGGGATGCGGGAATTCTCCGCTACCGCAACGATGATGAATGCCACCAGCGAAAGCGCCAGCGTCACGCGCAGGCTGCCAAAATGCAGCATGAAGGCGGCAATCGATGACAGTTGGGTGGACCCGGCGATCAGCGCCAGGCTGACCGCAATCATCAGCATGGTGGGTTCGGCGAGTGACGCTATCATCACCTCGCGCGAGGCGCCAATGCCGCCGAAGCTGGTACCGATATCCATGCCGGCCAACGCCAGCAGGAACCGCGCGGTGCCCAGCAGCGCGGTGATCGCGATCAGGTCGCCCGACCAAGAGAAGATCAGTCCGGTGGCAAACGTCGGTACCAGACACGCAGCGACCCAGGTGCACGCGAAGATCAAATAGGGCGCCACGCGGAACAGCCAGGACGCATTGTCCGCCAGAACGACCTCCTTCGCCAGCAGGCGGCGAAGGTCGCGATAGGGCTGGAAGACCGAGGCGCCGCGCCGGCGCGTCAGGCGCGCCTTCACCTTGCGCACCACGCCGGTCAGCAGCGGCGCAAGTGCCAACACCAGCAGCATCTGCACGCCTTGCACCAGCAACTGGTTGATCACTGCCACAACGCTACCGCGATCAGCAGCAGGATTAGCGCGATGAACACCAGGCTCAGGTAACGGCGAATGGTCAGGAATTGCAGATAGTTCAGCAGCTGCGTTGTCCAGTTCAACGCGCCAGCCAGGGGCGCATAAAGAAAATCCCATATCGGATCGGGCACGATTTTCCGGATGCGGGCGGCGGACACGTCGCCGGGGGGCGGCATCGTCACAACCTCATGCGTGCCGAACACCACGGTGCCGAACACGCGGCGGATCGGTTGGGCGAAGCTGTCGGCGGTGTATTGCGTGATCGGCCGTGGGTCAGGGAAGCCGCAATCCCAGGCCGGACCGCGCCGCAGCGACTGCGAGGCAAACCGGTGTATCGCGAGTACGGTCAACCAGGTCACGGCCGCAATGAACAGGAAGATCAGCAGTCCGTTGTAGGAGTTGTGCGCCTCTGCGTTCGGCACAATTGACAGCCATGGCACGCTCAGTTGCGCCGCCAACCCTGTTCCGGTTACCACACGAACGACCGGTGCGAGCAGGTCGATCATCGCACCCGGCACCAACCCGGCCAGCAGGCACAACGCGGCGACAATGCCCATCGCGGCCAAGGAAAACCTGTCGACCTCGTGGGCGTTCGCTGCCGCGGCACTGCGCGGCCGTCCCAGGAAGCCAATGCCGAACGCGCGGACAAAACACGCCGCAGCCAACGCGGCGGCCAGCGCCAGCAACGCACCGGCGGCGGGCACCGCGATCTTCAAGCCCCATTCCGGCAGATCCGGGCGGATCAGGATGGCCTGGAAGGTCAACCATTCGGATACGAAACCATTCAGGGGCGGCAGCGCGGCGATCGCGCCGCAGCCCACCAGGAACAGGAAGGCGGTGCGCGGCATGCGGTGGATCAGGCCACCGAGGTGCTCCAGGTTGCGCTCGCCAGTCGCATTCAACACGGCTCCCGCGCCGAAGAACAACAAGCTCTTGAACAGCATGTGGTTGAAGGCGTGGAACAACGCGGCGGTCAGGGCGAGCGCGGCACCGGCGGGGAAGTGGTTTGCCTGGAACGCAAGTGCCAGGCCGAGGCCGATGAAGATAATGCCGATATTCTCGACCGTGGAGTAGGCGAGCAGTCGTTTCAGATCACGTTGCAAGATCGCATACAGAACGCCTAGCGCCGCGGTGGCGCCGCCAAGCGCGAGGACGACGACTGCCTGCCACCATTGTGGTGGCCCGAGCAGATCGAACACGATGCGGATGAAGGCGTAGACCGCAACCTTGGTCATCACGCCGCTCATCAGCGCCGAGACATGGCTGGGCGCGGCGGGATGCGCCAGCGGCAGCCAGACATGCAGCGGCACCAGGCCGGCTTTCGATCCAGCACCGATCAGAGTGAGCACCAGCACCACCGTGGCAAGCACCGGCGTCAGGTGCGCCAGCCGCATCGTGGCGAAATCGTAGCCGCCATCGGCACCCGCGAGCAGGCCGAAGCCGAGCAGTAGGGCCAGCGTGCCGAAGCTCGCCATGACGATGTAGATGAAGCCCGCGCGGATGTTCTCCGGGTCGCGATGCTGCGCGACGACCAGCGCCCATGACGCGAGCGACATGAACTCCCACGCCAGCAAGAAGCTGTAGGCGTCGGCGGCGAGCACCACGAGGTTCATCGCACCGAGGAAAGCGGGATAGAACGGCAGCACGCGGTGTGGCGCGTGCCCGTGCCGCGCGTAGCCGATCGCGTATAGGCTGGCGGCGGCGGCCCCCAGATTGACCACGAGCAGGAAGAACGCCGCGAGCGCGTCGAGGCGGAAATGCGCGCCGAGCCAGGGCAGGCCGAGCGGGAGGATGACCGCCGTCGGGCGCGCCGCGATGGTGACGACGGCGAGCAGGGCGGCAACGGAGGTGATGCCGAGGCAAGCGCCGTAGATGACCGGCCGGCCCGCGGGCTGGGCGGCGAGTGGCACTGCGGCAATCGACAGCGCCAGCAGGGCAGTTACGCAGAGCAGCAGGGCGACGATCATTTTGCGGGTCCGCGGCCGACCGGCCTTTTCAGCCGGACCCCACGATCGCCGTCGAGGCTTGGCGAGCTTGGATTGATCAGCTCGATACCGGCGGCTTGCAGGGCGCCGACCAGTTTCATCAGCGAGTCGACATTGCCGCGGACCACGCCATCGGAGGCTTCCATCCGCTGAATCGTGGGCAACGAAAGGCCGGACAGCGCGGCGAGCGTCCGCTGGTCAATCGCCAGCAGGGCACGGGCAGCACGCAGCTGTGCGGCAGTGATCATGTTTCAAACATGATTTATCAGGTGCCGAGAGTGATCAGTCAAGTCTCAGTTGATTCGGTCTTGTGCTGTGCCAGAGGGTGGGGCGCGATACCGTGCCTCCACCAGCCGCATCGCGATGCAGGTCTTCAGCCGCATGCCGATCACGGCACCGGTGCACATCGCGGCGTTGGTAGAGGGCGACACATCGCCGCTCCTCGACCTGCTGCAACTACGGCTGACCGGCGCGTGCCACCTGCCGGACGGCATCGCAGGGAATTGGCCCGTAGAGGTGTGGGAATGGATCCTGATCGGGCTCGCTCTTCACCCACTGCACCGGGACCGCAACGTCTTGCGTGTCGAACAAGAGAACCAGTAGGTCCACGACGCCAGCAAAATGACGCCGCATTACGAATTCAAGCTGTGCCGGCGTGCAACAATGCAGAAAGCCGTCGCGGTGCAGTTCGGGCGGCGCGTAGATGCCGGCCTGGACGGCGGCGTGCCAGTCTGCCTCGGTGAGGACGTGGTTTAGTTGCATCTGTGCTCCCTTCGTCGTCGGACTTGCCTGAGACGGACTTTCAAGGAAGTCGTGGGTGGCCGGCCTCCGCCGGCCCAGACACGGGGGTTGGCCGTATGATTAGGTCAGTCCCCAGAACCGGGCGATCCGTTCGGTGGCGGAGATGCCCGCGGGCAGTACGGCTGACGCATGTGTGGCGCCTGCCGCAGCCGGATAGCCGTGCGGCATGGCCGGGATGGTCCACAGTTCCACCGCCGGTTCAAGCCCCGCCCCCCAGACCTGCTGGCGGGCCAGCCCATGGTCGGTCACCGTGGCTCGTGCGCGCTCCAGTCCGTGCAACGCCCGCCATTGCTCGGCCAGCAGCGCGGCATTCGCGGGATCGACCACGGTGTCCAGGGCGCCGTGCCAAATCGAAAGGCGCGGCCAGGGCCCCTGATAGGATGGGGGGGCAGCGGCGCGGACCAGCTCGGCCCATGCCTCGGCCGAACGATGCTCCGGCCCGGCCTGGGCCATGCGCGCCAGCGCCGAGGCCACGCCGTTGGCCGCGCCAACCGGTAACCCGGCCACCGAGGCGCCGGCAGCGAACACGTCAGGGTATGCGGCCAGCATGGCGACCGCCATCGCACCACCAGCCGACAGACCGACGATAAACACAGCGCCCCGGTCGCTGTCGAAGCGACGCACCGCATCGGCAACCATGGCGCGGATTGACTGCGCCTCACCCTGGCCGCGCGCGATCTGAGCGGGACGGAACCAGTTGAAGCAACGCTGACGGTTGTTGCCCGGCGACTGGGTCGGCAGCACCAGGGCCGTGCCGAGGCGGTCGGCCATCGCCGTCCATCCTGATGCAGTGGCAAACGACGCAGGTTCCTGGCCACAACCGTGCAGCAACACGACGAGGGGGGCGCCGGAGCGCAGGCTGGGCGGCGCGTAGGTGAGCATCGACAGCCCGCCCGGGTTGGCACCGAAATTGGCGACGGCGTCCAGCGCGCCCGATTGCGCCCGGGGGGCACCGGGAGGGGCACCGGGCGCCGACGGCGGGGACATCATCGCGGAGGCCGCCCGCAATGCGGTGCGCAGGCCTCGCCCGGCAATCCGCAGCTCGCGTGACCATCTCATGACAGGCGGCATCCTTCGTCCATGGGCGGCAGCATATGGGAATTGCTGCGGTGCAATATAGACCTGCGCGACGGGTCACCAACGCATGGCTGCGCCGCCGGCGCGCCCTGCGGCACGCAAACTGGCCGCGATGGCGCGGCAAGCGGTTTGCCCACCGATGTTCACATTTCGTCAGGGAATGACCGCTACGCCAGTCAGGCTCCCGGCGATCAAATCGGGAGACATCGGAGGGCCAGGAATGCGATTTCGCATTCGGTGGACTTTCCGGTGAGGTAGATGGCGTGTGCGACTGAGCATCGCACGCCGCCGTTAGCCTATCCGAACCGGAGGGTGGGGTCGCGCAAGCGATCCCACTCCTCGATTATCATATGGGGCGGCGGGAGGCCAGTTTTAACGTGTGGCGCCGGGCCAACGGGAGTATTTTCCGACCAGGTGGGCATCCGGACGGATGTCGCGTCGAATGCCCCAGCGCTTTCCTGCCCTGTGGGCGCTTGACCGGCGCCGATCCCGGGGGGCCGGGGGCCAGTTCGCCGCTCGGACTGGCAGGGCGCGCCGCCTCGCCCAATGACCGTGCGTCGGCCGACGTCAACACTTCCCTAGTACTTTTCGCCTACTTCCTGCATCTGGTCGGCGCGGCCGATATTCCGCACCCTTGAGAAGGCGAGAGCGCGTGGCGGTGCCGCAACGGCGATTCTGGGTACCGGCATGGCCCACCGCCTGGCGTTTGCATCCCACGCAGACATTGCTGCTGTGCAGCGGCTTCGTCACCCTCGGCTTCTTCATTTTTTGCACCATCGTGTTGCTGGATGCCCGCGGAGACGCGGCACGGCAGGCGGAACAGGCGGCATCGAATATCGCCGCATCGGTCGAGCAGGACGTGTCGCGGAACATCGAGCTATTCGACCTGTCGCTGCAGGGGGTGAGCGACGGGCTGCAATTGCCGGAGCTCCAGCAGCTCAGCCCACAGATCCGCAGCATGGTGTTGTTCGATCGCGCCGCGCGGGCCCGCTATCTCGGCTTCATCAATGCGCTGAACGAAGCCGGCGATGTGATCGCGGATTCCGAGTCACTGACGCCGCGTGGGGGCAACTTCGCCACCAGAGACTACTTCATCGTCCATCGACACGATCCGCGCAACAACATCTACATCGGCAAACCGTTCTCGATCGCCCCGAACCGGCCAGGTAGCATCTCGATCAGCCGGCGGATGTCGCATCCCGACGGCACCTTTGCCGGCGTGGTCGTCGGCAGTTTCGATCTTGCCTATTTCCGCGATCTGTTCGCCAAGCTAGCCGTCGGCCCGCACGGTTCGATAACGTTGTTCCGCACCGATGGCACGATCCTTATGCGTGCGCCCTTCGACGCGAACGACATCGGACGGACGATTGGTGCGGCATCGGTGTTTTACGACTTCATGCGAACGAGCGTGCCAAGATTCGAGGCTGAATCGCAGGTCGATCAGGTTCTGCGCCGATTCAACTACCGGCTGATCGGCGACTTGCCGTTGGTGTTGAGCGTGGGGTTCGCGGTTGATGACATCTTTGCCGCCTGGCGGGTCAAGGCCACAGGCATCCTGGGATTGGTTGCCCTGCTATGCTTGGCAAATTTCGGCCTGACGATCCTGCTGTGCCGGCAATTGCGGCAACGCGCAGCCGCCGAGATAACGGCGACCCAAAGCGCGGCAGAGTTCCGACGATTGACCGAGAGCGTCAGCGATATCGTCGCACGAGTCGACAACAATGGTGTGTACAACTACGTCTCGCCCGCTTCGCTGCGTGTGCTCGGCGTTGCACCCGAGGCGCTGATCGGGCGCCGCCTGGTCGAAGATCTGCATCCGGATGATCGTGGTGCGTTCGAACTCTGGCTGGCGCGATTGCAGCACGATGCCGCGGAACCGACGATCCGCTTTCGCAAGCGACGGACCGATGGCGCCGACGTATGGATCGAGGCCGCCGCGAGCCGCCTGATCGACTGTGCGACCGCCTCGCCGCAGGGCTTCGTCATCGTGTCCCGCGATGTCACCGCACGGCACCTGCTCGATGTCACGCAGGCGGAACGGGCGCATGAGCTCGAGCAGAGCAACGCCCAACTGGCCGCGCTGGCCGAACAGCGCGCGCAGGCGGTCGAAGCGGCGGAACGGGCGGTCGCCGTCAAGACCCGCTTCCTGGCAACCATGAGCCACGAGGTGCGCACGCCGCTCAACAGCATCCTCGGCTATGCGGAGCTGTTAGCGTTGGAGGGCAACCTCGACCCGGTGCAAACCGTGCGGCTGGAGGCAATGCGCAGTGCCGGCGGGTATTTGCGCGACGTGGTCAACGACGTGTTGAACCATTCACGGGTCGAAGCGCAGGGCGCACAAGCCACTCCTTACCGCACCGACCCGCGGGTGCTGATCGAGCAATGCCGGGCGCAGATCGAGCCTGGCGCAGCGGCCAAGGGGTTGAGGTTGAGGTGCGACGTTGCCCCTGACGTGCCACGCGTCATCTTCGCCGACGGCACGCATCTCCGCCAGATCCTGATCAATCTGTTGCAGAATGCGGTCAAGTTTACCCGGCAAGGTGAGATTGCCCTGCGGGTGAGCAGTGAGGCCCAGTTGCTGCGCTGCATCGTGACTGACACCGGCCCGGGTGTTGCGGCGGATCGGCGCGATCGATTGTTCCATGAATATGACCGATTGGACGCCGACCGCGCCGGCATCGAGGGCACCGGCCTCGGCCTGACCATCGCGGCCCGTCTTGCGAAAGGCATGGGGGGTCGGATCGGATATGACGACAACCCGGTTGGCGGCGCCATGTTCTGGCTGGAGGTGCCGGTGGGCACACCCACAACGCTGACATCGCGAAAGCGGCACTCGGAGGCCACGGCGTCGCAACCACTGCGCGTGTTGGTGGTCGACGATTCGATGGCGAACCGAGACGTAGCGGCCAGCTTCCTGCGCGGTGCGGGCCACACGGTCACCGAGGCGTCGAGCGGGGCGGAAGCGGCTCACCTTGCCGACGTGCAAGATTTCGATGTCGTGCTGATGGACATGTCGATGCCGGGCATGGATGGGTTAGAGGCGACGCGATGCATCCGCGCCCACCCAGGCGTGCGGGGTCGTGTTCCGATTGTCGCTGTCACCGCGCACATCCTGGACGGGCAGTGGACGAGCTGGCGTTCCGCGGGGATCGACGACTATCTGGCAAAGCCCTACGAGCGCGCCGAGTTGCTGGCCGCCGTGGCGACCGCTGCGCTGCCGCCGAACCGGGACGCAACCGCGGCGCCCCGGCCACAGCCGCTGGAGATCGAGGTCGACACACCGCCGTTGCTCGATGCCGGCATCGTCGCACAACTTGAGGCATGCATGGCGCCCGACCTGATGGGAGCGCATGAAGTCGCATTGGCCGAAGACATCGAAGCGCTGCTGCGTTTGCTGGATGATCGCTCGGCGGAACCGGACGCGCTAGAAGTGCGCGCACACAAGGTCGCCGGCGATGCCGGGCAACTGGGGTGGATGGCGTTGGGGGCAACGGCCCACCGGTTCCTTGCAACGCGCCATGGCGTTGCCTTGGAGGACGAGGCGGCCGCCCCGTGCCTGCCCGCCACGCAGCTTGCGGAAGTGGCCGCGCGATCGCTCGCAGCGTTGCGTCAGCGTCTGGGGAGGGCGCGCGACGCGGCCACGACTTCGGCGGCGTCCACGTAGCGGCGGGGGTCCACGACCGCCTCCGCGTCGCGACAGACACCCAGCACCTCCTGGTCGCGGGTAAACTCATTCGCGCGGATGGGGTCGCGCTCAGAAGGGCGGCCGGTGCGTCCTACCGGTCCGCTTGCGGCCGCCGCGAGGTTGCCCGCGAGCAGGGGCGCGAGATCGGCACGCAGCCTGTCGATGGTGAAGGGCTTGCGCAGCAGCTTCGTCGCGCCGGCCTGCTGGGCGCGGCGGCGCATATCCTCGTCGTCATAGGCGGTCAGCATGACGATCGGTGTGGTCGCGTAATGTGGCAGCTGGCGGATGCGCGCACAGGCCGTGAGGCCATCCATCTGGGGCATGCGCACGTCGAGCAGTACCAGCACGGCATGCATGCTGCTGGCGTACTGGAGCGCTTCGATACCGTTGGCGGCCACGAAGATACGCCACGGCGGCCCCAGTGCCGATCGCACATTGTCACGGATCAAGCCGCTGTCGTCGGCGACAATGATACCGTGATCGAAGCCTTCCGCCGGCATCGAGGACTCCTTGGCAAACGCGGGAGTCGCATGCTGCTTCGGGCGGGTTAATGCGTAGTTAATGTTGGAACGAGCGCAGCCGGACGCCACGCGCGCTTGTCCTGGCAATCACGATCGGCGCCTACCGTGCGGCGCCGAGCACCCAGGCGAGGACGCCCTTCTGCGCGTGCAGACGGTTCTCGGCCTCGTCGAACACCACCGATTGCGGGCCGTCGATTACCTCCTCGGTGACCTCCTCCCCGCGATGCGCCGGCAGGCAATGCATGAAGATCGCATCCGCCGCCGCCTTCGCCATCAACGCACTGGTGACGCGGTAGGGGGCCAGCAAATTGTGCCGGCTGGTGTTCGGGTCGTCGGACATGCTGACCCAGGTGTCGGTGACGACGCAGCGCGCGCCGGCGACCGCCTTGCCCGGGTCGTCGGTCAGCTCGATCTTG
>Ga0182030_10014963_pt1 | contig 15244 bp, 16 predicted proteins | sample 812S3MmetaG_FD_121299 | JGI IMG/M metagenome (GOLD analysis project Ga0182030, IMG submission 121299) | Permafrost microbial communities from Stordalen Mire, Sweden - 812S3M metaG (Illumina Assembly) | ecosystem: Environmental > Terrestrial > Soil > Wetlands > Permafrost | place: Sweden... | reverse complement strand
GAATTCAGCGTTGCCGTGGCGACGGTGCTGTCCGCCACGGACGCGGAGAGATTGCCGCCGTTGGATGCCGTCGTCAAACTTTGCAGCGCGGTCTGAATCGAACTGAAATCATTTTGCAGGGTCGTCAGTTCCGTGGATTGACCCTCCAGCGTGGTGACGTTGGCGTTCAGTTGATTGAGCGGTATGGAGGCGACTGTAACGGCCTGCGTGATGGTTTGCTGCAGCTGCGCCGCGTAGGTGCTGCTGCCGTTGAACGTCGCGGTGCCACTTCCCAAAGTCGTCGCCGAGGTTCCCATAAAGCTCCTTCGTTCAATCCATCCTGCCCCATCCGCAAAAAATGCGAGCCGGGTCGTTCTCGGTTAAGAATCGACCCGGCTGGACCAAAACGTTAGGTCAGAGCGATTATTGGAGCAACTTCAGGAGAGCCTGAGGCGCCGAGTTGGCTTGCGCCAGTGCGGCGACGGAGGATTGTTCCAGAACCTGGGATTTGGTCAGGTTGGCGGCTTCCTGGGCGATGTTCGCGTCTCGAATGCTGGATTCCGAGGCCGAGTCGTTGGTGATCTGGGACTGGGCCAGGCTGACCGCGTAGTTCAGATCGTTTTCGCCGGTGCCGACCGCGCCCTGCGTCTTGCCGAGCGTCTGGACCGCGGCGGTGATGTCGCTGATCGCCGTCAGCGCGTGCGCCGCCGTGTCGATCGCATCGCTGTGGATGCCGAGTCCGTTGGAATCGACCACGTTGCCGCTGCCGCTGAGATCGACCGTCACCTGGGCGTTCGCCTGGGTGCTGCCACCGCCAATGTAGACGGCGATGCTGATGTTGTTCTGAGCGCTCGCTCCCGATCCGCTCGCCAGCCCGATGTTGGCCGCCTGACGGTCGATTTCCCCGAGCAGCGTCGTGAACTGGCTATTCAGCGTGGCGCGGTTGCCCTGGAACGTGCCCGAAGCAGACTGCGTGGCCAAGCTCTTCAACTGATCCAGAATGTTCGAAATGTTGTTGAGTCCGCCATCGATGGTCTGCAAAATATTGGTGCCGTCGTTGGCGTTGCGGACGCCCTGGGTCAATTCAGTGACTGAACTGCGGAGTCCGTTTGCGACGGCGAGGCCACCGGCATCGTCGCCTGAGTTGTTGATACGGTAGCCGGAAGTCAACTGGGTGATAGTGTTCGACTGAAATTGGCTATTCACCTGGAGATTGTTTTCGGCTGTTAGCGCGGTTACGTTAGTTTGAAACGAAAGTGACATTTTTAGATCCTCCCTAAGAGATTCCGGCTTCTCGCCGAACCCGACTTTGTTTTGCTCGGTGCTAAACATGTCGATCAGGATCGCCGGAAATATAGTTTCTCTTCGAACATTTTTGTGGGAGGGCGTTTTGCTGCAGAAGAGGGCTCGTTTTCTTCGGGCGCGACTCGCAAGGCGCGGCCTGGTATCAAATATCGGCTGCTCAGGATATCATAGCGGCTATTCACGGTATCCATATATATGTTCCGTTCTTTATATATGTTCCGTTCTTTCTTCAGCTTTTTTTGCGAGCTGTGTGCGAGGCCGGTCATTATTATTAGATTACCGGCACCGATCCGCTTACACATCTCGTTCGTTTGTTTACGATATCGGGCTCGACAAACAATCACCAGTCTCGATATGTAGGGCAGGCATTCCGAATGACGTTGACCAAACCCCTTACTCCTTCCGAGCATTATGCGCGTCTGATTCTGACCGCTTGGTATAAGCGCGATTTCACGGAGCTGCACGCTGGGCTGAATCGAGACCCCCTGCTGGGTTCGGAGCCTCGGACGCTCGCGGAGCGGGAGCGCATCGATCTGATCAAGGACCTGGCGCACCATTTGGAAATGTGGGAGCAGTCCGAACAACAAGAGGACGCCGCGAATTTAAGCGCGGCCTTGCGCCTGACCCATCAGATTGCCCGCTGGGACGAACGCCCGGCCCCTAGCGCGTAGAAATCTCTTCCACCTGGAAGGCCCGCTTGTGCCCGGAGCTCAAGACGTGCCCGACGAACGTTAGGTCGCCGTTCACGAGTCCTCTGACGGGCGCGGAAAGGGCGTGATCGAAGCGGACGACCTGTCCCTGCCGCAAGGCCAGCAAATCTCCAAACCGAAGCCGCGCACCCAGAAGATGCACTTCCACTTCGACCTCCGCGTCTTCCAGTAGGCGCGCATTGCGCTCGACGTTTACGGGCGAAGACGCGCCTTCCATTTGTTGCGGGTCGCGTTCCGCCGTCGCCACATCGAAAAATGAACACGGCGCCGCAATTTCAATCCGTCCTGTTTGCGCGGCGAACGGAAGGTCGAAGGAAATCCGCAGTACCGGTGTAGCCGGGTCCGGGTATGCCAACTGAGCCGGATCGTTTCCCAGGGATTCGACGGCCAATTCCACAGGCTTGACACTTTGCCAGGCCTCGCCCAGGGACCGCACGACGACGCAACTGATTTCTTCGAACAGACTCACTTCGATCTCCGTCAACTCGCGCTGCGCGGCGAGAGGAGAGCCGGTACCTCCCAGTAAGAGATCCAGCATGGTCAGGGCCGTTGGGCAGTCGAAACACAAAACGGCTTTTTCGGGCGCCGGATGCAGCCGTAGCGTGATGAAGCAACTGGGATTGGGCAGCGTTCTTTGAAAATCCGCTATCGTCGTGAGACGAATTCCGGAAAGGTTCACCTGGATTTCGGATTGGAGGAACGGAGAGAGGACGATGGAAAGTGAGCGCGCGAACGCCTCATGCATCCCCTGGAGCATCTGAAACTGCGGGCTGGCGTTCTCCGGTTGCTTCAGATCGATCGGTCGCGAAACCAGTGGCTCCGTACTCTTGTGGGTGGCGGACGGCCGTGCAGGCATAGGTGATCTCTTTAAGAAGATCGGTCGGATCGGGAAAGCCCTTTAGGCTGGATTGCGGCAAAACGTTTTAAGCCGCAGCGTCCAGATAAGGCCCAGAAAGGATAGATAATCTACGATTTCCTGCGATATACCAGTATGCCCAAAGTGACTCCGGGAGGATGGACACGCAAATGATCAAGATAACCAGGCTGAACCGCGTCCCCGTGATCCTGAATTCAGATTTGATTGAGCACATAGAGGCAACGCCGGACACCGTAATCACGCTCGTCTCCGGGCAAAAGTATATGGTTTTGGAATCGCCCGAGCAGATCGTGGAGCGCGTAGTCAAATTCCGCCAGTCTCTCCTGCGCAATCAGCCCTTCCGCCCGACGCTGGTTCCGGGATCACGACCGGTCACCCCGATGGAGATCGGAGAACCTCCGTCGCATGGCTGAGCAAAAATCGCCAGACAAGTCAAAGCTGCGATCGAAGCGTCCGGATCTTGCCAGCATCCTGGGCCTCGTCGTGGCCTTCGGGGGCATCATCGGCGGCTTGGTGCTGGAAGGTGGCAAACTTTCCGACGTCACTCAGGTCACGGCGGCGATTGTCGTGCTGGGCGGAACTTTGGGCGCAGTGATGGTGACTTGTCCCATGGCGGCGCTCATCAATGCGGTCGCGAGCCTGAAAAGCGTATTTTTCGAGGATTCGATCCAGACGGAAGCCGCCGTGGACGAAATTATCCACTATGCCACCAAGGCGCGCAAGAACAGCATCATTTCACTGGAGGACGACCTCGACAAGATCGAAGATCCCTTCCTGCGCAAGGCGTTGTCGCTCGCGGTGGACGGCACGGATCTGAACGAACTTCGGGCGATGATGGACCTGGAACTCAACCAAAGCGAAAAACATGCGGAAGCCGCCGCGAAGGTCTTCGAGGCCGCCGGCGGATATTCCCCGACCGTCGGGATCATCGGCGCGGTGATGGGTCTGATTCAGGTGATGAAGCACCTGGAGAACATCGACGAAGTGGGACGTGGGATCGCCGTGTCGTTCGTCGCCACCGTTTATGGCGTGGCGGCGGCCAATCTTCTCTTTCTTCCGGTGGCCAGCAAAATCAAGGCGCGGATTCATGACGACATTTCGGCGAAGGAGTTAATGCTCGAAGGCGTCGTCAGCATCGTGGAAGGAATGAACCCCAAACTGATCCGCATAAAACTGGAAGCGTTCCTTCACCACAAGGATTCCAAGAAGAATGCCAAAGCGGGCGCTTCGGCAGCGGCTGTCGACCGCGCGGTTGCCGCAGGATAACGGATATGGCCCGGCGGAAAAAAGTGGCGGCGCACGAGAACCACGAACGGTGGCTGGTCTCCTACGCGGATTTTATTACGCTACTGTTTGCGTTCTTCGTCGTCATGTTCGCCTCCTCGCAGACAGACAAGTCGCGGGCCAAACAGATATCCCAAGCGGTTGAAAAGGCTTTGGCCGACGGAAAATCGCTCAGCGTCACGCCGGCCGTGGCGAAAATTCTCGGCGGCACCGTGGACGACAAGGGTATCGGCAACGCGCAGATGAAAGGCCCCGGCGGCGCGCAGAAGGCCGCAATAGAAGCGCCGCTTGAAAACATCATTGAGCTGACGCCTTCCATGAAAATATTGAGCTCCCAGCTGGAGCAGGAAATTAAGACCGGTGCGGTGGAAGTCACTCTGGAGCCGCGCGGTCTGGTCGTCAGTCTGAAGCAGACCGCATTCTTCCCCTCGGGCACCGACGTGATCGAGCCCACCAGCTACCCTATTTTTGAAAAGATCGCGGAGGTGTTGAACTCGGTAGGAAACCCGCTGAGCATCGAAGGCCATACGGACGACGTACCCATTCACACGGCTCGTTTTCGCAGCAATTGGGAATTATCCGCCGCGCGCGCCATTTCCATGATGGAATTGATGGCGAATCAATTCCACGTGGATCGCCAACGAGTGTCGATTGTCGGATTTGCCGACACGGCGCCGCAGAAACCCAACGACACGGCGGAGGGACGCGCCAGCAATCGACGCGTCGATATTGTGATTAAGAATAGCTATATGGCGAATCCCAATACCAAGAACGCAGCTGCAAAAAGTTCAGCTCCCGGTCAAGTAGCTAAATAAGTTGGTCTTGGGCATCGCGCCCTCGGCTTGAATCGCCGCCTGATAGCTGGTTTGCTCCTGGGTTAAATCGATGCTCGCGGAAGCCATATTGGTGTCCTTGAGCTGGCTGAGAGTGGTCTGATCCTGGAGCTGGAATTTCTGCGCGACGTCGATGGCGTTGGTGATCTGATCCTGCACGCCGCCATAAAAGGCCAGCTGCTGCTGCATGTAGGTTTGCGCCGATTGGATGGAAGCGATCGAAGAGGTGATTCCCGCCTGGTCGTTGTTGGCCAAAGCCACCTGCAGACCGTTGACAGCGGCAAAGACATTATTCGAGGCCACGCTGTCGTCCGGATTGCGGTTGTCGAAGATAGTTTGCGCAGTCTGGGAGACCGCGAAGGTGATGCCCGAGGCATCCTGAATTAAGCGCGTGGACGGCGCCGTGATGAGTCGATCCACGCCATTGGGATTATTCGGATCTAATTGATAGGAAGGGGATGTAGATTGATCCCCGCTGAAGACGTACTCCCCATTGAACTGGGTTTGGCTGGCGGAGACCAGGGAGGCCATGATCTGTTGTGCTTGTTGCGATAAAGTCGTCCGCGTTGCTGCGGTAACCGTGGTGTTCGCACCCTGCGCCGCGATGCTCGACGCCTGATCCAACAATTGCGTGGCGCCCTGCAACGCATTCTCCGCGCTGTTTACCTCGCCCTGCACCAGGTTGAGATTGCTGGAAACCTGGTTCACGTTGCCGATTTCGGATTCGAGCTGCAGAACGTCGCCCAGAGAATTCGGCGCGTCGGAGGGCTGGCTGATCTGATAGCCCGACGAAATCTGATTTTGAGTGGTGGCCATCTGCTGCTGCAGCAGTTGGATATTCGTGAGAAATTGTTGGCTGATCGCGCCTGAATTCTGAATCATTAGAGTGACCTCGTGCTACATCGTGATGAGCGTGTTCGCCAGCGTATCGATGACGGTGACCATTTTCCCCGCGGCTTGATATTCCTGCTGCAACTGCAAGACCTGCGCTGCCTCTGCGTCGAGCGAGACGCCCGAGACCTGCGTCTGCAACGCTTGAGATTGCGTCAGCAATTGAGTGTGAAGATCGCTTCCGGCGGTTGCATTCGCGGCGTTTTGGCCCGCCTGAGTTGCCATTCCGCTGAGAAACTGCAGAATCGTTTGACCGCCGATTTGATCGGCAGGGGCCGTCGAGTTGCCCAGATTCGATAACTGCAGCGCGGCGCCGTTGGAGACCGCCGGAGGTCCCGGAGCGACGGGCGCCAAATTGCTCGCCGTGGTAGTCGGATCGAGCGCCAGCGTCTGCGCTACATCCGAGGGATCGGTTGCGTCGTAGGTGAACAACGGAGTCCCCGCTTGACCGCCGGACGTCTGCGCGGAGGTTAGAACCGAATTCACGCGGTCCGCGATTTGCTGGGCCAACTGGTTGAGAGAGCCCTGTTGCGTCCCGTTCCCTTGAATCGACGGCAGAATCGTATTGCTAACCGATAAGAGTCCGCCCAGACTCCCTTGCGTAACCTGCGAGGTGATGTCCTGGCCATTCGAGTCCAGAATGCTGGCGCCCGCAGGATTGCCGGAGCCGGAGAAACTCGCCTGAATCGCGAACTGCTGGCTTCCCATCACCAGCGGAGTTTGGCCGCCGAGCAGCACCGTCGCGGTCCCGTTAGCGGCAAAAGAAGTCGTCACGTTCGCGACCTGCGAGAGCGATTCCAAGGAGGCTTCCAAATTGGCCTGCACCCCGGGGTTTGACACGCCGCCCCCATTCTGAATGGCCACGTTGTCGGTCTGGATCGCGCTGGCCAGCGTGTTGATCTGGTTTACATTGGCGCTGATCTGCTGATTCACGCTCGTGGTGGTCTGGGAGAGGCTGGCCGAGGCCGCTTGAAAATCCTGCGCCACGGTCTGCGCCTGGGTAAGGACGGCCTGCGCCGTCGTCGTATTGGGCGTGGCGCTCCATGCCGAGAAGCTCTGAAACAGTGCGTTGATGTCCCCGGTCAGGCCCGTCTGGCCCGAGACGTCGAACAAGGATTGGATGGAAGAGAGAGGGCTCGACTGTGCGTTGAAATATCCTTGCGCCGAGAACTGCGTTTGCACGGCCTGATCCACGTATTCGTTTTGCGTGCTCCGCGTTCCCCCGTACTCAACTCCGCCCGTCAATCCACCAGATAAGTTAAAGGACTGCGAATTCAGGACAGCCACCTGGTCGGCGTAACCCGGAGTGTTCGCGTTGCTGACGTTGTTCTGGGACACCGCCAGCGCGCTCTCGACGGCTTGTAACGCGCCCAAGCTGTTACTCAAAGAGCTAAATAATCCGCCCATAGCGCGATCCTCCTATCCTTCGAATGAACTTCGGGCCGGGCGCGGAGCCAGCACCGCTTGCCCCTGTGCGGTATAGCCGGTCCCCAACCTGATTTGCAGCAAGCCCGCGCAATAGTTCGACCCGTGTTCGAACTGGATTTTCATTTTGCGAGCCATTCGCTGGATTTGTTGCAGAACTTGCCGGTTGGCGGGATTGCCCTGCATCAGAGCGGACGGATCGGCATGTTCCAGGATGGATTGACGCAACGTTTCCAGTAGGGCGGCGATTTCTGCGAGTTCATGTTCCGACTCGCTGAGGATTTCCGGACGCGGAACGAGTGCGCGCCGCTGTACTTCGCGGAGCATCGTTTCGAGGCGCTGGCACTCGGCCAGTACATCTTCGGAGGTGAAGAGCATGGCCGCGACCTATTGGCCGATACCGGCTGCCGCGATCATCGATTGGCTGAGGGCCGCCGTGTCCACCTGATACTGGCCGGACTGCACCAGCGCGCGCAAGCGTTGCACGACGCTGGCCTGATCGGCCTGCCCGGCGGACTGCGCAGCCGCAACTAACCCGGATTGACTGCCCAGATCGACCCCGTCGCCGGCAGCCGAAAAAGACTGCGTGCGCGTGGAGGATGGGCCGTCGGCCTTCAGTGGCTCCTGGATCCGTCCGTTCTGTGGCATTGAGATGTTCAAGAAGTTACTCTCGACCTTCATAGCACGACTCCTTCTCTATCGCGATATTCTGCCCGCTGTAGAGTATGCTTGCGAAAAAAGTTTTCTCTAGGACCCAGCGGCCTACCGTGTCTACGGTTTAAATTTTGCCGCTGCATGCCGTCACGCCGCCTTTTCCGGCAGAATGCCGCGCAGAGCCGCGTTCCTGGGCTGCGCCATCCGCATCACGCGCACGGCATAGTTTCCGTCCACGGCGACGACCTCACCATAGGCGATCACGTGGTTATTCACTCGGATTTCAACTTCGTCGCCGAGGTCCTGATCCAACTCCACCACGGATCCGTTGGTCAGCTGCAGAAGCTCCTTGAGGCGCATCTTTGTCCGCCCCAAGGCGATGCTGACCGGCATTTCCACATCCATCAGGATTGCGGCGGAGTGCGAGCCAGTGATCGGCCCAGCGGTCTCGTCCGCCGCTACCGGATCCTGCGGGATTCCCAACGCCAGTTCCAGGTCCGGATTGACGCCGACCTGAATCGAAACACCGACACCGGACTCCCGGGTGATCGTGAAATTCACGGCCGTCCATTCCGGGGGAGGCGCCTGCGGCTGATCTTCTTCCACGCACGTCACTTCGGAACCAAACCGGCTCCGGACGGTCTGCTCGATCGCGGGTGTAAAGCAGGAGAGGAAGGCGATTCGCAGATCGTCCGGAGAAGCATCTTCACCGAGGCCGCTCAGTTCTTTCCACGTCTCCGGCGGAGCGGCGACGATAATGCGGCTGGCGGAATCCACGCTAAGGGTCCAGGACCGGCAAGTGACGTCCGGCGCCGGATCTTCCGGAGTACCGCTCCAGGAAACGCTGACATTTTCCGCACGCTCCTGCACCCAGTAGGATTGCAGCTCGTTCGCCAGGGCGTCGAACAGGCTGGCTAAGGATGGGTTGAGCAGATTCATGTTAATAGACTCCCCGCAGGGTGGGCCACCGGCGTTCGATGTAACTGCGCAAGCGGAGGATTCCCTGCGCCTTAATTTGCGAAATTCGCGTAATATGAAGATCCATAATGGGCGCGATTTCCCGCATGTTTTGACCTTGCCGGTAATACAAATCCAGCACAATACGCTCCTGACGGCTGAGTTTTTCCAGGCCCTCCTGAATCAACTTCTGCAGCTCGGATCGCTCCAGGATAAGAGCCGGGGAATTATCTTCTTTGTCGGCGATATAACTGAGCATGCTGAGCGAATCCTCGTCGTTCAGCGGCGCGTCCAGGCTTCCGATGCTGATGCCGCGCAATTCCCCCAGCCATTCCTGATACTCGCGCAGAGGGAGCCCCAATTCCGCGGCGATCTCATCCTCTGACGGAGCGCGTTTCGTTCGCTGCTCCAACGCGCTCATGGCAGCCTGGACCAGCTTCAGCCTTTTTCTCTTGTGCGGTGCGATGCCGTCCATGCCGCGCACGCTATCGAGGATGGCTCCACGGATGCGGTATTCCGCGTAGGTCTTTAATTTGACGTTAAACGAAGGATCAAAGTTGTCGATCGCATTGATCAGGCCCACGATTCCGATGGAAATCAGATCTTCCAGGCTGGTATTTCCGGGAAGTTTTTCATGAATTCTTGTGGCGATCCAGTTTACCTGGGGCAGATGCTCCAGAATGAGCTGCTCGCGCGACTCAGCCGGACTCTGAGGTTCGGCGTAGGAAAATGTAGTGGGAGTCGCCATAGGAGTGTTTACGCGACGTGCTGCGCTCGCGCTTTCATGCGGCCGATGTTTAGGCGATCGACGGCCAAGCCCAGCAAGTCCTCCGAAGAGGCCGGACGAAGGTCGTGCGGAATGCCGGGGCCGTAGCACAGGAAAGACAGCTTCAGGCCAGCCCGCGCGGCCTCTGAAAATATTGAACCCAGCGCTTGCGTTTCATCCAGCTTCGTCACCAGCAGCTTGGAGGGCCGGAACGCGGAGTATCGTTCGATGCAGTCCCGCAGGTCGCGCGCTTTCATGTAGCCCGGCACGACCAGATGGACGTCCAATCCCGGACACTGCTCGAAAGCAGCCGCGGCCGTAGCGGCTGCGCTTGCTTCGGCGCCTGTATAACCCGGAGTATCTATAAACACTGTTTCGTCGTCGCGTACGTCGGCGATCAGTTGAGGCAGCAAATAGTCGGCCGGCACTTGCTGAAACGCGATCTGATAGGTGCTGGCCACCGACTGAAGCTGCAAGTGCGCCGTGGCCCTCGCTACGTCCAGCGATAACATGCGGGCCCGACGCGTGCTCGCAAAGCGCGTCGCCGATACCGCGAGCTTCGCAAGGCTCGTCGTTTTTCCAGCGCCTCTAGGACCGACCAGAGCGACCACAGAACTGCTCGCTAAATCGGATCCCGTCTCGACGCCGAGACGCGGCGCCAAGCCCACGCAACTCTCCAGTTCCGCGCGTAACAACGTTTCGACTCTGGACACCCCAGGCCGCGAAGCAGCGGACGATAGCGACCTCTGGCCTCCCGATCGCTCGACGTTCGCATCGGTACCGAGCGACCTCTCGAGGCGGCCGACAATCTCCTGGGCGAGCGCCGGTTCCACATCTGCTGCCAGCAGGCGCGCATGGATGTCCGCGACTTCGGGCACGCTACGTCCGATCGTCGTCATGCGCGTTCGTGACGAGCGGGCGAGCAATCCATGGATCTCGTCCATTTGATTGTGCAGATGCAGCAGCTCGACGGCGAGTTGATCCGGCGCACTATTACCGGCGTTTGTGGAAGCATGCAAGACAGCATTGGCAACTGGCTTCGCCGCGGCTTTCGTCTCGACAGCCGGAGCCAAACGCGAACCTGCCGCGGGAGTCTCGCGAGGCGCAACCAATTGCATCTCTTCTTTTTTGAAAACGTCTTTCGGAGAGTCCTTTGGGGGAAACTCTTTTTTGTGAAAAAGTTTTTGCGGAGAGTCTTTGGGAATATCCGTGGAAGTGTCTTTTAAAATGCCCCGCTGTTTCGGCGCGGCAAAGAGTGGTTCCGATCCGCCGCTGGCGACACTCGCGGTTACTCTCGCGGCGGCTTGCGCGGCTTGCGACGCGGCTTGTGTTGCATCAAGCGTTGCTTCAAGCATCGGCGCGGGAATGGTTCTCGGTATTTTCTCCGGGACCTCGGCCGAACTCGAGTTCAGCTCGGGTGCATCGCCGGAAACTCCCAATACGACCTCGTAGCCGCCTCCACCCGCTTCCGTCGCAGGCACGCGGCGCGTGTTGAGAAGCAGCGCCTCCGAACCTAACTCCGCGCGGGCATCGGCCATGGCTTGGTCTACCGATTTCGCGAAAAAGGACTTGATACGCATTTGCGGACGTTGTGTCATTCGATCACCCCACGGGAACGCGTCGTCACATCTGCAGGCAGTTCGCTATGAGAAAGTACGGTCACGCCCGGCATACTCGGCTCCAGAATCTGGCGCAGGAAATGCCGAGCGCCGGCGTTCGTCAATACGACAGCGGATTCCGCTTTCGCTATTTTTCGTCCAATACGCGCGAGAATGTCGCGAATCCCGTCGGGAGCCATGCCCAGAATGCTGTTCATCTCGCCGTGCTCGACCGAGGATTCGATCGTCCGTTCGAGCGAGGGATCTAACAAATAGGCGGACACTTCTCCCTGCGGGTTCACCACCTGTTTGACAATCGAGCGTCGAATCGACTGGCGAACGTATTCGGTCAGCAGGACCGGGTTCTTGCTGCTTTGCGCAGCCTCGCCTAGGGCCTCCAGAATTCCCACACCGTCGCGAATCGGCACACGTTCCCGCAGCATATTTTGAATTACACGTTGAATCGTAGCCAATGGAAGCAATTTAGGCACCAAATCCTCGACGACCTTGGGATTTTCTTGCGCCACCCGGTCGCAAAAGGCTTTGGCGTCCTGTCGCGTGAACAACTCGTGGGCGTGCCGCTTCACCACTTCCGTCAGGTGCGTTCCAATAATGCTGACGGCGTCGACCACCGTATAACCGCTGCTGCGGGCGCGCTCTGCCTGATCCTGGCGGATCCAGATCGCAGGCAGTCCGAAAGCCGGATCGAAAGTGGCCGTGCCCTGCAAGCTGGGATCGGGATTTCCGCTCGGAATGGCCAATTCGTGGCCCTGGCGCAGCTGAAAGCGTGCGATTTCGCTGCCCCGCATTTGAATGACGTACTCATGCGAACGCAGAGCCATGTTGTCCTTCACTTTTACGGACGGCATCAAATAGCCCAACTGCGTCGCCAGTTGCCGCCGGATGCCGGCCACGCGCCGCAGCAAGGGCGAGTCCGCGCCGCGTTCCACCAGATGGACAAGACCGAGTCCAACCTCCACCGAAAGCGGTTCCACCCTCAGCAGACTTTCCAGATTTTCTTTCGGCGCGGCTGCGGCCACCGTCGAAATTGCGTCGCTAACGGCAGATTTCTGACGCATCCTCCAGGCCGCGGCGCCGAGTCCGCCGCCCAGCACGAGAAACGGAATCGTCGGCATTCCGGGGAACAAGGCCAGCACGACGAGAACGCCGGCAGACATCAGCAGAGGTTGCGCGCTCCCCATCACCTGTTTGCGGAACTCGCTCCCCAGGCTCTCTTCCGAGCCCGTTCGCGTTACGATCAGGCCGCCGGAAATCGAGATCATTAATGCGGGGATGACGGTCACCAGACCGTCGCCGATGGTGAGCACCGTGTACGTCTCCAGCGCGCGGCGCAGATCCATGCCGTGCTGCAGCACTCCAATTAAAAACCCGGCAATAATATTGATACTCGTAATCAGGATGCTGGCCACGGCGTCGCGCTGCGTGAAGCGAGAAGCGCCGTCCATGGCCCCGTAGAATTCCGCCTCGGCCGAAAGGTGCTTCCGCCGGGCGCGCGCCTCCGTTTCGTCGATGAGCCCGGAATTCAGATCCGCATCGATCGACATCTGCTTGCCGGGCAAGGCATCCAATGTGAAGCGCGCAGTGACTTCCGAAATGCGCACCGCGCCGTGATTGATGACGACGTACTGAATGGCGATCAGGACCAAGAAGATCACCGTGCCGATGATATAGTTGCCGCCGACCACAAAGCTGCCGAAGGCCTCGATGACTTGTCCCGCTGCCGATGTGCCGGTATTGCCGTTCAGCAGGATCAGGCGTGACGAGGAAATATTCAAGGCGAGCCGGAACATCGTCAGCAGCAGAAGCGTGGTGGGAAATACGTTAAAGTCGACGGCGCGCCGGATGTAAACGGCCACCATCATGACGATGACCGACAGCATGATGTCGGTGACGATCAGGAAATCCAGCAGCGCCCCCGGCATGGGCATGATCAGCGCCAGCACAATCGCGACGACGGCGATGGGCACCGCCATCTCGCCCAGATTCGACGTGAAACGGGTCCACGAAGTGGGTAACGCCTTGGTCGCGAGTGCGATTGCCTCAGCCATAAATAGGGGTGTGCCTGCTCAGCCTGGGAGCGTTAGCTGGCGAGCGATTCCAGAGCCTTCGTCTTGTACAGCAGCGTGGTTCGTTTCATGCCCAGCGCCGTAGCGGCCTTGGCCTTATTGCCGCCGCAGGCGCGCAGCGCCTCTTGCAAAAGCAGCTGTTCCACGCGACCCGTGATTTCCTCGAAGTTCAGGCCGCTCGCGGGAAGGCGGATTTCGGACGAACCCGCACAAGCGACGCGCGCCGCACGGGCGGTGAAAAGCTGAAAGTCTCCCATGTAAAGTCTTTCGCGATCGCCGGCCAGCGCCACGGCCATCTCGATCGCATGTTCGAACTGGCGGACGTTGCCCGGCCAATCGAATGCGGCGAGACGCTCCAGCGCCCCGTCGGACAGAACCTTGAGCGGAAGATTTTCCCGCAGGCACACCTTCTCGATGAAATGTTCCGCCAAGAGCGGAATGTCGCTGATCCGTTCGCGCAGAGCGGGAACGCGAATTTGCACGACGTTGAGCCGGTACAGCAAATCCTCGCGAAATTCCTTGTTCTCCACGGCCGCCTGCAGATCCACGTTGGAGGCCGCGATGACGCGCGTGTCGAGGGGAATCATTTCCGAACTTCCGATGCGCTGGATTTTGCGTTCCTGCAAAACACGCAGCAGCTTGGATTGCGCTTCCAGCGGCAACTCGCCGACTTCGTCCAGGAAGACGGTGCCGCGCTGCGCGCATTCGAAGTGTCCGACCCGTGGATTCACGGCGCCGGTGAAGGCTCCTTTGGCATGCCCGAACAACTCCGCTTCAACCAGATTCTCGGGAATGGCCGCGCAATTCACGATCACCATTTCAGATTCGGAGCGCGGACTGGCCATGTGAATGGAACGCGCCACCATTTCCTTGCCGGTGCCGGTCTCTCCCTGGATCAAGATGGTCGTTTTCCGCGGCCCAACCAAACGGATCATGGAATGCAAATCACGCATGGCCTGGCTTTCGCCAATCAACAGGCTGGCCCATGGTTCGCGCTTCGCAGCCGCACGCGGCGCCTCGCAAACAAAACAACCTAATTCCTGCGGCGTGAATCGCCGCGTTAAATGCTGAAATTTCGCGGGAGGCCGCACCAGGGATTCGTCCAAAATCGAGTTCGGATCATAAATGAATACGGGCAGAGGCACGGCCGTCCGATGGGTTTCGGCCAAGGCCTCCTGGATGATCCCGGTTGCGATCGGCAGCTCGATCAGCACTGCACGAAAACGGTCGCCGATTCGCGACCATTTCGTGGATTGGCCGTCCGCAACCACCACTTTCAACCCTGTGGACATTTCGAATCCGGCCACGATCTCCGGCTGTGCATTCGAGGTGATCCATAACACTGTCGACATCCGATGCTCCATTCCTGCCAAGGTGGTACATCTCAAAGCGCTACAACTTTTTTGAAAGCTTTTAGAACTGCTGTCGGGAGACAAGCGGGAAGTCATAGAGCTTTCACTGCTCCCGCAACAACCTTGTATCCCAATTTTTCGCCGTTGCTCCTTGCATGCTTCACGGGTGCAGGAGTTCAACTTAGCTTAGTAGTACTATCGGGGGAAGTAGGGGAAACCATTAGAGCATCTCAACACTACTTAGCCGTTAGTAATACAGAAAAAGGACGGACACTTTTTTGACATGCGGAGCGCGGCTTCGCCTTCCTGGCAGCGACCACCGGGCGTCCGACGTTACCCGGCCCGTGGCCCACTTGACCCAGCCTTGCCTCCAAGCCTTGCCATCCAAGTTCGAATGCGCCGGTGATCCAGATTCGTGCGTGATATGGTTCTACTTTAGCCGGAGGTTCGCGATAAGTAGGGCGTGATGGATAACCAACTTGCACAGCAGGCGCACCGCGATTATGTGGAGAGCCAAGTACTGTCG
>Ga0182030_10014962_pt1 | contig 15244 bp, 15 predicted proteins | sample 812S3MmetaG_FD_121299 | JGI IMG/M metagenome (GOLD analysis project Ga0182030, IMG submission 121299) | Permafrost microbial communities from Stordalen Mire, Sweden - 812S3M metaG (Illumina Assembly) | ecosystem: Environmental > Terrestrial > Soil > Wetlands > Permafrost | place: Sweden... | reverse complement strand
CGTGATCGTGATCGTGATCGTGATCGTGATCGGCGGAGCATGACGGCGGCAGCGACGAGCGCGAGGACTCCGATGACCAGTTCGATCGCGGCCGCGGCGTGCGAGGCGGCGCGCCGGGACGAGTCCTGTTCGGCGCCCTGGAAGATCAGGATGACCGCGACTCCGATGATGGCGATCGTGATGATCCAGCCGACGGCGAAGCCCAAGGCACGCACCGTGCCGCGGGTGCCTGAGAGCAACAGCAGGACGGCGGTCACGCCGATCGGGCGCAGCGCGATCAGGAGACCGAACAGGGTGAGCGCGAAGAAGAGCATCCCCGGTAGAGTGTGCCCGAGCCGGCGAGGCCGCGCGTGCTGCCCGTCACGCGAGGGTCGGCGGCACTCCTTGGACGGTGGCGACTCGAGACGAGGATCTGCTCATCACTGCCCTGCTCGCATTGGTCTCGGCACTCGCATTTGCGCTCTCCAATGTCTTGCAGCAGCGCGGCACATTTCAGGTTCCCAAGCTTTCCCTCGGCAATCCGAAGTCACTCCTGGCGCTGATTGCCCGACCGGTGTGGCTCATCGCCCTCGGGGTCATGGGGTTGGGCTGGGTGTTCCAGGCCGCCGCCCTTGATCGTGGCCGGGTCGCCATCGTCCAGGTGTTTCTGACGATGACCCTGGTGTTCGTGTTGCCGCTCGGCATGTGGTTGACCGCGCAGCGGGTCGCCAAGCGCGAGGTCGCCGCCGCGGTCGTGATCGTGGGAGGCCTCTCGGTGTTCGCGCTGGTCGGAGATCCCGCCGACGGGCGCAGCAATGCCCCGAGCGCAGAGTGGCTCGTCGCGACCGTGGCCGTCACCGTGATCTGCGGCGCGATCCTCTTCTTCGGCAACCGCGGCGGCCCGTCGCTGCGCGCTGCGGCGAACGGGACCGTCTCGGGCGCGACAGCGGGTCTGGTCGCGGTGATGGCCAAGCCCGTCCTGGCGGAACTGCACGGCGGCATCAGTGTGGTGCTGACGGACCCCAAGCTGTACATCGTCGGCATCTACGGCGGCCTCGGGGTCGTCTTCCAGCAGTTCGGTCTGGCGACCGGCAAGCTTGCTCCGACCGTCGCCTCGGGCTCGGTCGCCAGCCCGATTGTCGCCGTCGTGCTCGGCGCGGTGCTCTTGGAAGAGCGGCTCGCCCGGCCCGAGTGGCGACTTCTCGTTGCCGTGGGAGCGCTCGCGATTACTCTCGCCGCCGCGGTCGTGATCGCGACGACCCCGCACCCCCGCACCCGCGATGCATCGCAGGCAAGCGCCGTCAAGACGGCCGCGTAGCGCCGCGTGCGGCGCAGTGCGCCGGCCGGATCAGATCACGAAGGAGGCCACGATGTTTCTGCGAAGGGCGGTCGATCACCGTGAGTTCTGAGCCGGAGGCGCGTGCGCGCTACCCGGAAGCCTCGCGGCGGACGCACTTCGCGCGCGAGCGGACGCTACTGGCGTGGTGGAGGACCGGAGTCGCGGTGGGCGCCGTCGCGCTCGCCATCGGCGGCCTGCTGCCCAAAGTGAGCCACGTCCCCCGGGAGCGGTTTGTCGCGCTGGGGGTCGCCTACGGTCTGCTGGCCTTGGTTTTCGTGATCGGGGGCTCGTTGCGGGATCGCGCTGCGCGGAGAGCCATCGCCGTGAATTCCTTTGCCGAGCTGCCCCCCTGGGCGGTGACGGCACTGACGACCTATCTCGCGGTCCTGATCGTGCCGCCCTTGTGTAGTGCCTCGTCCGCCGGCCGTGGACGCAATCGTGGCGTCGGCTGCCGCCCATGATCGGGGTGCGGGTCGCATCCGCGGCCGCACGCGCCGTGGGACCGCGGGGGGTGCGGCTGGAACGGGCGCTGACACGGTCTCGCGACGACGACGCACGTCGCAGCCCGATGCGGGCACGGCATGCGGCGCTGAGGAGACACCCGACCGGCTCACGTACGTGTGTGGGGTCGTGCCGACGGCTGCGGATGCCCCGTCCGGGGCACTGTGCGCGAATTCGTCATATTCGTAAGAACCCTGTAAATAGAGGGCGTTTGGGGGCCGAGGGGTGGTGACCTGCGGTCGGGTGCGGGCTAGCGTCGGCGCAGATCCCTGCGTTCGGTTGAACTCGCCAATGCCCCGGCCGGTCTCCACCGGAGGGAGGGTTGGATCGGCGCCCCTTCTGAATTGGAGAGGTAGACCCATGAGAAAGCTCCACGACCACGGTGCCGCGGCAGCGCGACCCCAATGGTCCAGAAAATGCCTCGGTCTGGCGCTGGCCGTCGGATTTGCCGGAGTGCCGGTAATTGCCCTCGTGCCGGCTGCTGCGGCGTCCCCGCCGGTGTGCAGCGTCCGGGACGTCACTCCGATGCACCTGGCCACCTATCTCGGCGCCGGTGCGTTGCAGAGCGCCGTCAATGCGGCGACGGCCGGTGACACCTTGACGGTGTCCGGAACCTGTATGGGCGACACGACCATCACGAAGAATCTGACGGTGACCGGCTCCGGCACGCTTGACGGAACCGGATCGGCCGGGAGTGTTGTGAGCGTCACCGATGGTGTCGTCGCCACGATCGGGGGACTCGACATCACCGGGGGCACGGGTAACTACGATGTCGGCGGCTACGCGCCGACCACGTTCGGTGGCGGCATCGACAACGCAGGCACTCTGACGCTCGCCAACACCAGCGTCTCTCACAACACCGCCGGCGACGGCGGGGGCATCTTCAATGACGTCGGCGCCAAGCTTGCGCTCGGAGGCAGGAGCGGAACGAGCGTCAACACCAACACGGCAACCGGATTCGGCGGCGGCGGCATCTACAACTACAAGGGCACCGTCACATCGACGAATGCGACCGTGAGCGGCAACACGGCGTCGGGTGGCTCCGTCATTGGCGGCGGCGGGATCTTCAACCACGACGGCACGGTCTGGCTGGGAAGCCGCACCACGAGCGGCACGAGCGTCAACGCCAATACCGCGCCAGCGGGTGGCGGCATCTACAACTACGACATCGCGTCGCGGCTGACGCTCGACAACGCCCAGGTCAACCGGAACGCCGTCACCGGGCTGGGCGGGGGCATTCTCAACGCGAGCGCCCTCACCGCGACGCTCATCGATACGAGCGTGAGTCTCAACAGGGCCGCATCGGGCGGCGGCGTCTACAACTCCGGCACGCTTGCCCTGCGGAACGCGGAAGCCGACGGCAACGCCGCAACGGTGTACGGCGGCGGGATTTTCAATGACCTTGGCGGCGTGCTCTCGGTTGTTGACACGACCGTCCACGCGAACACTGCCGGCAACGTCGGAGCAGGCATCGCCAGCAATGGCGTCGCCAAGCTCACCGACTCGGTGGTCAGCGCCAACGTCAGCAAGACGGGCGGAGGTGGCATCTACAGCCACGACACCTCCTTGACGCTCAACGACTCGAGCGTCGCCCGCAACACCGCTCCGCTCGGTGGCGGCATCTACGCATGGGGCGGCGGCACGGTGACGCTGCACCCCTTCTCGACGGTCGACCGCAACACCGCGACGACCGTCCACGGGGGCGGCGGCATCTACTACTACGGTGGCACGACGCTCTCGGGCGTCAAGCCTGGCGTCAACGTCAAGTACAACACACACGGCAACGTCGTGGCCTGACCGCGGACTCCGTGCAGGAGGGCCCGCCCGTGCGGGCCTTCCTGCGGATCGCGTTCACAGCTCCGGCGCACACGGGGGTGCCCTCGCGCTCACGCGCGGACGCACGCCGAGGGTCCCTGCGGTACGCGCTGGCGTCGTCGTGTGCGACCGATTGGCGTTCGTGGGGGCGAAACGTCACGTACATAACCGTTTTGGGGCGGATCTGCCGTGACGGGTTCAGGGCGGTGTGATGCCCTCCCGGGGGGTCGGGATGCGTTCGCGGGTCCGGGGCGGCTACGTAATCTTCCGCGACGCGCTGGGGCACACTCGCTGGCCGTCGCAGACTGGGCAGCGCTGGGGAACCAGTCCCTCGCCATTGCGTGCCGCACTCCAGATGCGACCCTGACCCCAGCACGTCGCGCAGAAGTCGGTGGCATCGGGAACCAGTGGAAGAGGATCGCAGTCGGCCGACGCGCGGCGGCCGATCCGCCAGTCAAGCCATCTCGGGTATGCAACGGGAATGCTGCCGGGCTCTGTTACGGCAAACACCGCAGGATCCTTGTGTATGGGGCGATCTCAACAGGGGATCGACCGCTCTTGCGGGCGGCGTGAGCGCTGCGGCTGGCAGCGCACTCGGGCCCGTGGTCATCGAGAAGTATGGAGATGGGGAAACCGCCAGACGTTGGCCCGGAGGCGAAAATATGGCCGTGGAGGATCGACGCGTGGCGTAGTGCGCGGCCGCGACCCAATCTTGCCAACGCGCAGCCGTCAGGCGCCTCTGGCGCGAGCTTGACGGCGTCTGCGTGCGGCCGCACACACTGCGCCCCCGCGCTCAGCGGGTCTTTCTCTCGCGAAGCGACCCCAATGCGCACGACCGTGTGGCACGTCTCGCGTTTCGCTCGCGCGGACGATCGGACCCCTCGGCAGCCGTCGTTCGTGGATATTGGATCTCGTGGACGTCGCTGTGGCGGCACGTGAGGTTGGTACGCTGGATCGCAGAACTGGACGCCAACGTCCTGCGCGAATGGGAGAACTCGTGGCCGACGACCAACTTCACGGGCAGATCGAACAGCTTGTCGCGGAAGAGCACACCCTGTTGGAGCGCGAGGCCGCGGGCGCTGGCACCGATGTCGATCGGCGGCGGCTTGAAGCGGTACGGGTCACCCTCGACCAGTGCTGGGATCTGCTGCGCCAGCGGCGGGGCCTGCGGGAGGCCAGTCGTGACGCGGAGGACGCGAGCGAGCGCAGCGGCGATGTCGTGGAGCGATACCAGCAGTAGACATATGAAATGCGCACTGGCGACCTCGTTCTTCGGGGCGCCGGCTGATCGGTATAGAGATCCCCGGGCACCCGTGTGGGTGGCGGCCCGCGGGGGTGTGCGTGATGGAGACCTGGCGACAGCTTGGGCAGCCCGCAGTTCGCGGCGGCCGTGTCAGGGGCGTGAGCGCAACTCGGGCGTCAACCAGTGCGACACAATTGTCGGTCGGCCGGGGTCGGTCATCGCGCGAATCCGGTTGAGCCGTTCCTGATCGCGCCTGGTGACACGCTCGTGCTGGCGCAGGTGCTCGGGCCAGGACGCAACGACGAACTGCTCGAGGATCCGACCTCTGTCCTCGGCGTCCCGCCAGACCCGCCATGAGGTGGCCCCCGTGCGCCGCCGACCCAACCTGGTTTGCTCAAGCGCGGCGATGAGGTCGTCCTCGAGTCCCGGGCGCGGCCAGTATTCCACGCTGACCATGACGGGTCCCCCGACCGGCTCGTTGGCCGACACGTTTGGCTGCGGCCAGTCGCCCGCCGGGAGCAGGTCATCGGGCGGGATGTTCCGGAACCGATACCGCATGCCCACGAGTGGGCCAAGCAGCAGGCCCGCGGCAGCCACAAACAGCGTGGGCGAGAGTCCCATCTGCTGTGCAGCGACACCCAGCACGGCGCTTCCGGCCGCCATGCCGCCCTGGAAGGCGAGCAAGTAGAAGGCCATTCCCCGGGCTTTGACCCAACCGGGCAACAACAGCTGATACGCAGAGTTCAAGACCGAGAGCACCAAGATCCACGCGACACCGGCGATGACGAGCGCCACGGCGACAAGCGGGAGGACGGGGACCCAGGCGAGAATGAGCGTGACGCCCGCCACTGCGAGCGAGCCAATCGTCACGAGCGCGCCCGCCGTCAACCGCTCGCGCAGTCGTGGCAGGAGGGCCCCGCCGGCGACCGCACCAACGCCGACCAACCCGAGCAGCAATCCGTAGCCACCTGAGCCGATGTGCAGCTTGGAGGTCGCGATCACGGGGAGTAACGCCCAGATCGCACTCGCGAAAAACGTGAACAGCAGCGCCCGCACCAAGATCCCGCGCAGTGCCGGACTGGCAGTGACGTAGCGCGCGCCGGCGCGCGTCGCCTCACCTGCGCGCTCGCGAGGAAGGATTCCGCCGGACCGGGTTTCTTGCCAGCGCAGGATGACGAGAATCACGACGACGAATGTCGCCGCGTTGACCATGAATACGGTGCCGACACTCGTTGCCACAAGCACGAGCCCGCCGATCGCGGGGCCGATTGCGCGGGCAAGATTCATGTTGACCGCTCCCAGCGAGATGGCTTGCTCGCGTTGTGCAGGGGCGACGAGCTCGGGCTGGAGCGTCTGCCAGGTCGGCGACATGAAGGCTTGACCGGTACCTACCGCGAATACGAGCGCAAGCAGCACCCACGGCGTGACGATATCGGCCAGCGCGAGCACGCCGAGCGTCGCAGCGGCGACGAGCATGAAGGTCTGCGCCACGAGCAGCAGCAGCCGGCGATCGACGAGATCACTGACCACCCCAGCGGGCACGGAGAACAGCAGGACCGGCAGCGCCGCCGCCGTCGAGATCAGTGCGATCAGCGTCGTCGAGTGCGTGAGTGCCAACATCAGCCACTGCGCGCCGACAACTTGCATCCAGCCGCCGATGTTGCTGACGAACTGTGCGCTCCACATCGCAGCGAAGGTGCGGTTACGAAGCGGTGCCCAGGCGATCCCCGATGCCGGTGGCACGATCGCCTAGCTGCGCATGATCGTTGCTCGGTCTGCAGCGCTCAGCACGTCGTCGGCTGCCTATTCGATCCCAGCCATCTGCGCACTGAGGTCCCCTTGATGTCCGCGCGCGCCGCGCGTTCACGGCCGAACGCTACCACGGGGTTTCCGCGGGCACCTCCGCCACCCCGTGGCTGCCAGGTGTGGACCGAAATGCAGCTTTACGCGGGGTGTCTCGGCGCGACGGACCCCTGGCGGCACCCATCGACGACCCGGGTCTTGGGCGTCGATTGAATCGCCCCCGCACCCTGGGTGGCTGTGGGGACGCGGCCCGGCTGCGGTAGCCTGTGGTCCGGCCGAAGGTGTCGGGCCTTGGGGTGGCCAACCATTCAGGGCGCTGCGGTCCGCCACCAGCCGGGTCGTTTGGGCGCAGACGGGAGTGCGAGCTTGTCGGACCGGTCGCGTCTTCGATATACGGCGCTCGCCGATGTGGTGATGTCGGCTGACGAGGCCGCGGCATTCATCGCTCCGGGTGACAACGTCGGGATGAGCGGGTTCACCGGTGCCGGCTATCCGAAGGAAGTGCCCGCCGCCCTGGTCCGCCGGGTCGCGGAGGCGGCCGCGCGCGGGGACCGCTTCGGCGTCGGGGTCTGGACTGGCGCGTCCACCGCACCCGAGCTCGACGGTGCGCTGGCCGCGGTTGACGGGATCAATCTGCGCATGCCGTACCAATCCGACCCGGTGACTCGCGCCAAGATCAACGCGGGTCTGCTCGACTACATGGACGTGCATCTCTCCCACGTCGCGCAGATGGTGTGGGAAGGCTTCTTCGGTCACCTCGACGTCGCGCTCATTGAGGTCGCCGGCATCACCGCCGACGGCGAACTGATCCCGTCCTCGTCGGTCGGCAACAACAAGACGTGGATCGACAGGGCCGACCGAGTGATCCTCGAGGTGAACTCCTGGCAGCCCCGCGAGCTGGAGGGCATGCACGACATCTACAACGGCACCGCGCTGCCGCCGCACCGCACGCCGATCCAGATCCTCGCACCCTCGGACCGGATCGGCGTGCCATATCTTCACTGCCCGTCGGAGAAGATTGTCGCCGTCGTCCCGACGCACGGCCCAGATCGCAACGCGCCGTTCAAACCGATCGACGGCGATGCCCGGCTGATCGCCGCGCACCTCGTGGACTTCCTGAACCACGAGGTGCGATGCGGGCGGCTCCCGGCCCGCCTGCTGCCGCTGCAGTCCGGCGTCGGCAATATCGCCAATGCCGTGCTTGCCGGGATCGACGCCGGACCGTTCCGGGCGCTGACCGCCTACACCGAGGTGATCCAGGACGGCCTGCTGGAGCTGTTGCGCTCCGGCACGGTGCGCAACGCGTCCGCGACAGCCTTTTCCCTCAGCGAAGACGGCATGGCCGATCTGCGTGCCAACATCGCCGACTACCGTGAGCGGATCATCCTGCGCCCCCAGGAGATCAGCAACCACCCGGAGGTGATACGTCGGCTCGGCTGTCTGGCGATGAACGGGATGATCGAGGCCGACATCTACGGCAACGTCAACTCCACCCACATCATGGGCTCGAGCATCCAGAACGGCATCGGCGGTTCCGGCGACTTCGCCCGCAATGCCTACATCGCGATGTTCCTCACCCCGTCGACCGCCAAGGGTGGGCTGATCTCGTGCATTGTGCCGATGGTCAGCCATGTCGACCACACCGAGCACGACGTTCATGTGATCATCACCGAGCAGGGTGTGGCCGACCTGCGCGGCTTGGCACCGCGGCGTCGCGCGCAGAAGATCATCGACCACTGCGCGCACCCCGACTACCGGCCGGCACTCCAGGACTACTTCGACCGGGCCATGGCGAGCCCATCCGGCAAGCACACCCCGCACTTGCTCGACGAGGCCTTGTCGTGGCATGTGCGGTACTTGCGCGATGGCACCATGCGACCCGCATGAGCCGACGTCCTGGCAAGTTGGGTATCGGCGCCTCGCAGGAGTGGGTCACCGCGAGTGCCGCCAGCGCCTCGGCGTCGGCGCGCTCCCGGGGCGCGGCCACCGCCACCGCCACCGCCACCGCCACCGCACCAGCGTCGGTCTCGGCCGACGCATAACCCGCTGATCGGCGTGCGCGGCGACCAGCCGGGCGGGGTGAGCGGGTCCCCTGCGGGGCTGCCACCTCTCCAGGCATGTGCCAAATGCGCCGGTGTTCGTCACGGTGTCGCGCGCTCTCGTCAGGCTCCATCCCGGTGACCTCGAGGCCTGCACGACACGCAACCGCGAGCCGTTCGCCCGGTTGCGAGGGTCGAACATGTCGTCGCCGCGTGCCCGAGTTGTCGCTTGGGCGAATCCGGTGTTGGATCTTTCCGGGGGACGAGTACGGGAAGTTGGGCACTCCCAGCTCGGGTGCGGGCGGTCGAGATCGGCAATACGCACCGTCGGATCGCAGGCCACGACGAGATCGGATGGGGGCGCCATGACGGACGGTCGTGCAGATCGACGCGCCGCCGAGATTCTGGAGCGGGCGCTCTCGCGCACGCATGGCACCGTCACGGAGTTTCTCGAGACGACGACGGGCGAAGCCGTCGACGCGCAGCTGATCGTGCAGACCGCGAGCGTGGCAACAGATCGCAATCTCCTCGACGTCGCAGCAGGGCACCCGCTGGTGAGCCGACAGGCCATCCTGCGCGGCCGGACGTCCGCGCGAGCGTACCTCTACGCAGAGACGTTGCTCGTGCCGGATCGGCTTCCGCCTGCGGTCACTCGCACGCTTGCGACGACCACGGATCCGATTGGGCGAGTGCTCGCCGCACGAGGCATCTCGGTGTCGCGCACGCTGCTCGGCGCGCCGCGCCGGAGCCCTGGTGTGGCCGCGGTCGGACCGGACCGCTGCCGCGATGCGGCGATCTATGCGCGGCGCTACCGCATCGAGAGTGGCGCTGCGATCGTGATGCTGATCGACGAGTGGTTCTTGCCGGATCTGCGCGACGCCGTTCTGCGAACGGGCTGACGGTCAGGCCATCAGCCCGGAGATCTCTGGTTGGGGCGTCAGCCGCCGACGCGTAACGTGTGCGGCGCCGGGAGCACGAGCGCGGCCTCGGGCGTCGTTACGCGGAAACTGAAGCTCTCTTCGAGGTAGAAGTGGACGTGCGTGTCGCCGCTTCGCTCGAAGCCGACCGACAGGTCCTGCCCCGACTCGAACAGGAAATCCCCGCCTCGGAGGCTCAATACGACGGCTCCGCCCAGTCCGGGCACGCGGACGATCGGACCGCCGAGGATGCGGCTGAGGTGTTCGAAGATGGGGTAACCGCCGTGCTCGGTTGTCTCGACGACGCGGGTGTAGTCAGCCGGTGAGAGCGCGATTCCGTAGGGCCCGGCGATGCCGGCCCGAAGCAGCACCTCTGCCGCCTTGGCCACCTGGGCGGGGTAGTGCTCGCACTCGCCCCCGAGCGGGATCGGTGCATGTGGCGAGGCCTGCGCAATCCCCGTGATGCCCGCCGGCGCGAAGCCCGCGAAGATCGCGGTGTTCTCTGCCGACGCGATGCACCGCGCGGCCTCGTCGAGGTCGGCGAGGTTGACCTCGAGCGCGCCGCGCTCAAGATCAGCGAGTTCGGCGCGCGCGACACGGAATGCTGATCGCAGTTCGATGAGCGGCAGTACCTTGCGCTGGGCGGCCGTGACCCCCACCGCGGGGTCCGCGGTCAGCGGCGTGGTTCGCCCGAGATTGGTCGCGGAGTGCTGCCAGCCATGAGGGCCTGAGAAGTCAACCAGTCTGCGGGCGCCGAGGGCGGGTACCAGATGGTCGGTGGCCTCCCGATCCAGCACGGACCAGGTTGCGTCGGTAATCGGGGCGAGTGAGCGCAGAAGATGGTTCATGCAAGGCGCTCCTTGAGGCTGCCGATGCCGAGCGACACGGAGCCGTCCGGCGATCGATCGGTCCCGCCGGCTGGGCCGTGTGACCCGCCGCCTTCTGCCGCCGCCTCCGCCGCCTCGCCGTGCTCGACGATGTTGCCGGCCTGAAAAAGGATTCCTTGCGCGATCTCGCGCCACACGGGCGTTTTGCGCAGCAGGAATTCCAGATCCATGCAGAAGTGTTTGAACTCTTCGCCCTGCGCGTCACGCATGATCGCGCGTGCCTCTGGGTCGGACTCGAGCGCGAGGCGCTGCGCGTACCAGCCGATCGCCTCCGACTCCTCGGTCAGGGACGCACTGAGCCGCGCGAATGTCCGAGTCTCCGCGGAGAGTTCGGCCGGGGGCTCGTGATACTGGTCGACGCCCATGCTGCTGGCTCCCTTCGGCTGGACCACGGTGCGCGGTTGAGTCTACTGCGCCGGACGCGGGCTCCGGCACCAGACTCCGGACGGCAACCTGCCGTGAGGTGCCATTCGCAGCACCGTCGGAGGGTTTCGCGGTGGCTCTGCTCGGGATCCGTCTGGCGTTTTCGTCTCGTGCGTGATGGCGATCCTCGCCAATTCCCGGGACCGCGAAGGCGCCGCAGCAGCCGGCAGGTCACGATGCCGGCACGGTGCGCCACGCCGAACCGATCGCGAAGCTGCACGCCCCGGAGATGCCGCGTTGCCGTCGGACGCCCCCGGCCAGCGCGAGTGCCGGCGGGCACGTACGCGACCGCCATGCCGGGGGTCAGATCGTCTGGGTCGCCTGCGGATCTGCGGTGATGCGACCGTCGACGATCCGGACAACCCGGTCGGCGTAGTGGGTGATCCGATCATCGTGGGTGACGATGATCGCCGCCTTGTTGCGCGACTTCATCTCGTCGCGGATGAGGTGGACGACCTGATCGCCCAACTCGGTGTCGAGCGCCGAGGTGGGCTCATCGAAGAGCACGAGGTCGGGTTCGTTCATGAGCGCTCGCCCGATCGCGACCCGTTGACGCTGTGCCCCGGACAGCTGCGCGGACAGACTGCGGGCCCGATCGGCGAGGCCGAGCTCCTCGAGCAGCTGGTCGGCCCGGGCCCGAGTCTTCGCCCCCGTGCGGGGGCCGATCTCGTCGACGACGAGCAGATTTTCCCTGGCCGTCAGGAATGGGATCAGGTTCACCGTCTGAAAGACAAACCTCACGGACTTGCGCCGGAAGTTGGTGCGTTCCTTGGCGTTGTATCCGGAGATGTCCTCGCCCCCCACGATGACCACGCCGGCGGGTGGGAACACCGGGCCACCTGTCAATGCTCGCCACCGCCAGTACGCGCTGCGATACTGGATCCATCGTTACAGCGAACGACAGCCCACAGCGCCATGGCGGTCAGGGTCGTATCAGCCGCGTTCGCGACCTGCGCGGGGATGAGGCATCGCGTGTGGATGGGCCGGATTCGCGACGCGTCAGAATGCTGACGTGAGCACAGGGTCGGCCGCGAGCCGCTCGGCGCACAGCGGCACGTCCCAGCATTCGGATGCGACCGGCGCGGCATGAGCAACCAGACGCCGACGGCGAGACCGCGCCATAAGGAACGGCACCTCTCGCATCGCGCGGGATGGCTTCGCGCAGCCGTGCTCGGGGCCGATGACGGGATCCTGTCGATCGCGAGCATCGTGCTCGGTGTTGCCGCTGCCGGCTCGACTCGCAGCGTGATCGCCACGGCGGGCATTGCCGGTCTCGTTGCGGGAGCGATGTCGATGGCCGCGGGCGAATACGTCTCGGTGAGCTCCCAGCGTGACGTCGAGCGGGCAGACATCGCACTCGAACAGCGCGAGCTCGAGACATTCCCCGAAGACGAGCTGGCGGAACTCGCCGGGATCTACCGGGCGCGTGGACTCTCCGAGCGGCTCTCCTGGGACGTCGCGCGCGAGCTCTCGGCCGGGGATCGGCTCGCCGTCCACACACGGGACGAGCTCGGATTCGAGCTTGATGACTTGGCTCGTCCGCGACAGGCAGCCCTGGCGTCAGCGATCTCGTTCGCGTCGGGCGCCGTGCTGCCGCTTGTTGCGATTGCGCTTGCACCGGCGTCGGTCCGGGTTGTGGTCACGATTCTGGTGACGCTTGTGGCCTTGGCCGCGCTGGGCATTACGGGCGCCCGCCTGGGGGGTGCACCCAAGACGCCCGCGGTGGTGCGCGTGGTGTTCTGGGGCGCCTTGGCCATGGGTGTGACGATGGCCATCGGCGCGGTGATCGGATCGGTGCTGTGAGGCGTTTCCGGGGCGTTGCCCAAAGGGTCCCGGCCTGGACCCCGCCGTCGCCACGGGCGAGATGCGCCAGGCCGGGATGCTCACCGAACCCGGCAGCCGTACGATATCCGCGGCTCGCACGCGCGCGGATTCGCGCCGCGGGCTCCTCCACGACGGGTGCCGGGTGGCTCGCATGACGATGCTCTTGCTGATGGGGCACACGGGACCCCATCAGGTTGCGTGTGCCACCTGGCCGTGCATGTCGGGGCGTGTGTACGCGCACCGCGGCGCGCGGGGGTGCAACGGGATCTCGGGGGTTCGGGTTGGACCACTGCACCGCGCGTCCCGTATCCATAGAGTCTTCTCCGCTCGAGGCTGGACACAACCGCTGGGGTGCGAATGATCGCGTGGCTGTCGTACGCAGGCCGGTTTGGTCGAGCGCTGTTGCTCGCAGGCACATTGGTGGTACTCGCTGGTGTCGCGCCGGCGCAGGCAGCGACCCCGATTCCTCCCACACGACTGCCGTTGGGGCTGAAGGATGTGTACGGCGCGAAGCAGTTGATCGTTGTGACCTCCAAGTCGTCGACGTCCAGCGTTGCGACGCTCCGCGCCTTTGACGAGGTCAAGGGCGTGTGGAGGCAGGCATTTGGTCCCATGCTGGCTCGCATAGGCGGCAGGGGCTGGAGTCCTGCCCGACGCCGGCGAGAGGGTGATGGAACGACCCCAGAGGGCATCTATACCCTTGGCACAACCATCTACGGCACCAGTAAGAATCCTGGCGTGGTGTACCGGTTCCATCGCCTGGTCCCGGGCGACTACTGGGACGAGAACCCGGCAGCCGGTAAGAAATACAACACGTTCCAGCATTCGACGAAGACTGATTGCGCCCACAACCCCTATGGGGGAGATAGCGAGTGTCTGTGGCGTGAGCCGATCCCGTACGCCTATTTCGCGGTCATCAACTTCAATATCCCCGCCAGCGGCCCATATGGGTCAGGCATCTTCTTTCATGTTGGCACGGCTGACGCGACCGCGGGGTGTGTGTCGATTGCGCAAAAGAACCTCGTACGCATCCTCGATTGGTTGCGGCCCTCGGATGCTCCTCGAATCGTGTTGGCGGGACCGACATCTGCGGCGCGTTACTGATCGATGAGGATTCACTTGTCCGTGGCGGATCGTGCGTGTCACGGAGCTCCCGTCAGCGCCACCTGAATGTCGCCCGAGGATCCGGCGGCGAGCCCCGTCCGGGCACGGTGACCGTCCGTCCGGCCGTAGTTGCGACCCGTTAGCGTGAGCCCGCGATGATGTTCTTCGACGATCCCCGCCACCGACGGGCGACGCAGATTTTCGCGATCGCCACGGCGGCGGTGTTCCTCGTCGGCCTCCTCGTACTGATCCTCGTGGCGGCATTCGGCAGCCCCTTCTAGGCGTACGGCGTCCGCGGGCGGGATTGGCACGGTGACGCGACAGCCGCGCGCAGCGTGAGCCGCTGGCCCCTTCACTGCGAGGAAACCGCCGAGGGGGGCGGTCGGAGGCGGTGAGCGCGTCGGACGCGCTCATTTTGGCCGTTTCCCCCTCTGGCGTTTTGCGGTTGGTCTCGGGTGCGGTGTTGCCATCCTGTTGTCAGCCCCAGCTCGGGACCGTGATCCTCTGAGACGGCGATTGAGGGCTGCAACCTGGTTCTCGTGCGTCAGCCCGCAAAATGCGTCGGCATGCATCGCGATCATCTCTGCGTGCGCCAAGACGATCTACACTGATTTGACGTGACTCGTTGCCGTGTGGGCGACGGGTCTCGGTCGCCACCAGAGCCCGATCCAAGGAGATTCCGTCATGGGCGAGAAGACCGACAAGATCACCGGCCGTGCGAAACAGACCCTTGGCGCCCTCACCGGCGACGAGGCGACCACGCGTGAAGGGGAGCGCCAGGAGGACAAGGGCAAGCTGAAAGGCGCGCTCGACTCCGCCGCCGGCAAGGCCGAGGGCGCGCTCGAAGATGTGAAACACAAGATCGACAAGAGCTGATCGACGGTGCATGTGTGTGGAGATGACGCCGGCGGCCCCATGAGCGGCCGCCGGCAGCAGCCGCATGCGGCCAGACCCCAAACTGATCAGATGGGGGTGGCAGGATGATCTCCCGACTCCTCGGGCTCGTGTACCTGGTGGTTGGGGCTGTCGTCGCGTCGTCACACCACTACTTCGCGCACGCCACCACCCTCAAGCCTGTGCTGTCCGCCGTGCTGGCCGTCCTGCTGTGGCCGCTCCTGCTCGTCGGTATCGATTTGCATATCAACTAGTCCCTGGGCGACGGCATCCGAAGGCGATGCCCGTGGATGCCCTCGGAGTCGCCGACCGAGTTGCCGGAGGGGCGACCCGGAGGGCCGGGTTGACCCGGAGATCGTTCGCGGTCGTGACCACACCCCGTTGCTGACCCGAGACACACGACGCGCGCGCGGGCGGCACATCGCCTCCGACGAGTCGTGCGTCTGGGGTCCGTCGGGTACCACAAGCGACGGGGG
>Ga0182030_10014961_pt1 | contig 15244 bp, 12 predicted proteins | sample 812S3MmetaG_FD_121299 | JGI IMG/M metagenome (GOLD analysis project Ga0182030, IMG submission 121299) | Permafrost microbial communities from Stordalen Mire, Sweden - 812S3M metaG (Illumina Assembly) | ecosystem: Environmental > Terrestrial > Soil > Wetlands > Permafrost | place: Sweden... | reverse complement strand
CTCGATCGCCTCGGCCCCCTCGTCGCGTCCGCCGCCGCCGAAGGCGCCGAAGAAGAAGGCGAAGCGGATGATCAGCGCGGCGATCGTGGCGAAGAAGCTCGCGATCGTCATCACCATCACGTCGCGGTTGATCACGTGCGTGATCTCGTGCGCGAGCACGCCCTCCAGCTCGGCCGGCTCGAGGCCCAGGCTGAGCAGCCCGCGGGTCGCGCAGATCGTTGCCGCCTTCTGCGAGCGCCCGAGCGCGCAGGCGTTCGGCATGCGCGCCTCGATCACGGCGATGCGCGGTTTGGGCAGGTCGGCCTGGATGCAGAGGCGCTCGATGATCGAGTGCAGTTCCGGCTCGTCCGCGGCGGAGACCTCGTGCGCGCCGAGCGTCGCGAGCGCGATCTTGTCGGAGCCGACGATCTGCACGCCGAAAAGGCCGACCGCGATGATCACGATCAGCAATGCGCTCGTGGATGTCGCCAGCAGCGCTCCGACCAAGGCGACGTAGAGCAGCCCGAGTAGGAACATCGTGAGCACCATCCGCGCCTGCAGGCCGCTGTCGCGTCCGAAGGCGCTGCGCTTGGAAGTGACCATGCGCTCATTGTCGCAGAAGGCCGAGCCACACCAGCGTCGTGCGCCGCGGCGCCCGGCGACGTGAGCGCGGGGACGGCGGGCGCACTCCGGCGGCGGGCGACGGAGCGGGCGATGGACCGCGATAATCGCCGCTCCATGGCATCGACGCAGACCATCTCGCGCATCTATCCGATCGGCACCCGCGTGAACGACCGCGGGCATCTGGAGATCGGCGGCTGCGACGTGATCGAGCTTGCCGAGCGCTTCGGCACGCCCGCCTACGTCGTGGCCACCGACGATCTAAGGGCCCGCGCGAGCGCTTTTCTCGAGGCCTTCCGGGCAGCGGGCCAGGCGGACTTCGAAGTCGTGTTCGCTTCGAAGGCGTTCCCCGCGACGCCGGTGCTCGCGCTGTTCGCCGAGGAGGGACTCGGCTGCGACGTCGCCTCGGCCGGCGAGCTTCACCTCGCGCTGCGCGCCGGCTTCGAGCCGCGCCGGATCGTGATGCACGGCAACGCCCGCGACGAGGGCGAGCTGCGCGCCGCGCTGGACGCACGCGTGGGTCACATCGTGATCGACAACGAAGGCGACCTCGACCGCCTCGAACGTTTGACGGCCGGCGCTCCGGCTCGCCAGGCGGTGCTGATCCGCGTCACTCCCGCGGTCTCCGGCGACACGCACGAGAAGATCTCGACCGGCCAGGCGGACTCCAAGTTCGGCGTCTCACTCGCCGCGGTCGCAGCCATGATCGGGCGGGTCCGGGCAGTCGCCGGGCTCGAGCTGCAGGGGCTGCACATGCACGTCGGCTCGCAGCTGCATTCGCTCGAGCCGTTCCGCGCGGCGGTCGCGGCGATCGCGCCGCTGGGCGAGTTCCCCGTCTACAACCTGGGGGGCGGGCTCGGCGTCGCCTACACCGACGATCAGCAGCCGCTGAGCCCGCAGGAGTACGTCGGCGCGCTCGTCGACGCCGCCCGTGAGCTGCTCGGACCGGGCCGGCGGCTGCTCGTCGAACCGGGCCGCGCGCTGGTCGCGAACGGCGGCGTCACGCTGTACAGCGTGATCGGCGTCAAGCACAACGTCTCGACCTGGGTCAGCGTCGACGGCGGCATGTCGGACAACCTGCGCCCGATGCTCTACGGCTCGATCTATGAGGCCGACATCGCCAGCCGGCTCGGTGGCACGACGCGCGTGCGTGTGGCCGGCAAGCACTGCGAGTCCGGCGACGTCCTGATCCGCGACGCCCTGCTCGACGATCCCCGTCCCGGCGATGTGCTCGTCACCCCGGTCACCGGCGCCTACGGCTACGCGATGGCCAACAACTACAACGGCGTGCTGCGAGCGCCGGTGATCTTCGTCAGCGACGGCGAGGCGCGGGTCGTCGTTCGGCGCGAGACCCTCGACGACCTCCACGCCCGCGACGTGTAGCCGTGGCGCCGGCGGCAGTCCGATGCGAAGGCTGGGGCCGATGAGCTCCTTGCGGATCGGCCTGCTGGGTCACGGCACGGTGGGCGGCGCGTTCGAGCAGCTGCTCGGCGAGCGCGCCACAGCGATCGCCCGCCTGACCGCTGTCACACCCGAGATCGTCGGCGTGCTGACCCGCTCGAGCGGCGACTTCGACGAGATCCTCGAACGCTGCGACCTTGTCGTCGAGCTGATCGGCGGCGTCGATCCCGCCCGCGATTATGTCCGCCGTGCGCTGGACGGCGGCCGTCACGTCGTCACCGCCAACAAGCAGCTGCTCTCGCGCCATGGCGAGGAGCTGTGGTCGCTCGCCCGCGAGCGCGGCGTCCTGCTCGGCTTCGAGGCGGCCGTTGCCGGCGTGATTCCGGTTGTGCGCGTGCTGCGCGAGTCGCTCGCCGCTGCGCACGTCGAGCGGATCCACGGCATCGTGAACGGGACGACGAACTTCATCCTCACGGAGATGACGCGCAGCGGCTGCGACTACGGCGACGCGCTCGCGCAGGCTCAGCGGCTGGGGTTCGCGGAGGCCGACCCGACCGACGACGTCAGCGGGGCCGACGCGGCGGCGAAGATGGCGATCCTCGCGCGGCTTGCCTTCGGCGTGCCGGTGCACATCGACGAGGTCCGCAGCGAGGGCATCACGCAGATCACCAGCGACGACATCGCCTACGCGCGCGAGTTCGGACTGTCACTGAAGCTGATCGGCACCGCCGAGCGGCTCGCGCAGGGCATCTCGGTTCGCGTGCATCCGGCGTTTCTCTACAGCGGCCACCCGCTCGCGTCGGTCAACGGCGCGTTCAACGCCGTCACCGTCGAGTCGGACGCGATCACCGAGATCACGATGTCGGGGCCGGGGGCCGGCGGCTCGCAGACCGCGAGCGCCGTACTCGGCGACGTCGTCGCGGCGATCGGCGGGGCCAGGACGCTCGGGCCGCCGCTGCCGCCGCTGGCGATCATCGAGGATGTTGTGTCCGCCTTCTACCTGCACATGGAAGTCGACGACCGTCCCGGCGTGCTGGCGCAGGTCGCGCAGCTGCTCGGCGACGCCGGGGCCTCGATCAAGTCGGTCGTCCAGCAGGGCTCCGGCGAGCGGGCGCAGCTGATGATGGTCACGCATCCGCTGCCGCGCTCGCGCCTTGCCGTCGCGCTCGAGCGGATCGAGGCGCTCGAGCACGTCCGCGCGGCTCCGCGCGCGATCAGCGTGATCAACGAGGAGTTCGTATGAGCCAGACACGGTCCGTCGGTCTGATCGAGCGCTACCGCGACCGGCTGCCGTTCGCGCCGACGGACCCCGTCGTCACACTCGGCGAGGGCGGCACGCCGCTGGTGCTCGCCGAGCGGCTGTCCGAGCGGGTCGGCGCCGAGGTCCACCTCAAGCTCGAGGGGACCAATCCGACGGGCTCGTTCAAGGACCGCGGAATGACCTGCGCGGTGTCGGCGGCACTGCGCGAAGGGGCCCAGGCGGTGATCTGCGCCTCCACGGGGAACACGGCCGCCAGCGCCGCCGCCTACGCGGCGAAGGCCGGGCTGCGCGGCGCCGTGATCGTCCCGGACGGCAAGATCGCGACCGGCAAGCTTGCCCAGGCACTCGTTCACGGCGCCCGCGTGATCGCCCTGCGCGGCAACTTCGACACCGCGCTCGAGTTGGTCCGCGAGCTCGCGCAGCGCCACCCGATCGCGCTCGTGAACTCCGTCAACGAGTTCCGCCTCGAGGGCCAGAAGACGGCGGCGTTCGAGCTGCTCGAGGACCTCGACGGCCGCCTCGACGCGCTCTGCATCCCGGTCGGCAACGCCGGCAACATCACCGCCTACTGGAAGGGCTTTGTCGAGGCCGGGGCGGCTCCCCGGCTGTTCGGCTTCCAGGCCGCCGGCGCGGCGCCGCTCGTCAACGGCGCCCCGGTGAAGGACCCTGAGACGATCGCCAGCGCGATCCGCATCGGCAACCCGGCCCGCTGGGAGGAGGCGATCGACGCGATGCGCGCCTCGCGCGGGGCGATTCGCGCCGTGACCGACGATGAGATCCTCTCGGCCTATCGGCTGCTCGCCGCCACCGAGGGGGTGTTCTGCGAGCCCGCTTCGGCGGCCGCTGTGGCGGGGTTGCTCAAGTACGGCGCCGACGGCGCCGAGCGGATCGCCTGCGTGCTCACCGGCCACGGTCTGAAGGACCCCGACGTAGCGCTCGAGCAGGTCGGCGCGGTCGTCCCGTGCGAGCCGCAGCTGCGCGCAATCGAGCGCGCGGTGCTCGGCTAGTGGCCCGTCTCCTCGCCAGCCGACCCCAGGACCTGGCCACAGGCGGGATTTCCGGGCGAATATTCCGAGATCGGCCACTGATGGCCGCGGCGGACCTCCGCCCGGCGCGCGCAGGCCGCTGATGGGCGCGTCGGTGACCGTTCGCGTGCCCGCCTCGTCGGCGAACCTGGGGCCGGGCTTCGATTGCTTCGCCGCCGCGCTGGGCCTCTACCTGGAGCTCGCGGTCAGCGAGGCGGAGCGCTTCGAGCTGGTCAGCGAGCTGGCGGTGCGCAGCGACCGCTCCAACCTGGCCGTCGCCGCCTTCGAGCAGCTCGCCCCGGCCAGCGGCTACCGCTTCGAGATGCGCTCGCAGATCCCGCTCAGCGGCGGGCTCGGCTCGAGTGCCGCCGCCGTCGTCGCCGGCCTGTTGGCGGCGCAGCAGCTGGGCGGCTTGCCGGCGCCGCTGCTCGAGCTGGCCACCGCCGTCGAGGGGCACCCTGACAACGTCGCCGCGGCGCTGCTCGGCGGCGTGGTCGTCTGCGCCGACGGCGAAGCGCACCGGATCGATCCGCCCGCGGAGCTCGAGGCGCTGCTCGTCGTGCCGCACCGCGCGGTGGGCACGCAGCGCGCGCGCAGCGCGCTGCCGGCGTCGGTGCCGCTGGCTGACGCCGTCTACAACACGGCCCATGGCGCGCTGCTGATGCTCGGGCTGGCCGGCGGCGACGACGAGCTGGTGGCCCGCGGGCTCGGCGACATGCTGCATCAGCCCTATCGTGCGCACCTGTACCCGCGGTCGGCTGAGCTTTTGAGCAGCGCGACCGCACTCGGCGCGCTCGGGGCGACGATCTCCGGCGCCGGGCCGACGGTGCTCGTCTGGGTCCGCCGCTCCGCCGCCACGGCCGTCGCCGCGGCACTGCGCGAGCGGGTGCTCGACTGGGCCCAGGTCCTCGCGGCGCCGTTCGTCGCTGGCGGCGCCGAGGTGGTCGAGGCCTCCAAGCTGGACTCCTAGCCCTGCCCCGGGGCGCCCGCCCACTCGGCGCCGGGTTGGGTGGCGAGCCTGTGGGCGGCGAGCGCGATCCCCTCAACGAGCAGCGCGGCGAGCGCGATCGGCAGCACGAGGTCGACGTGTAGCACGAGCAGCGCGCTGATCAGGGCTCCCGCGAGCATCGCCGCCACGGCGAGCAGACGTCGCGCGGGACGGCCCCCGCTGCCGCCGGCCAGGCGCGAGTCGGCCGCGACGCCGGTCAGCGTCAGCGTCAGCACGGTGGTCGTGAGGTCGGGGACGGCGAGCCGGCGCGCCATGGCGTTCTGACCCCCCATCGCCAGCGCGAGCGCCACGATCAGCCCGTAGCGGGCGGCGGGCGAAACGGGCGTTCCGGCGATCGCGGCCACGATCGCTGCGATCACGAGCAGCGCGCCGCCGGCACTCGAGACCGCGACGAGCTGTCGGCCGCGGTGCGGGCCGCTCGCCACACAGATCCGCCCGCCCGCGAGGGCGCCGGCGAAGAACGCGGCGAGCGCGACGAGCGACGCCGTGACCGACAGTCCGCGAGCGCCCGCGATGGCGAAGCCGAGGAACACGACGTTGCCGGTCATGTTGGCGACGAACACGTGGCCGAGGGCGACGTAGCTGACCGCGTCGACCAGTCCCGTCACGACGGTCAGCCCGAGCAGCAGCGCCGGCAGCGGTCCCTGGCCGATCCCTCGCCACGGCCAGCGCGCCACGGCGATCGCTCGAAGTCCGCCGCCCGCCATCGGCTGCACGCGCCGGTCTAGGTCGCGGGGGTCGCGGCGCCGACCGGGTCGAGCGTCGCGTAGTAGAGACGGTGGCGTCCGACCCGGATCTCGTCACCATGGGCGAGTGGACTCCATTCGACGCGCTGCCCGTTGACGAACACACCGTTGAGGCTGCGGTCGTCGAGTACCCGCAGGCCGTCCGCGCCGCGGACGATCAGCGCGTGGCGGCGCGACACGGTCGGATCGTCGAAGCGCACGTCGGCCGCGAGGCCGCGACCGATCCGCGTCCATTCGCGCGTCAGCGGGACGACGACGACCTCGTCGGCGTCCTCGAAGCAGATGTACTCGCCCGGTTCACCGAGCAGCGAGGCCGGCTCGGACAGCCAGGCCGGAAGCTGTCGCTCCTCCTGCGGCTGGGAGTCCTCGACGGCCGTCGCCCCGGCGGTGGGCGCGGGCAGGTCGAGCGGCTCGAGCGACGCTGATCCGCACACCGCGCACTCGGTCGCCGGGCCGCCGACGGTCAGCGTGGTCACCTCGCCGCAGTTGGCGCATCGAAACGGCAGGTTCTCCGCAACGGTCTCCGAACGCCGCTCGCTCATATCACTGCCTTCCGGGGGGATCGCGAAGCCCAATGATAGAGACCGCGGGCGCCCGCCGATAGTGCGCCGTGGACTCTCGCTGGACGGACGGCAGCTTGCCCGGCCCGCCGCGGTGGCCGCCGCAGTGCGAATCCGTGCCCGCTGCGCGGTGGCGGCGGTGCGGGCGCAGGAACGCCGGCCTCGGCGGCGAAAGGCATCCGGCAGATGCTCCGCAACTCAACGCAGCGGCCGGCCGACCGCGACCTCGCCACGAGCCAGGGCCTCGAGCGCCTGCTGCTGCGCGCCGGCGTCGGCATGCTCTCCGCCGATCGCGCCCATTGCCGCGACTGTGGCCGAACGCCGCTGATCGGCGAGGAGATCCACCTGTATGAGCGCGGCGCCGTTGTCTGCGAGTTGTGCCGCCCGCTGCGCGCCGGCGCGCCCGTCTCAACCGAGCGCGTGCGCCACAGCGAATACGGGCAGGCGGTCCGGCTGCGCCGAGCGGCCTGAGCGCGCGTCGAGGATCCGGCACGCCCGCGTCGCGGCTCCACCGCCTCTTGTGGCTGGCGTGGCGCCCGCAGCGCCTCAGCGGCCCGCGTGGGGCGCCCGACGCTCCGGCGGCGGGGAGCGCGTAAACTGCGCGCCGCTGTGGATCCCGTCAACGTCTCGATCACCGTCGGCCGCCCGCGCGAGGAGGTTTTCGCCTATCTCGCCGACATCGCAAACCATTCGGAGTTCACGGATCACTACCTCAAGGACTGGCATCTGACGCGCGAGGATCCGGTCGGCCGCGGTGCGGGCGCGCGCTTTCGCGTCAAGGCGCCACTGCAGCGCTTCAGCTGGATGGGCGTGAGCTTCATCGAAGTTGACGCGCCATGGCGGATCGTCGAGGCCGGGCGCGGAGGCAAGTTCAACCGGATCCGCACGATGACGGTCTACACGCTCGAGCCGGCGCCCGACGAGGGCACGCGCGTGCGGTTGAGCGTCGAGAGCGAGCCGGTCACGATCAGCGACCGCCTGATGGAGTCGCTCGGGGCACGCAGCTGGACGCGGCGTCAGAATCGCCGCGCGCTGCGCCGACTGCGCTCGATTCTCGAGGACGGCCGCCACCGTGGCGCGCGTGTGACGATCGCCGGCGGCTGACCCAATAGACTGCCGCGGCGATGGTTGGCAAGCGACTCGGGATGCTGATCGGTGGCGCGATCTGCGCCGCTGCGATCTCGGCCTGCGGGGCCGGTGAGCACGCCACCTACTCCGACAACCTCGGGCCCGGCTACGTGCAGGTGGGGCAGCTCTACTACCAGGTGCAGATCTCGCGTGAGCTGAACCCGTGGAGCGACGAGGACAAGTACTACCTGCAGGGCTTCAGCTCCCAGGAACTGCAGCTGCCCCCCGCCGACGAGTGGTTCGGAGTCTCGCTGCAGGTGTTCAACTGGACCAACCACGCCTACACCCCGACCGGCGACTTCTACATCACCGACACCCTTGGCGACCGCTACTCGCCGTTGTCCAACGGCACGCCGAACCCCTACAGCTACCTGCCGTCGCTGATCCCCGCCGGCGGCCAGCTGCCGGCGATCGACAGCGACGCCTACACCGGGTGGTCGCAGGGCGAGTGGCTGATCTTCAAGATCCCCTACACGAGCCTCGTCAACCGGCCCTTCATCCTGCATCTCGTGAATCCGGCCGACACCGCGAAGCAGTCGCGGATCGAGCTGGACGTCTAGCCGGCGGGAGGTGCCGGCGTACCCGCGGCATGAGGCCGGCGGGACCGGGGCCATCGCGCAGCCGACCGTGAGAGCACTCGGCGACATCCTCTGGAGCCCGCCCGCCGCGCCCGGCGAGGCGACCGAGATCGGCCGTTACCTGGGCTGGCTGCGCGACCACCGCGGCCGGACGTTTGCCGGCTATGGCGAGCTGCATCGCTGGTCGGTCGGCGACCTCGAGGGCTTCTGGGGCTCGATCTGGGACTTCTTCGGCGTGCAGGCCTCGGCTCCCTACGATCGCGTGCTGGGCTCGGCGCAGATGCCGGGCGCCGAGTGGTTCGCCGGCGCGCGGCTCAACTACGCCGCGCACATGCTCGGCGGCGAAGACGACGGCGCCCGCGTGGCGGTCGTCGCCCACTCCCAGACCCGCGCCACGCTCGAGCTGACCTTCGGCGATCTGCGCGAGCAGGTCGCCGCCGCGCGGGCTGGCCTGAGGCGCCTCGGCGTCGGGCCGGGCGACCGCGTCGTCGGCTACCTGCCGAACATCCCCGAGACGCTGATCGCGTTCCTCGCCACCGCGAGCCTTGGCGCGATCTGGGCCGCCTGCCCGCCGGAGTTCGGTCCGCGCAGCGTGATCGACCGCTTCGCGATGCTTGCGCCGAAGGTCATGCTGGCCGTCGTCGGCTACCGCTACGGCGAGCGGGCGATCGACCGCCGCGGCGAGGTGGCGCAGCTGCGCGCCGCGCTAGGGACGCTCGATCACGTCGTGCACGTCCCCTACGCCGGCGGCGAGGACGACGCCCTCGCCGGCGCGACCGACTGGAGCGAGCTGCTCTCGCAGGCGGACACGCTCGAGTTCGAGCAGGTTGAGTTCGCGCATCCGCTGTGCGTGCTGTTCTCCTCCGGGACGACCGGCCTGCCCAAGGCGATCGTGCACGGCCACGGCGGCATCCTCGTCGAGCATCTCAAGAACCACTCGCTCAGCTGGGACATCCGCCGCGGCGATCGCCTGCTGTGGTTCACGACGACCGCCTGGATGATGTGGAACGCGCTTGTCTCGGCGCTGCTCCTGCGGGCGTCGATCGTGATGCTCGACGGCAACCCGCTGCACCCCGACCTCGAGATGCAGTGGCGCCTGGCGGCGCAGCTGCGCCCCACACAGATGGGTGTCGGTCCCGCCCTGCTGATGGCGTGCCGCAAAGCAGGTGTGAGCCTGCGTGACCACGACCTGTCGTCGATCCGCCAGCTCTGCGCCGCCGGGTCGCCACTGGCGCCCGAGGGCTACGACTGGGTCTATGAACAGCTCGGGGCGCAGGTGCTGCTGAACGTCGGCAGCGGCGGCACCGACGTCTGCAGCGGGATCGTCCAGGGCGGTCCGCTCCAGCCGGTGTACCGCGGCGAGATCTCCGGCGCCACGCTCGGCGTCGACGTTGCGGCGTTCGACCCCGCGGGGCGGCCGGTGATCGGAGAGCTCGGCGAGCTGGTGATCCGCGCACCGATGCCCTCGATGCCGGTCCGGTTCTGGAACGACCCTGGCGGCGAGCGCTACCGCGCCACCTACTTCGACACCTACCCGGGCGTCTGGCGCCATGGGGACTGGATCACGTTCACGCCGCGGGGCAGCTGCGTGATCGCCGGCCGCTCGGACGCGACGCTCAACCGCGGCGGCGTGCGGCTAGGCACCGGCGAGTTCTACCCGGTGATCGAGGCACTTGACGAGATCGCCGACAGCCTGGTCGTGCATCTCGAGGATCCCGAAGGCGGCCCCGGCGAGCTGATCCTGTTCGTCGTGCCCGCCGATGGCACCCAGTTCGACGACGCGCTGCGCGCAAAGGTCGTCGCCGCGCTGCGCGCGGCGCTCTCGCCGCGTCACGTCCCCGACCTCGTGGCGGCGGTTCCCGCGATCCCGCGTACGCTGACCTCGAAGAAGCTCGAGCTGCCAGTCAAGCGGATCCTGCTCGGAGCGCAGGCTTCGGAGGTCGCAAGCCGCGACGCGCTTGCGGACCCAAATGCGCTTGACGCCTTCGTCGAGTTCGCCGCCCGCCGCGCGCTCGCGAAGAACTGAACGCCGCGCTCCCGCCAGGGCTCGCGCGTGTCAGGCGCCGTTCGCGAGTGCCTGCTCGAGGATCGCCCGGGCCGGCGGGGCGGCCGTGGTGCCGCCGGCGCCGTCGTGCGGCAGCAGCACCGCGACGACGAAGCGCGGGCGGATCTCGGGCGCGAAGGCCACGAACCAGGCGTCGGTGTCGTAGGGGTCGGTGTCCACGCCGCAGCTCGTCGCGCCGGTCGGGCCGCTCGAACCGGACGACCCGCTCGAGCCGCTCGTCGTGGCGGAGCCGGTCGTGGTCGTGGTCGTGGTCGTGGTCGGGCCGACGGGCCCGGTGGGAGCATTCACGCCCCCGGTCCCGCCGCCGCCGGCCGACCCGGTCGAGCCGGTGGCGCCCGTCGGCGCGCCGGTCGCCGGCGCGCTCGCACCGCCCGTGCCGCTCGCGTGAGCGAGTACGGCCGGGGCTGAAGCGCGACGACCCGCTGCGCCAGACGCCGACGCAGCGCTCGCAACCGGATTGGTGGTGCCGGCGGTCCCGGTCACGCCGCTCACCCCGCTCGCTCCCGTCGCTCCGCACGCAACCGGCGTGACGACCTCCGCGGTGCCGGTCTTGCCGGCCACGATCACGCCTGGGATCTGCGCGCTCGTCCCGGTTCCGTAGCTGACGACGTCGCGCATCAGAGCGCGAACCGTGCGAGCGACCCCGACCGCGATCACGCGCGGGAAGCGGCGCGGTGCGACGATCGCGAAGGTCGGCACCGGCCGGCGGCCGACGAGCGCGATGGTGGCGGCGATGCGCGCCATCTGCAGCGGCGACGCGAGGACCTGCGCCTGGCCGATCGCGCTCTCGCCCAGTTGCAGATCGTCGGTGAGGCTCGCCGGCGGCAGCGTGCTCTCGGCGGCGATCGAGACCGGCGAAGGGGCGTTGAAGCCGTAGGCGCCGGCGGCCGCCAGCAGCCTGCTGCGGCCGAGCCTGGCGCCGAGCGGGGCGAACACCGAGTTGCACGAAACCGCGAAGGCGTTCGTCAGCGTGCCGCCACAGCTCTCGCCGTTGGCGTTGTGCAGCGTGAAGCCGTCGAGGACCGTGGATGTCGCGTAGGCGTAGTCGGTCCTGGTGGTCGCGAGGTGAGCCTCGAGCACCGCCGTCAGCGTGACGATCTTGAACGTCGAACCGGGTGGCTGAAGTTCCGACAGCGGTTCCCCGGCGGCGGCCAGCACCTCGCCGGTGGAGGGCGCCATCACCACGATCCCGCCGGTGCTCGCGCCGAGCTCCGCCACCGCGAGGGCCTGCAGGGACGGCGAGATCGAGGTGCGCACGTTGGCGCCCGCGCGCGGGCGGGCGCTTGCGAGCAGGCGCGTGCCGGCGTAGAGCGAGCCGCCCGGCGTGCCGCCGAGCCGCCGCTGGAAGAGGAACTCGAGGCCGTCGAGCCCGAGCGGGGTGGACGGCGGGAAGCCCTCGGCGATCATCTGCTCAAGCAGCGTCCCGCCGGCCGTCCCGACCGTGCCGATCAAGTTCGCAGCTGCCGCAACCTGGCTGAGCGGCACACCGTTGCGGGCCAGCAGGATGCCACGGGCCGGCGCCGTGTCCGTGCGCCGCAGCTGCTCGCCGGAGCCGAGCCCCGGGAAGCTGGCCGGCGCCCCCCAGCGGATCCGCCGCGCGCCGGCGGGCCCCGCCAGCGTCAGCACGAAACGCTCGTGAAGCGTTCCGAAGATCCGCGTGTGCAGGCTCACGGGGACGGCGTAGCGCCCGCCCGCTAGCGCCGACGCTGCGCCCAAACCGACCCGCTGTGTCGTGGCCAGGTCGAAATCGCGCCGCTCGCGTGCGGCGAAGGCGCCGTATGGGAGCGAGCCGCGCGAGCGTGCGTCGAGCTCGGCGTAGAGCGGCGCCCACTCGCGCAGCCCCCATGCGCGGGCGTAGCTCTCCGCCAGGACCGCCCCCGGCGCCGTGCCGCCACCGAGCGTCGCCACGACCGCCACGGCGGCAGCGACGAGGATCGCCAGGCCCGCGGCCAGGCCTGCGAGACGCCGGCGCCTATCGGGTTTCCGGCGATCCAGCGCCGATGCCACGCATGTCGATCACCCGGGCAGCCTAACGCGCAACGTGGCTTCGCCTGCCGGCATCGCCAACCCGTCGACGCCGCTACCGCTACGCTCGCCCGCGGGCCATGACCACGCTCGACTGGCTGATCGTCGCCGCGACGCTGGTGTTCGCGCTGTCCGGCTACTTCCGGGGTTTCATCGTCGGCGTCCTGTCGCTGGCCGGGTTCGTCGCCGGGGCGATCGCCGGCACGCGGCTGGCCGACGCGCTGCTGGCGGGCGGAGCAGGATCCCCTTACGCGCCGCTGTTCGGGCTGATCGGCGCCCTGGTCGCCGGCGCGATCCTGGCGATCGGCTTCGAGGGTGTCGGCATCCGCTTGCGCCGCGGCCTGCGCCTGCCGTTCCTCGGTCTCGCCGACGGGCTGCTCGGAGCGCTGCTCAGCGCCGCCGTCGCGCTCACCCTGGCGTGGATCCTCGGCGTCGTCGTGCTCGCACTGCCGGGGACGGGGGCGCTGCGCAACGAGATCCGCCGCTCGTCGATCCTGCGCCGGCTCGACGAGCTCCTGCCGCCGTCGGGCGTCGTCCTGCACGCCCTCGCGCGGATCGATCCGCTGCCGGCGATCGCGGGTGTCGGCAGCTCGATCGCGCCGCCGCCCGCTAGCGCCGCCGCGACGCCCGCAGTGGCCCGCGCGGAGCGCAGCGTCGTTCGCGTGATCGGCACGGCCTGCGGGATCGGGATCGAGGGCTCCGGCTGGGTCGTCGCGCCCGGCGAGGTGCTGACCAACGCCCACGTCGTCGCCGGCGAGAACGACACGACGGTCGAGGTCGCCGGCGGCCCGCCCGGGCTCGCCGCCACCGCGATCCTCTTCGACGCGCGCAACGACCTCGCGATCCTGAGCGTTCCCGGACTGCGCGAGCCCGCCCTCCAGCTCGCCGGCGCCGCGGTCGCCAGCACTGCGGGCGTGGTGCTCGGCTACCCGCTCGACGGCCCGTTCGCGGCGGAGCCGGCGCGAATCGGCGCGACCGCGACGGTCGAGACCGACGACGCCTACGGCCGCGGGCCGCTGCCGCGACTGCTGACCGAGGTGCGTGGCCTGGTCCGCCCTGGAAACTCGGGCGGCCCGGTGGTCGATGCGGCCGGCGCGGTGCTCACCACGATCTTCGCGGCCACCACCGGCGCGGGTCCCCATGGCGGCTACGGCGTGGCCAACGCGACCGTCCGCGCGGAGGTTGCGGATGCGGGCGGGCAGGTGTCGACGCAGGGCTGCACAAGCTGACGGCGCTCGGGGCGCTACGCTGCGCGCGCATGGCGGAAGACCGCAAGACCCTTGTGATCGCCGAGAAGCCGTCCGTCGGACGCGACCTCGCGCGCGTGCTGCCCGGCCCGTTCGCCAAGCACGAGGGCTACCTCGAAGGACCCGAGCACATCATCACCTGGGCGGTCGGCCACCTCGTCCAGCTGGCGGAGCCCGACGAGTACGACCCCAAGTTCAAGCGCTGGCGGATGGCGGACCTCCCGATCGTCCCCGAGCGCTTCAAGCTCGTCGTCCGCGACGAACGCTCGCGCAAGCAGATGTCGGTCGTCACGGCGCAGCTTCACCGCGCCGATGTGACCGAGGTGATCAATGCCTGTGACGCCGGGCGTGAGGGCGAGCTGATCTTCGCCTACCTCTACGAGAAGGCGGGATCGAAGCTGCCGGTGCGCCGGCTGTGGCTGTCCTCGATGACCGCTGCCGCGATGCGCGAGGCGTTCGCCACGCTGCGCCCGTCGGCCGAGCTCGCGCAACTCGAGCAGGCGGCGCGTTCGCGCTCGGAGGCCGACTGGATCGTCGGCATGAACGCGACCCGCGCGGCGACGATCCGGCTGCGCTCGTCGTTTGACGGCGCCGTGCCGCTGGGGCGCGTGCAGACACCGACGCTTGCGATCATCGCCCGGCGCGAGGAGGAGATCCGCGCCTTCGTGCCCGAGCCCTACTGGCTCGTGGACGCCCGCTTCGAGCCCTCCGAGGATTCCTCGCGGCGCTACGGCGGCCGCTTTCACGCGGGCGCCAAGCCGCGCCTCGCGACCGAGGCCGAGGCGCTCGCGATCGTCGCGGCGGTGCGCGATCAGGGCGGTGAGATCACCAAGGTCGAGAAGCGCGAGGTGACCGAGAAGCCGCCGATGCTCTACGACCTGACCTCGGTGCAGCGCGACGCCAACACGCGCTTCGGCTTTTCCGCCCGGCGTACGCTCGGCGCCGCGCAGCGCCTCTACGAGGAGCACAAGGCGCTGACCTATCCGCGCACCAACTCGCGCTTTCTGACGACCGACATGGCGGCGGAGATCAAGCCGACCGCGGAGCTCGTCGGGGCCCGGCCCGAGTACCGGGAGGCCGCGGCCTACGTCACCGGCCTTGACCTGCTGCCGCTCGCGCGCGTGATCGACGACAGCAAGGTCACCGACCACCACGCGATCATCCCGACGCGCGCCGAGCACCCGGTCGAGAAGATGGACACCGACGACCGCCGGGTCTATGACATGGTCGTGCGCCGCTTCCTGGCCGCCTTCCACCCCGAGGCGGTGCTCGAGAACACACGCGTCGAGACGACGGTCGCCGAGCACGTGTTCCGCACGCGCGGCAAGGTGCTGCTGGTCCCAGGCTGGCGCGGGGTCTACATGGCCGGCGCGGAGGACGCCGAACCGGGCGCTGAGAGCACGACCGACGAGGATGAGGCCGACGATCAGGCGCTGCCGCGGCTCGAGCAGGGCGAGCCCTCCCAGACGCTCGAGATCGAGTCGCTCGCGAAGGAGACCAAGCCGCCGCGCCGCTACACCGACGCCTCGCTGCTCGGCGCGATGGAAACGGCCGGCAAGCTCGTCGACGACGAGGAGCTGCGCGAGGCGATGAAGGACT
>Ga0182030_10014960_pt1 | contig 15245 bp, 16 predicted proteins | sample 812S3MmetaG_FD_121299 | JGI IMG/M metagenome (GOLD analysis project Ga0182030, IMG submission 121299) | Permafrost microbial communities from Stordalen Mire, Sweden - 812S3M metaG (Illumina Assembly) | ecosystem: Environmental > Terrestrial > Soil > Wetlands > Permafrost | place: Sweden... | reverse complement strand
GGTGTTCCAGGAGGAATCCACGTTTCCCTGGCGCAGCGTCACCGACAATGTCGCCTTCCCGCTCGAACTCGTCGGCATGCCGAAGGAAAAGCGCATCGAACGCGCCAAGCACTTCATCGGATTGGTCGGCCTGGCCGGTTTCGAGAACCGCTATCCGGGCGAACTCTCCGGCGGCATGCGCCAGCGCGTTTCGCTTGCGCGCACGCTCGCTTCCGAGCCGAAAATCCTGCTGATGGACGAACCGTTCGCCGCGCTCGACGAGCAGACCCGGCTTTTGCTGGGCGACAAGGTGTTGCAGATTCAGCAGCAGTTGAAGCAGACGACCTTGTTGATCACCCACAACATCACCGAAGCGGTACAAATGTCCGACCGCATTTTGGTGATGACCTATAGGCCCGGCAAAGTGAAACGCATCGTCGATATCGATCTGCCACGCCCGCGCACCTCGGAGATCGTGAGCAGCGAAGCATTCGGGCGCTATGTGGCGCAAATCTGGAGCGACCTGCGCGAGGAAGCGAGCCGCGGCATGCGCGACGAGGATGCCCAGGCGCTCGATCATAAGGGCGCGTCGTCGTGATAGCCTCCACGCCCTCACAACGCTCGGCCGCGCGCGATTACGCGCCCGCGATTGCGGGCTTCGGCACGCTGGCGGCATTCCTTCTGCTGATGGAACTGCTGGTACAGACCGGTCTCGTCAACCGCTTCATCGTGCCGCCACCGTCGGAAATCATCGCCAGCTTCGGCCGCGTGATTGTCGAGGAACATGTCTTCAGCCGCTTTGTGCTCACCCTGACGGAGTGCCTGACTGCTGGCGTCATGCTCACCGTATTCGGCGTTGCCGGCGGCGTGATCATGCACCGTTTCCAGCTTCTGCAGAAGGCCTGCGAAACCTGGGTCGCCGCCATGGCTTCGGCGCCAATCGTGTTGATGTATCCGCTGTTCCTGGTGATCTTCGGGCGCAATTCCTGGACCATCATCATGATGGGGTTCATTTCGGCGCTGCCGCCGGTGATTCTGAAAACCATCGAAGGCATTTCCGGCACACGCCGGGTGCTGGTCAATGTCGGACGCAGCTTCAACCTGACCGGCCAGCAGCAGTTCTGGAAAATCCTGTTTCCCGCGGCATTGCCAAATATTTTCGTCGGCATCAGGCTTGGATTGATTTTCGCGCTGATCAACATTGTCGGCGTCGAATTTCTCATCAACTACGGCGGGCTGGGCCAGCTCATCAACGATCTGGCGGAGCGCTATGACCTGCCCGGCACCTACGCCGCGATCTGTTTCGTGATCCTGGTGAGCGTGATGTTCTTTATGGCCTTGGAAAAGATCGAGCGATGGCTGAGACCGGTCGACTGAGGCAGGCGCCGGTTGCCGCGCCGATGATTAGCCAAGTGACGCTGCTGCGCGTCGCGATCATCTTGTCGCTGCTGGCGATTTGGGAGTTTTTGTCGTATTCCGGCTGGCTCTACCGCGACGTAGTACCCTCCCTGCTCTCAATTGGGCGCGCCTTGATCGGTTTGCTCTCCAGCCCGAGCTACTACTTCAATCTCGGCGTCACCGCGGCGGAAGTCGCCACCGCGCTCGCGATCGGCGGCGTGTCGGGCATCGCATTTGGCGTCGTGCTGGGCGCCAACCGGTTCCTCGCCAAGGCCTACGAGCCGTATCTCTATTATCTCGGGCCGACTCCGAAGATAATTTTCTTTCCGATCATGATCATGTGGTTTGGCGTGGGGCCGGAGTCGAAAATCGCGCTCGGCACATTGTCGTGTTTCTTCCCGGTGGCGCTGAGCGTTGCCGCCGGCATGCGTGCCATCGACAAGGTGCTGATCCGTGTCGGCATCAGCTTTCGTGCCAGCCCCTGGCAGATGGCGATGAAAATCTACCTGCCGGCCATGCGCCACCCAATTATCAACGGCATCCGCTTGGGCCTGGGCGTGGCCTTGGTCGGCACCCTGCTAGCCGAAACGAAGCTCTCGAATAAGGGCATCGGCTTTCTGATCATCCAGGCCTACAGTATTTTCGACATGCCGCGCATGTATGCCATGCTGATCGTGCTATTCGTATTGGCCATTGGCGCCAATGCTCTGGTCGGCCGGCTCGGCGGACTGCAAGGCATCAAGCAACAATAAGCAAAACCCAAAGGGGCGAAGCGCGATGAACACTCCCGTATCCCCGCAAACCGCAGTATCGCAGGCCATCGTGCTGCCGAAAAACCGTGGCGCGTACTACGGCGGCGCCTGGCATGAGCCGAAATCCGGCCGTTTCATTGAGACCATGAATCCCGGCACCGGCCTGTCGCTTGGCAAGGTAGCGGATGCCGGCGCGCAGGATATCGACGCGGCGGTGGCGGCGGCGAAATTGGCGTTCAAGGAATGGCGGCGCGTGCTGCCGCTTGAGCGCGCCAAAATCCTGCGGCGGATCGCCGAAATTCTGCGCGCCAATGCCAATGAGCTCGCCATGATCGACGCCGCCGACTGCGGCAATCCGGTGCGTGAGATGATCAGCGACGCCATGATTGCGGCGGCGCAGATGGAGTTATTCGCGGGCTTCGTGACTGAGATGAAGGGCACCTCGATCCCGATGGGACCCGATGTCGTGAATTTCTCGGTGCGCGAGCCCTTGGGCGTGGTCGGGCGCATCATCCCGTTCAACCATCCGTTTATGTTCTGCGCCGGAAAATCCGCCGCTCCTCTCGCTGCCGGCAATACCGTGGTCGTGAAGCCGCCCGAACAGGCGCCGCTTTCCTCGCTGCGTCTGGCCGAGCTGATCGGTGGGTTGCTGCCGCCGGGCGTGTTCAACGTCGTGCCCGGCGGGCGCGAGGCCGGGCAGCGGCTAGCGAGCCATCCCGATGTCGCCATGATTGCGCTGATCGGCAGTGTACCGACCGGGCGCTCGGTGATGAAAGCCGCGTCCGATACCGTCAAGCGCACGATGCTGGAACTGGGCGGCAAGAACGCGTTGATCGCCTATGGCGATGCCGATCCCGACGAAGTCGCGGGCGCGGTGATCGGCGGCATGAATTTCACTTGGTGCGGGCAATCTTGCGGCTCGACCAGCCGCGCCTTCATCCACGAAGCGATTTATGGCGCGGTAGTTTCGCGCGTGAAAGAGAAGATCAAGCATTTCAAACCCGGCATTCCGACTGATCCGGCCACCACTATGGGCGCAATCGTGTCGAAGGTGCAGTTCGACCGGGTGATGGCCTTTATCGAGAGCGCCAAGAGCGAAGGCGCCGAACTTATTTCCGGCGGCGGGCCGCCATCGGATCCAGCGCTTGCCAAAGGCCTCTATATTGAGCCGACGGTTTTCGCCGTTACCGGCAAAAACCGCATCGCGCGCGAGGAAATCTTCGGGCCCGTACTCGGCGTTTTCAAATGGTGCGACGAGGCGCAGATGCTGGCCGACGTCAACGCGGTCGAATATGGGCTCACCGCTTCGATCTGGACCAATGATCTATCCACCGCGCACCGCACCGCCGTGGCGGTCGAAGCCGGCTATGTTTGGATCAATGAGTTCGGCAAACATTTCCTCGGCGCGCCGTTTGGCGGTTTCAAGCAGTCGGGTCTAGGGCGCGAGGAATGTTTCGAGGAAATGCTGAGCTTCACGCAGGAAAAGAATATTCACGTCAAGCTGCGGCCAGTTAAGGCTTAGGGCTCATCAAAGCCGCAGGCATTCCAGACCTTACGGCTGTCCGGCGAGATGAGAAACTGGATGAACGCCGCGGCAGGATCGGCAACGGCGCTCGCCGTGGTGACGGCCGCGCCATAGACGATGTTGAGTTGGAGCGCCGGCGGAAGCGAACCGATCAACGTCACGCCGTCGAAGGCGAAGATTTCGCTCTTGGGGAAGATACCGAATTCGGCCTCCCCGCTTGCAATGGCAGCGACGCCGCCGGCAAGGCCCGCCTTGTGAATGACCGGCACTTTGTCGGCGAGGCCCAGTTCCTTGATGACCTTGTCGCTCTGGGCGCCGCTCGGCGTTGCCGCGGGCGGTGCATGCACGATCGCTCGCGCCCCGCTCAGCGCCGCACGAAAGGCATCCGGCGTCGAAATGTCCGGCAGTTTCGCGCCTGTCTTGACGCCGACGCCGAGCCCGATGACTGCAAGCGTGGCGCGGCCTTGCGCCAGCACCGTGCCGGCCTTCTTCAAATCGTCGAGCATCGATACTGGCATCAGCAGCACGTCGAGCGCGTCGTGCTTGGCCAGCCTAGCCTGAATTCCGCTCATGGTATCGTAGAGCGCATTGAGCTTATTGCTGCTTTGCCGCTCATAGATGGGCCCAAGTCTGTCAAAGACCGGTTTGGGCGCGCCGCCGGCAATGGAATTGATCGTCACCATTACAATTTGAAACTTTCGAGCGTGCCGGGATGGAACATTTCCTCCGCCGTCACCAAGCGCGACGAAAGACCTTGGCTGTGGTGATGCCGCAAAAACGTTTCAAGCGTTTTTCGGTTGGCATTGACGCCATAAGACCAGAAATCCTCACCCATCAGCGCGCGAGCTTCGCCCAGCCTTTCCTCGACAAACGGCAGCGTCACTTTGGTGGCTGACGTGTCGCTCAACTGCGCCAGCGCATGGCTTTTTGCCTGTTCGAAAGCTTTGAGCACCGCGCCCGGCAGCCAGGGATGCTTGTCGGCGAGTTCCCGCCGCACGCCGACAATATGCATGATTGGGAAAATGCCAGTACGCTTGAAATAATCGGTCGCGGCCGCCACCGGATCGGCAAACAACCAGCCGACATTGGGCGTGTTTTTCGGCAGCGAAGGCGGGCGCGGCGCGATAAAGCCGTCGATCGCGCCCTCCGCCAAAAGCGCCGAAATCGATTTGCCCTTGGGCGCGTCTTCGAGATTCACATCCGCCGGCAACTTGATGCTGATCTTCTCCGGGCGGTCGGCATCCTCGATGCCGCCGCGCACCCAATGGATATCGGACGGCTTGATGCCATGGTCGTCCTCGAGAATGGCGCGGGCCCAGACATTGGCGGTGAGTTGATATTCCGGCACGCCGACTTTCTTACCCTTGAGGTCGGCGGGCGTTTTGATGCGGTCGGTTCGCACATAAATCGAATTGTGCCGGAAGGCGCGCGACACGAAAGCCGGCACCCCGACATAGGGGCAATTCCCTTGCGCGGTCTTGACCGTAAAGCTTGAGAGGGACAATTCGCAAATATCAAATTCGGCGTTGCGGAAAGCACGGAAGAATATTTCCTCCGGCGACAACGTCATGCAGGCTGGCGTCACGCCATCGATCTGCACGCTGCCGTCAATCAAGGCGCGGGTGCGGTCATAGGGACCGACCGCGAGTGAAAGATCGAGCTTGCCGGTAAAGCGTCGGGCCTTGGGATCCGATCTGGGTTTTGGTCGGGGTTTGGAACGGGGCTTGCGCATGGGCGGCAGTCATAAGCGAAAGGTCGCAAAAACGCTACTCTACCCCGTTGTGTTTTTGGGTTTTCTCGTCCGGCGTTACGTCCAGCACCGCGGCATGATCGGTGATTTTTGCCGACGGGCGGCAATCCTTCATGCAAGGCTTGGCGTTCCAGAACGCTTTTTCGGTCGTTTCACGGTCGTCGTCATAGAAGCCGCCTTCATTCGGCATTTTCACGCTTGGCCAAGTCTGCTTCGAGAGCACGAAATTGTCGTCCACAATGTCATTGAGATTGAGGACATAGGCGGTCACCGCATAGAGATCGTCATTGCTGAGCGACTGCGCATCGCCAAACGGCATGGCGCGGCGGATATAGTCGAACACGCTCGACAAATACGGATAATACGAGCCCACCGTTTTGACCGGATCGGCGGACGCAAGCGTGCCTTTGCCCTGCGCGAGCTGCGGCCAGCGCCCGGCGCTTTCGCCGAATTCGCCGTGACAGCCGGCGCATTTTTCCATGTAGACCTTCTCGCCGGCCTTTACTGAACCATGCCCTGGCGGCGCGCCCTCGCCGTCAGGGCGCACATCGATGTCCCAGCCGGCGATCTGCGCGAGCGTAGCGGCATGGCCGATGCCGTATTGGCGCGGCGACTCTTTCTTTTGTGCCAATGCCGGCGTGGCGAGCGCCAGCAGCACAATCGCGCCGAGACTACCCCACTTCGACATTCTCAAGCTCCCCGCCGGGTTTGAGCGCCCAGGTTTGAATGCCGTTGTTATGATAGATCGAATTGACACCGCGGATTTTGCGCAACGCGTCCTTGCTCGGCTGCACGTAGCCGGTGTCGTCCATGGCGCGCGATTGCAGCAGCAGCGGTTCGCCATTCCAGTCGAACTCTGCATAAAAACGAACGCAGGCCTTGTCGAATACCGGCCCATCAATGCGTGTCGTTCGCCAATTGCGGCCGCCGTCGAGCGAGACATCGACGCGGGCAATTTTTCCGCGTCCAGACCAGGCCACGCCGGAAATAACCGTGAATCCGTTCTGACGCAGCGGCGCTTGGGGTGACGGCGAGGTGATGATGGATTTGGCATCCATTTCGAAGGTGAACTTGCGCGCTTTGCCGTTCTCCATGAGATCGGTGTATTTCGCCGTCTCTTCGCGCGTATACCAGGGCTGATCGCCGACCTTGATGCGGCGCAGCCATTTCACCCAGAGATTGCCCTCCCATCCAGGAACGACAAGGCGCACCGGATAACCTTGCTCGGGACGCAGCATTTCGCCGTTCATGCGATAGGCGACGATGCAATCGTCCAGCGCTTTCGCAAGCGGAACGGAGCGGGTCATCGCCGCAGCATCAGCGCCCTCGGCAAGAAGCCATTTCGCATTCGCTTTGAGCCCGGCCTGCGCCAGCAACACTTTGAGCGAGACGCCGGTATACTGAACGCAATGCACCATGCCGTGCGTGTATTGGCAGCCGTTGAGCTGCGCGCCGCGCCACTCCATCCCGGAATTGGCGGCGCATTCGAGAAAATGGATGCGGTTGACGCGCGGCAGTCGCTTGAGATCGTCGAGCGTAAAGATCAGCGGCTTGTCCACCAGGCCATGCAGCATGAGGCGGTAGTCACTGGGGTCGATCTCGGCGATGCCGGAATGATGGCGCTCGAAGCATAGACCGTTGGGCGTGATGATGCCGTCGAGTTCATGCAGCGGCGTGAAGGCCACCGAGGATTCGGGCGTCGCGGTCAGCCACGGCACCGTGCGGCGGATCACTTCCTTTTCGTATTTCGACGGCAGCCCGTAAGGCCGGGTGCCCACGCCGTCGCCGAGCGAGTGGGTCCAGCCCGGCACGTTCGGCGGCAGGTTCTTGGCGTCTTCGGCAAGCGCCGGTTTTGCAGCGACGGCGGCAAGACCGGCGGCGCCGGCGAGAAATCGCCGGCGCGACGCGCGCTTCCGGTCGGTCGGTTCTGTCATCGGCAACTCCCGGCGGACGGCCTCAACGACAGCCCTAACATGAGCCTTTTATCACATTCTAATTCATGAATGTAATTCTATTTGCCGCTACACACCGGAAATTTTAACACTGCGATTGGGCGCGGTGCGCACAGTTTTCTGGTCCGCCACATAGCGCTCGACCAGGTCCCAAACGTCCGGACCCTCGGTTCCCTCATTCACCGATGCCCAACCGGCGACGGCATATTCCTTGTTCGGGTCAATCGGGGCGCCGGATTTTAGATGCGTCATGTTCGAAATGCGACTTCCGATCGGCTTGGATACGTCGATCGAGTAACCCAGCCCGCCGCAGCGCACCATGTCGCCGCCCTGCTGGTAATAGGGATCGGGGTTGAACAGATTGTCGGCGACGTCTTCGAGCACTTCTTTGAGCCGCGCGCCGGTCATCGGAAGGCGATAGACCTGCGGATAGGTGATCGCGGTGGCGTTGTGAATATCCTCGATTGTAATCGGCGCGCCGGGCAGCACGCTGGTGCCCCAGCGAAACCCGGGCGACAGCACGATCTCGGCATCGCGCTCTTTGAGCAGCGCCGCGCAAATGAGATCGTCGAAGGTTCCGCTGAAATTGCCGCGGCGGTACAAAAGCTGTTCCGAATGGCCGACCACGCGCGCGAGCTCGCTCGCATAAGGCGTGCGTGCCTTGGCGATGGCCGCCGTCATTTCGGCGTCCGGCTTGATGGCGTCGGCAAATAGCGGGATCAATTTGTAGCGGAAGCCCTTCACCGCGCCGTTCTGCACATCGAGATCGAGCCGCGAAAGAAATTTACCGTGGCTGCCAGAGGCGATTAGCAGTGTGTTGCCGACTTTGACCGCTTCCGGCAGCGCGTCATGGGTGTGGCCGGTCAGGATCACGTCGATGCCTTCGACCCGTCCGGCGAGTTTACGATCCACGTCGAAACCGTTATGCGAGAGCAGCACGACCAGTTGGGCGCCGTCTTTGCGCGCCTTCACGACATTGGCACGTACGTCGTCTTCGCGAATGCCGAACGACCATTTCGGCATCAGCCAGCGCGGATTGGCGACCGGCGTGTAGGGAAACGCCTGGCCGAGCACGGCAATCTTGACGCCACCGCGCTCGAACAACTTCATCGCGTCGAATACCGGCTCGTTCCATTCGGTGTCGTGGATATTGAGCGCGAGGAACGGAAAACTTAAGCTTTTGACCAACTGCTTGACGCGCGCTTCGCCATACGTGAATTCCCAATGACCGGTCATAGCATCGGGCTTTAATAGCGCCATGCAATCGACCATGTCCTGGCCAAAACTGCGGTTGGCGCCGAGCGAGCCCTGCCAGGTGTCGCCGCCGTCGAGCAGCAGCACTTTGTCGCCACGCTCGCCGCGCACGCGTTTGACGACGGTGGCGAGCCGATCGAGCCCGCCAATGCGGCCGTATGAATTCGCCAGCGCCGAGAAATTATCCGACGTCATGGCGTAGGCCGCGGCAGAATTTTTCGAAATGCCGAAATGGCGAAGGAAATCGACGCCAGTAAGATGCGGCGGCAAGCCGCGCGCTGCGCCGACGCCGAAATTAGTGGAAGGCTCGCGGAAATAGACCGGCATCAACTGGCCGTGGATGTCGGCAACATGCAAAAGCGTGACATTGCCGAGCGGATCGAACTTGAGCAGTTCGTTCTCGGTCAACCGCTGTCGGGCCAAAGCGCGCGTGAGCGAACCGCCGCCCGCCATCAGCGCGGCGGTGGCCGCGCTGACTTGCAATAATTCACGGCGGGTGATCATGGCGTGGTGCTAATGCCGAATGCCCGGCACGTTTTCCGACAGTCCCTGGTTCTGCGACGCCAGATAAAGTTCCAGGTCACCGTATTCCTTGGCGTCGGCCGGCAACTCGTCGGCGCGGATATTGACCTGGCACCACTGGAAACGCTGGCGGATATCCCAGACCGTCTGCAGGCTGGTGCGCCAGGTCGGGAAATGGTCGTACTGGCCTTTCGGCGCACCCAGCCATTGCCCGCGGATCCAATGATTGGCCGATTTGCCGTGGCAATCGGTGCAGGCGAAGTTCAATTCGCCGAGCTTGCGGTTGGCCAGTTCCGTCCCGCGCGCGATCGCCGCCTTGGCCTGCGGACTGGTCGTATCGACCTTGATCGGAGCGCCATTAGCGAGATTGTGTAAATAGATGGAGAGATCGCGGTTCTGCTCGGTCTCCATCAGATAGCTCGCGCCGGTCGTCGCCTTGGCGTGGCGATAGATGAACTCCTCGACGCCAAGCACCTTGTTGAGCCGCGGCTCCCATTTCGGCATCGACGCCGCCCAAGTTTTGAACGCCGTCTTTGGATCGCTGTGGCAAGTACCGCAGGCGAAGCCCGCAGGTCCGCGCGCCTTCCACAGGTCTGCGGCCTTATCGAGCGCCCACATGCCGGGGTTTTCCATGGCGTCGAGGTTGGCGCGTTTCTCGACCGGCGTGCCGCGTTTCTCCGGATTGTCGACTTCGACCTTGAACACGGCCGGCTTCTTCAACGTCTTGAGGAAAGCGACCATGTCGCTGATTTCGGCGTCGCTGAACACGCCATGGCTGCCCCAAGGCGGCATCACCGTGTCGGCGTTATAGACGCGCGCGTCGTAGATGAAGTTGAACAGCTGCTCGTCGGAGAGGTTCGCATTGCCGATCTCTGACAGATCGGGACCAACATTGCCCGGCTGATCGGCGTTGCCCGCCTGCCCCATGATATGGCAGGCGAGGCATGAGCCGCCGCGGGTACGGTCGGCCACCAGTTTGGCGCCTTTGGCCGCGTCGCCGGTGATCGGGCCGGCGAGTTTGCGCGCTTCCTTCGGCGCCAGCGGCGAGCCGAGCGTCGACAGCGTGTTCCATTTACCTTCGTCGCGCTTCGGCCAGCCGGAATAGCGCACATATGGACGCGCCGACGCGTCGCCCTTGGGCTCGAGCGGCGCTTCCATCTTTTTCGGCTGCGCATTGGCCGGCAGACCCGAGACAAAAATCAAAGTGCCTGCGGCGATCAATATAGCGGCACCGGCGGCGCCTGCCAGAATCCCTCCACGCGTCATAAGCTCCTCCCCGAGCGTTATTGTTATACCGTTCCGCGCCGGCGCGGAACGTTCGTCAGCCCACGGTGATTGCCTCTTCCGCGGTGGTGACGGTGCCGTCGTCGTCGGTCCATGTGAATTTGAAGGTGCCGCTCTCCTCCACTTTGGCGAAGAACTGCAAATACGGATTGGCCGCGATCGCCGGTTCGAGATTGGCGCTGAATACCGGCTTGCCGTTGAACTCGGCCGTGAACTTGTTGATGATCTTGCGCGGGATCGTCTTGCCGTCCTTATCCTTACGTTGACCCGACTCCATGATGTGCGGCATCAGCGTCTTGATCTCGATGATCTCGCCCTTCTTGGCTTCCTTGGGTATCTTGAGCCGCGGCTTTTCCGCCATTGTTTTTCTCCTCGATATTTTTGAATCAGCCGCCGCAGCCACCGATGGTGACCTTCACCAGCTTTTGGCCGGTGAAAAATTGGCCGCCACTGGTCTTGGCAACGACGATGATGTTCTGGGTGGTGGCAAGCCGAATACGGGTTGAAGCTTCCGCTTTGCCCGACATTGGCGAAAAATGGAACGTGGCAACGCCCGGATTGGGATTACCTTCAGCCACCACCAGCAATTCGCTGACATAATTGTCGGCTGTCATCGGCACATCGACGCTGACCGCCAGCGGCACCGTATTGCCGTTTTCCGCTATTTCGGGAAGCTCAATCGAAATCTTGCCCTGCTCCGCGATCTTGCCACCGGTGAACTTGGCAATTTCGGCGGCGGCTTCCTTGGCGGCGGCGGACGCGCGTCCACTCCAGCCGACGATTGTCAGCGCCGCACTGCCGGCACCCAGTGCCAGCGTCGCGCGGCGGGAAAATTGTCGCATGCCGTAACCTCCCCGATTTTTTTTGCTTCGCGGCCGAACCAGCCCCGTCCTTTCGCGACCATAGCTGTGACTATCGGTAGGTTCAAATCATATTCATAAAAAAGAATATACATTCCACCGGCTTGGCCATTCGTAGATAAAGCTTGCCGGACATCTCAACTTGGCAGTGATTTGACGAAATCCCGGAAGCTTTTGCCTTCATAGGCCTTTTCGCGAACATACCGGAACATGGCGAGAAAATCGTCGGGCCGCAGATAGCCCGGGGCGCGGGCTACTTCGCGTTTGGCGGGCGCTAGAAGTTTCAATGGCTCCGCCCGCTCGCCGAAAAACTGGAAGGTCGGTGTGAAGTGGACGCCGTATTTCGCCGCCAGGTCCTTTTCCGCCAATTTCGACCCGTCGAAATCGGTCACGATGCGCGAACCGATGATATTGAGTTGCAGGACCTCGAAATTGGCCTTCACATAGCTGGAAATGTCAGGCCGCGCGAAATTGACGAAATGCGTCTCCTTGCAATAGGGGCAGCCCTTGAGCTCCCACATAATCGCGAACCGCTTTCCTTCTTTATGCGCGGCTTCGAGATCGTCGCTAAGCTCCAGGAAACTCTCCAGAAACCATGGCTGTCTGTAGAGCCCGTCATCGGTCAGTATGGGCTCGTCGGCGCGCGCTTGGGAAAACCCCAGGCAGATCGCACCAATCAACAAAGTCCGACGGGTAAAATTCACCATCATTCGCCTCGTTTATCCCTCCTAGAAGTATATATGCTCGGCATCGAGCGCGATATCCTCGCGCCCTCTATGGTGACTATTCATGCTGGCCAGCCTTGCGCGCGGCGCAATCGTCCTGATCGCCTTAGGCGCGCCCGCATGGGCCGGCGACCTGGCCGACTTTAACGCAGCCGCCGAATCGGTCGCGGCCCATAACCGGGTGGCGATCGGCTATTTGCGCACCGGCAATACCGATCTGGCCGAACTCGAACTCGACCGGCTGCGCAAAGCCTGGGGCGAACTGCAGCAGCGCTTTGCCGGCAAGCGGCCGGAAATCTTCGACGGCAACAGCTACTACGTCGTCGCCATGACCGACATCAGCACCCGCCTGGTCACCGCCGACTTGATGTTCAATTCCAGCCACCCGGATGTCGCGCGCCAGGCGCTCCTGGCGGTGCGTAACGATTTCTACAAATTGCGCAAATCCGCCGGCATCGCGGTGCTCGCGGACTGCATCTATGACGCCAATATCACCATGGACGCGCTCATGGGTTACAACGACCGCGATCTCGATTGGAGCAATTCGGACACGGGCCGGGACATCGCCAGCAACGCTTCCGCCTACGGCAGCGACCTTGATCGCTGCGACGCCATGGCGCCCGGATCGGTACGCAATTCGCCCGAGTTTCGCCGCTTGGTGGACGGCGCCAAGGCCAGCCTCGCGTTCATCCCGCAAGCCATAGCCAAGCGCGACACGAATCTGTTGCATCGCGTGCTGATCGAACTGCGCTCGTTCGACAATCTGCTGGCATTCAGGTTTGGGTGAGGGACGCAGTCCGGATTCCGCGCGAATACCCCATCACCCAATCCGGACAAGCGGCGGAAATAATTCGATCAACCAGTAGGCGATTGTCGGCATCTGCCCGGTGAAAATAAGCCCGCCCGCAACGATCAAGAAAAAACCCATTATTTTCTCGATCAGATCGAGCCTTGCGCGAAAACGTGCGCTCCAGCGCATGAAAGCCGAGGCAAAACCCGCCGCCACCACAAATGGCAGGCCGATGCCAAGCGAATAAACAAACAATAAACGCGCGCCCTCGCCAGCGCTTTGTTCGGCGCCGGCCATGAGGAGGATCGCCGCCAGTACCGGACCCACGCAAGGGCTCCAGCCAAAGCCGAAAGCCAGTCCCATCACATAGGCGCCTAGCATTCCTGACGGCTTTTGCGTAATGCCGATGCGGACATTGCGATCCAGTAGCGGGATGCGGATTACATGCAGGAAATGTAGCCCCATCAGCGCGATCAATGTACCGGCGATATAGCCGAGCACGCCGAGATGGCTGCTTACCGTTTGCCCGATCCAGGACGCGGTGGCGCCCAGCGCGACAAACACCGTGCTGAATCCGGCGACGAAGCACAGCGCCACTAGCAACACGCGGCCACGCGCCTTGGCGCCGCCGGCATCGCGCAATTGTTCGATCGACACGCCGCCCATATAGGCGAGATAGGGCGGCACTAATGGCAGCACGCAAGGCGATGCAAGCGACAAGAGCCCAGCGGCGAAAGCCCCGCTTGCAGTGACGTCGATACTCATTGGCACTTCCATTGCATCGACATATTCCCGATTTGTGATAGATGTTCCGGCGGTTCGATCGCCCTCTTTACTCCGCTTTTGCTGAAAGAGAATGATGTTGTCGCGCAATCCGCAGTTATTGAAATTATTTTCTCATACCGTGCTGTTTGGCGCGATGTTTATCGCGTTGAGCCTGTCGGGCGCGCGGGCGGCCGAACTTGTGATGTTTGAACAGGCCGGTTGCGCCTGGTGTGATGCCTTCGATCGCGAAATCGCACCGGTGTATGGTAAAACCGAGGAAGGCCTGCGCGCGCCGCTGCGCCGTGTGGATATTGCGCAAGCCCTGCCATCGGATCTTGCCTTCATCGAAACCGAGCGGCTTACGCCATTGTTTGTATTGGTCGATCGCGGGCGCGAAATCGGCCGCATTCGCGGCTATCCGGGCGAGGATCATTTCTGGGGTCTGCTCGGCGTGCTGGTCGCAAAACTAGACAATCCCGAAACTGTTAAGCCCGGGACGGGCGAAGAACGCACGCAGTTATCCGAAAAATCGTTGTACGCGAGCGACTGATCGTCTGTATTCTCGCGTGACGTAAATGTGATCGATGGTGCCGTCATGGAATTGCAACATCTGGACAGCCGCGAGCCTTCCAGCGAGCTCGATCGCATGGTCGGCAATGCCGAACGTGCTGCCCATTTCCTAAAAGCGCTCGCCCATGAAAGCCGGCTGATGATCTTATGCATTCTGGCCGAAGGCGAAAAATCGGTGAGCGAACTCGAAGACATTCTCAGCCTGCGCCAGCCGACGGTTTCCCAGCAGCTCGCGCGGTTGCGTGCGGACGGGCTGGTGTCCACGCGGCGCGACGGCAAAGCAATCTATTACAAACTGGCCAGCGACGAGGCCCGCATCGTCATCGGCGCAATTTACGATGTGTTCTGCAAGAAGCAGCGCAAGCGCTAATATAGCGATAAGCCCTCAGGCTACGTAACGGCGTAAAATAGTCCGGTTTAGTGTCGCTCGCGCGCACCGACCGGCGCAATGGCGCCAGGCGCCAGCGGCCCATGGAATTGTTTCATCAACAGCGCGAAATAACCGCCAGCATATCCGCCGCCTGCCCACTTGAAGGCGACCGGCAATCGATTCCACGGCACCTCGGGATGGTCGTGATGAACGCCGTGCAAATTCTGGTTCAACAAGAACAGACTAGCCCAGCGCGAAGTAATCGAATTGTGCGCCGGTGCGCCAACGACCGCCGGGGTGCCGTAATGCGCCACATTGTCTTGCAGCGACACCACGAAACCGCGCAACGCCACCGCCATAAGTAGGACCGGCCACCACGCGCCGTAAAGATAGAATGCGCTTGCGTAAACAAAGATGACGGCAGTCGAATCCAGTCTGATCCTTCCCAGCCGGCGGTCGAGACCGCGGCGCAACGCGCCATGCAGCGAGACGCCTGCGGCATCGTCTTCGGCCATGACGTGCTGCGCCAGCCAATTGATCGCGCGGCGCGGCAGCAGCATCGCCATCGACGAAAGAATCTCGCGCACGTAAAGCCAGCCAAATAGTCCAAGATAAAATTTCAAGGCCGCGCCGGTGGGGCTTTTGCCGGGCTCGATGACATCCGCGCGGTCAAGCGCATGTCTGGGGTAACGATGGTGAGTCATATGGCCAAGCCGAATCGCGTCGAATGCGATGCCGGAGCAAATGGC
>Ga0182030_10014958_pt1 | contig 15248 bp, 11 predicted proteins | sample 812S3MmetaG_FD_121299 | JGI IMG/M metagenome (GOLD analysis project Ga0182030, IMG submission 121299) | Permafrost microbial communities from Stordalen Mire, Sweden - 812S3M metaG (Illumina Assembly) | ecosystem: Environmental > Terrestrial > Soil > Wetlands > Permafrost | place: Sweden... | reverse complement strand
CCTCATCCCGCGGATCGCGATCTCGGAGGTCGCGCTCGTGCCGGGGTCCAATCCGATGTTCGGGCTGAATACGCTGGGCGGCGCGGTCTCAATCGGCACCAAGGACGGCCGCAGCCAGCCTGGCGCCACGATCCAGGCGAGTGGCGGGAGTTTCGGCCGGCGGGCAGTGGAATTCGAGTATGGCGGCAGCAACACCAAAGGGCTGAACTGGTACGTTGCGGGCAACCTATTCCATGAAGACGGTTGGCGCGTCGCCTCGCCCTCGGATGTCCGTCAGGCCTTTAGTAAAGTCGGCTGGCAGGGCGTGAAGACCACTGTCGGGCTCTCTTTTGCTTATGCCGACAACTCCCTGACTGGTAATGGCCTGCAGGAGCAGCGCTTCCTCGTTCGCGACTATTCGAGCGGTTACACACTGGGGGACATCACCAAGAACCGGTCTCCGTTTTTCAATCTGAGTGTGCGTCATGCGGCCAGCAGCGCGCTCACGTTTTCCGGGAACGCATATTTTCGATATATCCGGGCAGACACCGTGAATCCGAACCTCAATACCAACTCCCTGGACGAATCGGTATACCAGCCAAGCGCCGCCGATCAAGCAGCTCTCAAAGCCGCGGGCTATAGTGGATACCCGACGAGTGGCGCCACGGCTTCGAACACGCCGTTTCCGTTCTGGCGCTGCATCGCGCAAGCCCTGCAACAGTCTGAGCCGATCGAGAAGTGCGACGGCGTCATTACCAGTTCGGCCACCAAGCAGAACAACTACGGCTTGTCGGGCCAACTCACCTGGGCGGCCTCGCTGGGCGGTCACCGGAATCAATTCACTGCCGGGTCGGCGTGGGACCGCAGCAGCCTGAGCTTTCAGCAGGGCACCCAATTCGCGTATATCAATCCCAACTATACGCTGACTCCAGTGAACGCCTATCAGGACGGCACCAACAACTCTAACGGCACTCCCGTGGACACGCGCGTCAATTTGCACGGGCTGCCTCAAACGTGGAGCCTGTACGCGACGGACACGCTATCAGTTGGCAAAGCGTGGAGCTTCACCGTTTCGGGCCGTTACAACCGCACAACCATCAACAATCGGGATCGACTCAATCCTGGCGGCGGGCCCGGCTCGCTCGACGGGCAGTACATCTTCGGTCGGTTCAATCCAGCCGTTGGTGTCACCTACAGTCCGGTCGGCTTCCTGACGGCATACGCGAGCTACAGCGAAGCCAGCCGTGCGCCAACCTCCATTGAGCTTGGCTGCGCTGACCCGAACAACCCGTGCAACCTGCCTAACGCATTGGCTGGCGACCCGCCGCTAAATCAAGTCGTCACGAGGACTTTTGAAGCCGGCGTCCGCGGGAACGCGGAGCACAGCGTGAAGTGGAGCGCCGGGTGGTTCCGAGGAGAAAACCACAACGATCTCCTGTTCGTTTCATCGCCTCAGACCGGTAACGGTTATTTCAAGAATTTCGGTCAGACCCTCCGGCAGGGCGTGGAAGTGCACCTAAGCGGTCGAATTCGGCGCATCACCATGGGCGGGAACTACACGTTTGTAAGCGCCACCTATCAAAGTCCGGAAACAGTCGACGGCTCCAGCAACAGCACGAACGACTCCGCCTCAGGGGGATCTCCAGGCATGGACGGCGTCATCCAGATTCGACCTGGCGACCGGATTCCGCTGATCCCCCAGCACCTACTGAAAGCGTTCGCCGATTTCCAGGCCACCAAGAAGCTCTCATTGGATCTCGATTTTGTCGCGGTGTCGAGATCGTTCGCGCGTGGCAACGAGGACAATCAGAGCCAGCCCGACGGCGTGTACTATCTGGGACCTGGAACATCCCCGGGCTATGGCGTGGTCAATATCGCGGCGCACTACCAGTTGCACAAACGGCTGCAGCTTTTCGTCGAGGTTAACAACCTGCTCGACCACCACTACTACACCGCTGCTCAACTCGGACCGACGGGATTCAACAACCAGGGCACCTTTGTCGCCCGCCCTTTTCCCGCCGACGCAAACGGAAACTTCCCAGTAGTGCACGCGACGTTCTATGCGCCAGGCGCACCGATCGGCGCTTGGGGCGGAATACGGTTCAAGTTCTGAGAAGGTCCAGTCTGCAATCGCGAAGCTTCACGTCCAAAAGTGGAGTCAGACGACTGTCATTTGCCCTCAATCAATTCGCGGAATAGTTCGCGAACTTTTTCCTTGGCCAGTGCCAAGGCCTTCCGTCCGAGCGGCGTGGCGCGATAAACCTTGCGAAGCGACTTGCCGCTTCGAACATCCGTCGCTTTCAGGTACCTCTTCTTTTCAAGCCCATGGAGGAGTGGATAGAGCGTGCCTGGGCTTATCTGATAACCGTGGCGGCGAAGTTCGTCAATCATGCCAAGTCCGAAGATGGGCTCCTCTACTGCGTGATGCAGCACGTGCAGGCGGATAAGGCCAGAATAGAAATCGCGGTAATCGGAGCGGTTCGCCATGCTCATTCCCGTAATTATATGCAGGAAAGGCACGGCGGCCAGTTCCTTGATTTTTGTCGCCGCTGGTGCCCCGTCAGACACCGGTCCTCCCGTCCGAAAAGGCAACTGGCTCTTGCTGCGTGAACCAGCCGAAGGACTGAAACACCCCGCCTAAAGGTTCACTTCTCAGAAGCGGGGGCCACCACGTACACGTATTCGAGAACTGCTTGGCCCGTGTTCTCAATATTGTGCCGCGTGGCTGGGGGGATGTACAAGAACCGCGGAGCCGCGAAACTACGTTTGGCCTGCCCTTCGACGAGGGCAGCGCCACCGCCCCGGAGAATGATCAAGGACTCTTCGTTTTGGCCGGTAGTGTGCCAACCGACCGATTGATCTGGTTTCAGACGCACGAATCCGCTGCGCATCCCGGCTGTCTGCGGTGCACCTTTCAGCAGGGCGCAGTCCGCACTGGAGCACTCTAGGGAAAGGACCAACGGCTGGCGTGGGGGCGCCTGAGACACAAGCGGACTCAGGCCGCAGGAAGCAATTGCCAGCATTCTGATCGTACAAGCCGGGCGAGCCAATGCTCGAAGAAACCCATCGAAATTGTTCATTGCTTTGTTTCAAGAAATGGTGCTACTTGCCTCTCAGTCGGAACGTGACACCGGCCACGGCAGTGAGCGGATAGCCGGGCGTGGCGTGAATGCGGCCCACGATGGGAGCAGTGGGCATAACCCGGGAGTCGAAGTAATTCTGCGTTTCAAAGTAGTCTCGATTGGTGAGGTTGTCCAGACTCAAGTTCAGTTCCACGCCGCGGCGGATCTGGCGGGCCACACCCAGATCGAACACAGTCAAGCCCGTCGCGACAATCGACGGATCCTCGCCGTCCAGACGATAGTGATTGATAGCGCGCATCCTAAGGGAACCACTCCATCCATGCCATCCCGCCAGCGTCAATGCCGCATTGGCCACGAAGTGCGGAGCGCTGTCGACGTACACACGATGGTCGCCGCCTTTGAAGAATGCGTTTAGCATTTTCGTCATTCCGCCATTCAAGGAAAGGTGGCGGTTGATAGCGATCGAGGCCTTGGCCTCGTAGCCGTACGCGCGACTCGGCCCTTTGAATTCGAAGCTCCCGTCGTCCGGGATGTACACCTGTTCGTTGGAATGATCAATGAGAAAGGCATCCGTGGCAATGGAAAGCCGCCCGAAGTTCGACGACGTGCCGACCTGGTAAAAATCAGTTGTGGCCAGCCGTGGCTGATCGGGCATTTGGACCACACCGCGAGCATCGATGCTATTGATCCCGCGGCCGTAGTTCGCGTGCAACGTGAGGGGAACATGCTTCGAAGGCGTAAACGCAGCGTTTCCTTTACCCTGCCACCTGCCGGCTGTCTGCACACCGCCCTGTTCGGGGTTTACTTTGTCCACGACTCCGAAGCGAAATTCGTCGTATCGGACGCCCCCGCCGAGCAGCAGCTTCCCGTGCAGCAGGCTCAGAGTCTCCTGAGCATAACCCGCCCCGTTCGTGACGTGGGCGTCGGCGCGTGTGGCCACGCCGGTCGGAACGCGGCCCTCGCGCGGGTACAGACCCACATTGATTTCGTTGTCATGGAAATTCGCGCCGGCTACCAACAACGTCGTAACAGAACCGAGATTCTGTGTATGGGTATACTGCGCGTTCAGACCTTGTTGCAGCCGCGAATCGTGCTGCTGAAATGCGTCGCCGTTTACCGGATCATTCAAGAAAAACGTGAAGTTGGAATAGAGATCAAAAAGCGAGCGGCCGACGAAACCGTCCGCCTTGAAGACGTCGCCGTTGGTAAGCGTCTTGCTGAAATAGCTGGAGATGACGCCCAGCTTCACTCGTCCGCCATCGCTGGGGTCGATATATCCGTACCGGTCCAGTTGCCCCGAATTTACGAGGTCCTCCGGAATTTGTCCGGAGGAGTAGAAATTGTTCCGTCCAAACAGGATGCGGAAGCCGAGCTTTTCGTTCTCGCCCAGACTGCGCGTGTAGTTGCCATTCACGTTGTCCCGGCGGTACCGGCCTCGACTCTGAAACGGACCATCCGTGTACGATCCTTCGTAGGCCAGATAAGCGTCGACATGCTCGACGTCGGGACTGAAAGCTAGAAATCCGCGCCCGGTGTCGAAATTGCCGCCCTGTAAGCGTACGGTGAACTGTTCGGGCAACGATTCGCGTTGGTGGATATGGACCACGCCCAGACCGCTAAAATCGCCATATTCGGCGCTGAATGGGCCGTTCGTTATGGTGACGTCGTCGATCAATTCCGGGCTGAGCGCCTTGAGCGCTCCAAGATAACCCTGCCCATGTCCCTGGGTGCCCTGATTCTGTTGCACGTCGTCCACCAGGACCTTGAGCCCACCGTTTACCCCACCGTGGTCTAAGTTGAATCCGAATCGCCGGATCTCGAGCGACTTGCCGCCACCTTCATGTTGGCCGGCGTTGATCCCGGCGTTCAGTTGCTGCAGTACCTGGTCGTCGCGTGTGAATAATGTGCGATTAAACGTCTCTGCATTGCGAAGGTCCACCTCCGGTTCTACCGTCTTGGCGTTGATCACGATACTCTGGTGCTGCTCGGCCAATTGAGAAAGCGTGATGTCTCGCTCGGCGAGTTGGCCGGCCAGAGTCAGCTTCTGGGTGGTGCTGCTAAGGCCGGGGGCCTCGGCTTTCAGCTGGTAAGCCCCGTCGGGGATGGGATCGAACTGGTAGCGTCCTTCGCTGTTTGCAATGACGCTGAAGCGGTAGCCAACCGCGGTTTCCAGGTGAACGGTGGCTCCCGCGACCGGTAGGCCCTGAGGATCAACAACTTTTCCGGCAACTCCGCTGGCCGCGAATGCGGCGATCGCGGCCAGCAAGAGTCCGATAAACGTCAACACGGAGGGTCTCATTGCGGTTTCTCCTCAACGTAGCACAAACATGGAAATCGTAGCACCCGGAAGGTGGGTCAGACGGGTCCCAAACTAGTGCTACGCACCACGCCACGCTTTTGGATTTAACGGCAGCCGAACGGGGTTGCCGACGGATAGCCTTATGATTGGTCGCTATTCGCACCCTGATCCGAAGCTTCCTCCACGCCTTACCTATCCAGCAACACTCCCGATGAGCAACTGGAAGGGGCCCCGACTTTCCGGGCCCAGCAACTCGATGATCTGGGTGGCGAGGTGGCGGGCTTGCGATTGGCTGAGAAAAATAGCTGGGGCCTCAATCGTCCCGAGTCCTTCGAGCTCCACTTTGGCTGAAGCCGGGCGACCGAGAATCTGGAGCACGTTCATTCCCCACGTCTCCGAAACTCCCTCCAAGATGATCGCGAGGGGAACTGCGGGAGTACTCTCCGTGCCCGTTTGCGCTATTGCTGTCACGGCTGACCTCCGACGGTCTGTTACCGTCCCGATTCGCTATATGTCTTCAAAACCGAATCTTTCCGGCGAACTCAAAGTCTCGCGGATTACCCGCACTTGTGATCGTTCCAAAGGCGGCGCTGCCGAATGAGCCGTTTGGATCGTTCAACGGCGGAGTATTGCTCACATTGAATACTTCCGCACGGAATTCCAGATTCACCCGCTCCGATATCCGAAATATTTTACTAATCATCAGGTCGGCATCCTGCAGGCCGGGTCCCCGCACCGGATTCCGCGAGCTGTTACCAATGCTGAACTGTCCGGCAGCGCTAAAGGCCGACTTGTCAAACCATTGGGAAGCGCTACGCGTCGCGAACTCGTTCGGATTGCTTACGCGATTCGGCCGCTGCACCGCGTACCCGAACGCGGACAGGGTATTCGTCGCCTGTGTGACTGGCACCGCGTCTCCTGCCTGCATACGCACGATGCCGCCGATTTCCCAACCGGAGATCTTCCACCACCGCGGAATTCGGTACACCCAGCCAGCGGAAAAGACCCGGGGAATGTCGCCGCTTGATACGTCTCTCTCGAGCTTCCTGTTGAAAGCGTCGGCCGCTCCGATTGTGGTGAGCGTTGGTCCCGTAAAGATTGTTTGGGAAAAGTAGGTCGAAGCATCATCAATGAGCTTGGAGAACGTGTAGGCAAGCGTGAAGGTCAGGCCTCGTGAGAACCGTTTTTCCAGTTTCATCTGCATTGCTTCGTACTCAGAATCAGCCACGTTGTCGCGGAAGAGTGCAACGTTGGTGAACCGCGGAAATGCACGTAACAACTGTTTGTTGGGCGATGGTTGGTTGCCCCAATGACGACGATGTTGGAACCTGTCCGTAATACGGGTTGGGAACCTTAACCGTCAAAGCAGACCCCATCGCCAGGTTTGCGGCCGGCACCTGGTTCAGGTTGGATTCCGGCAGTCCTAGGTGCGTGTTCTTCGATCCGAGATGCCCGATCTCGAAGTTAACGTCGCGGCCGATGGTTTTCTGGACCGTAAAATTCCACTGCTGTGAGTAGCCAGACCCAACGTTGCGGTCAACGCCGAAAACCCCTTGCCCCAGCCCCGAATTCGGATTCGGTGCCGAAACCTGGACCGTCGGACCGTTCGACAGGATAAACGCCGGGTTGATATTGTCCTGCGATTGTTGCCCAACCGTCTGCACGAACGGGAACTGCGGCAGAGTGAACGGCGTCGTGATGCCGGTCTGCTCAAACCAGATCATTCCGTAACCCGAACGAATCACCCAGGACTCGCCGAGCCGGTAAGCCAGCCCGACGCGGGGTCCGAAATTGCAGCACTCCAGTTCCCGTGCGGTACGCGGAAAGTCGAGTACCTGCGTCTTCAGATTGAAAACGGCATCCTGGCGATTCACTTCAGTCGAGGGAAAGTTCAGCGTATAGCGAGTGCCCAGGTTCAGCGTAAGCCGGTCCGACATCTTCCATTCGTCGCTCGCGAAGAATTCCGCGATATGCGCGCGCTCCTGGAGCGCCTTGTTCTGAATGTCGATACTGAATGCGTTCACCTGCCCCAACAGTAACGAAGCCAGAGCATTTCCAGTGGTGCCCGTCGACGAATCCGTGCCGGTTGTAGTGAAGGCGTAGGAACCCGTCGGATTTGCTGGATTGACGATATCGAGAGCTTCGCGCCGGAGATCAGTCCCGAACTTGAAGGTGTGCCGTCCCCGAACCATCGAGAAGGTGTCCAGAAACTCCGTGACCGACGTCGTGAAATTGGTATTGGCGGCGGTGGTCGGTCCAATCTGCTGATAGCCCGTCACGGTAAAGATTGGGAGCGTCGAAGGGAATGTGCTCACAGGCGCACCGGGAATGGTAATACCGCCATTCTGGAGAGATGTTTGGTTCACACTCCGCCGCGTGTAGCCGAAGCGCGCCTGGTTCAACGTGGACGGCGACAGGGTCCAGTCATATTCGGACGCGATTCCGTCTCCACGCGTAATGGCATGTCCGATCACGCCGGAGGTCAGATTGCCGCTACCGTCGGGGAGGAACGGCACCGGCGTATCGTTGTCACGAAGATAGGAATAGCGCACGAACGCGCGATGCTTATCCGTAAAAACGTGGTCGACGCGGCCGTCAAATTGATCCTGATTGTCGGGCTCGACACCGGTGAAGATGAAGTTGTTCGCCGCCGAAGCGTTTGGCAAGGGATAGTGCTGAAGCACCTGCGCCGCCAGCCTGTCGAAGCGGAACGTAGGAATCGTGTTATTGGGGAACGGCGTGCGTGGCGAGCTCGTGGGATCGTAAATCGTAGTCGTGAACACACCACTGCGTTGAGCTAACGTAGGCACCACGCTCTGGCGTGTGATCCCCGTTCGAAGCCTGGTGCCTTGCCAGTCCGCAAAGAAGAAAGTCTTGTTCTTTCTGATTGGCCCGCCAACCGTCAGGCCGTACTGGTTCCTGCGAAACTCCGGCCGCCGGCCTGGCTGCGCGAAGTAGTTGCGAGCGTTCAGATCCTCGTTGCGCAAGAACTCAAAAAGCGTCCCGTGGAACTGGTTGCTGCCGGACTTCCCGATTACGATGACCGTTCCGCCGTTGGATCGACCGTATTCGGGCGAGTAGGCAGAGATGTTCAGCTTGAATTCCTCCATGGCGTCGATGATCGGATAGAACGCTACCTGACCGGGCTCCGGTTGGAGAACACTGATCCCATCGTAGAGGTATTCGTTAGTGCGCGGACGGCTTCCGTTGATCCGTGGCAGCAGCGATCCTCCACCCGGCAAGGCAACGCCTGGAGAGAGTGCGATCAGGGGGATGAAATTGCGTCCATCGAGGGGTAGCGTTTCGAGTTGTGGTTGGCTGACATGATAGCTGACGGAGCCGCTTGCCGTCTCCAGCAACGATGTTTGAGCGTTCACATCCACCGATTGTGTAGATTGCCCCAATTGGAGCTTTACACCCAGCCGGATCTGGTCCCCGATGCGCAGGGTAATACCCTCTTGCTTGTACGGGCGGAATCCGGGCTTCTCGACTGTCAGCACATATTGCCCAGCCGCCAACCCTAGGAGATGGTAATCTCCTCGGTCATCAGTTACAACGTCGAACCGAGAACCCGTGGCCTGTTCTTGGACGCTCACTTTCGCCTGGGCCACCGCGAGGCCTTGCGGGTCCTGAATCGCGCCGAATACTTCGGCCTTTCCGGCCTGACCAAAACAATACTGGGAGACGGCCACAAGGGCGGCGAGAGCGGAAAGGGCTTGATGTGAGCGCATGTCTTGTAAGAATATCAATGTAATGCATGCAAGACAACGTTCGGAGGCCGTGTGTTGGGAGGTCGTGCAGAGCCCGAGCGTGCGAGGGCCGGTGGTATTCCCGTTAGAATGACGACATAAGAGATGTCCGAAATCGAAACTAGCCTGGGAACACTTCGCCGGAAGCGCGGCTTATCGGCGATTCATTTGGCAGCAACCGTGGGCGTGAGCAGGCAGACCATTTATGCGATGGAAGCCGGCACCTACGTTCCGAATACGGCCGTCGCTCTGCGCCTCGCGCGAGCGCTTGAAACAACTGTGGAAGACTTGTTTACCCTTCCCGGCAGCGCTCCTGCCGCGAATCTTAGATCCGAGAAAGCCACGCTTTTGCCTGGGTCCGCCAGCGTACAGGAGGGCCAGGCTGTTCAGCTTTGCCGCGTAGAGAAAAGGCTGATGGCTTCCGCCCCTTCTCCAGTACCGTGGTATTTTCCCGCCACTGATGCAGTAGTCGCCGACAGACCGGGGCGCAATGGGGTAACCCGCGTTCAGATCTTTCAAGAGGAAGACGATTTCGCAGGCCGGATTCTGGTGGCAGGATGCGACCCAGGTATTTCCGTGCTCTCCCGTCACGTTCAGGCCGCCGGCATCGAATTGGTTCTGGCACACAGGAACAGTTCACAGGCGCTATCGCTCTTAAAGGAGGGTTGCGTCCACGTGGCCGGCACGCACCTCAGAGACGAAAAAAGCGGTGAATCCAATCTGCCCCAGATCGGCCGTCTATTCCCGAAGAACTCCGTTGCCGTGATTGCCTTTGCAGTTTGGGAAGAGGGCATTGTGACCGCGAGAGGCAACCCGAAGAACATCCTCGGAATTGAGGATTTCTCCCGGAAGGATGTGGTCATCGTCAACAGAGAAAAAGGATCAGGGAGCCGGGCTCTGCTGGATTCGCAACTCGAGAAGGCGCGAATCGAGTCCAGCCGCGTCCGCGGTTACGACCAGTTGGCGCCGGGGCATCTCCCGGCGGCCTGGCAAGTGCAAGCTGGCACTGTCGATTGTTGCTTGGCCACGCGTGCCGTGGCACGAGTGTTTGGGCTCAGCTTCATTCCGCTGGTGAGCGAGAGATACGATCTGGTGATCCGCAGGCAACATTTGGAATTGCCTCGCATACAGAATCTGCTCGATACTCTGAGCCGGTCGACTTTTCGGCGCGAACTGGAAGGCCTCGGCGGGTACGATACCCGCGTGGCTGGTCAGCGAGTGCTCTGAAAGTCTGTTGAAATAGGGAAATGAAACTTTCTGCGAGAAACCAATTGCCAGGCACCGTTGAGCAAGTCCACCTCGGCGAGATTATGGCTCGAATCGTGGTTAAGGTCGGCGAAAATGTGATCGAAAGCGTGATCACTCGGCAGAGCGCCGAGGATCTCGGGCTGAAGCAGGGTGACTCGGTGCACGTGGTCGTCAAGTCAACTGAAGTGATGATCCAGAAGGGCTGAGAAGATCTTCTTGATCCCCACGGCGTAAACTGTTCCTTTTCGTGTATCATTAACACGACAAGGACGTTTATGCGGTACATCCGGCCACTCCGTGCAGTATTGCTTGCCACGGGCGTTTCGCTAGCGCTCGCTTCGGCCCAGACGACGGTACAGAATGCGGCCACCTCGGAGCTGACCGTCCGGGGCGATATCGCCGCGCCACTAATCTTGAAGCCGGAAGATCTTGCGCGGATGCCTCGGGAGACCGTCTCAGTTACGGATCAGGATGGGACGAAGGTGACCTATGAAGGCGTCCCCCTGCGCGAGATCTTGAAACGTGCCGGAGTTCCACTAGGCAAGGACTTGCGCGGCAAGGCCCTTGCCAGCTATGTTCTGGCGAAGGCCCATGACGGCTACCAGGTTGTCTTTTCGCTGGGAGAGATGGACGATGCGTTCGGCAACGAATCCATCATCGTCGCCGACAAACGCGATGCCAAGCCCTTGTTTGGCTACCAAGGTCCCTTCCGACTGGTTTGTCCAAACGACAAAGCTGGAGCCCGCTCCGTGCGTATGCTGGAGACGCTCGAAGTCGTGCGCTTACAGAAGTAGGGAGATCGTTCGCTATGCCAATTGTGTCGCCGTTCGCCAGGCCAGCTTTGTTGATGGTCTTGGCCTGCGGAATCGGCTCGAACGTTGCCCTGGAGGCCCAGTCGGACGCCATCCAGAGCTACGTCTGGAATCTGCCGAAAGGCTTCCCAAAGCCCCGCGTTCCGGCGGACAATCCGATGACGGCAGCAAAGGTGGAGTTGGGCCGGCACCTTTTCTACGACACCCGAATGTCCGTGAATGGTAGGGCGTCCTGTGCTACATGCCACAAGCAGGAATTGGCTTTCACCGACGGCATGCCGGTGTCGGCTGGCGCGACGGGCGAAAAACACCCTCGGGGCGCGATGAGCCTGGTCAACGTCGCTTACAATGCGGTTCTCACCTGGAGCAATCCCCAGATGAGGGAACTGGAGCGACAGGCGCTGGTACCGATGTTTGGAGAGCACCCCGTCGAGCTTGGCTTGCGAGAGGGCGATGGCTTTCTGGACATGCTGCGATCGGATCCAAAGTACAGGAACTTATTCGATCGCGCGTTTCCCGAGACCGGCGAGCGTTTCACCATCGCGAACTTGACCAAGGCGATCGCATGCTTCGAGCGGAGTATCATCTCTGCCCGGTCGCCGTGGGACCGCTACCATTACGGCGGGGACGATAACGCCGTGTCCGACGCTGCAAAGCGAGGCGAGATCCTGTTCTTCAGCCAGCAGCTTTCGTGCTTCCGTTGCCACGGTGGATTCAAGTTCAGCGGTACCACCGTTTCCGAGGGCCACGAAGTCAGAGATCCGGCATTCCACAACACCGGTCTTTACAACGTAGCGGGACCACTTGCATATCCCGCGCCCAACCTAGGTATTTTCGAGTTCACCAAAGATCCGAGGGACGTAGGAAAGTTTAGGGCTCCCACACTGCGAAATATTGCGCTCACAGCGCCCTACATGCATGACGGAAGCGTAGCCACCCTCGAACAGGTCCTAGATCACTACGCTGCCGGCGGGAGAACGGTCCAGTCCGGACCTCGCGCGGGAGTCGGTCACGACAATCCCAACAAGGACCCGCTCATCGGCGGTTTTAAGTTATCAGGCCAAGACCGCAACGATCTGATAGAGTTCCTCAAAGCGCTGACCGACGAGGACGTCCTCCACGATCCCCGCTTCGCAAACCCCTGGTAATTGTGACTGCTCTGAAGTGAGACTTCACGCAAATCGTCGTTTCGAAACGATCTCGATCTGACACCTTCTTGGGGCCCACTGGACAAGTTGACCCCCTGACACAGTATGGCCACTACTGCCGAGGACTACATATCGGTCCTGTTTGCCGTTTGGGTTTGGACGGGACCTGCCGCTACAGTGAGCTGAGTCTTTTCAGAACAGCGGGAACTGCGCATCCACCGGTGGCGACTCCCTTCGCCGTGCCGCCGGGCGCAGCGACGGCGGCCGCGATCCGAACCTGAGAGCATTAGCGGGCGCCTCGTCGATCAGGACAGGCCTGACCAGCGACGGTGTAGGCTGTCCATCGTCGGCGGGGTGTACGGGCTCGGCTGGGATGCTGGTGGAAGTGAGGATGCTGTCATTCTCCGCCTGAATCTGTCGCCACACAGCAGCCGCGGACGCGCCGACACCGTTTTCGGTAACGAGCTCGCGTGCCATCGCAGTCAACATATCGTCGTCGTCATCCAGTGATTGCAGCCCTTCTCGGCTAAACTTGCCTTCCATGGCAAGGGAGACCAGCAACTTCTTACCCATCAGGCGCAGACAACTCGATTGCACCGTCTCTTCATAGTACAGATAGAAAACGCGGACAGGCTGGCGTTGCCCGATCCTCCACGACCGCCTGCTGGCCTGGCGGAGGGTGTGCAACGAGTAACCGGACTCGAAGAAGATCAGACTGGAGTGGTTCATTAGATCGATCCCGGTCTCGATAATTTTGGGATGGCTGATCGTGACCTGCACTCCTTCTCGCACCCTCTGCGCGATCCAGGCCTCCCGCTTTTCGGGGGGCACGTCGGAGGTCAGCACCGCTACGCGGAACCCTTCCCGAGCCAGGATGCTCTCAAGCCGCCGGGTGACATCGCGCTTCCTGGTATAAACGGCATACACATGGCAACAGCGGCGGCCCATCTGGAGTTCCGACTTCACGATCTCAACCAGGCGCCTTTCCTTGGCGTACACGACCCCCTGATCCAAGTCTTCCGGTTGGGCGATCAGGAATCGTTCCCGGCGCTGAGTTTCGGGGTCGTACTCGTAGCCATAAAGGTCGCCGATGTTCCAAGCGTGATCAGGATACAAAAGCAAGGCGTTCAACCCGACGCTGATCACCGAATGGTTCAGGTGATGCTCCCTGATGGCGCTCTTGATCTGCTCCTCCAGGGCCTGGTATGCGGCCCGAAGAGGTGCGTCCATCGGGACACCAATAACTTGTTCGCTGAACGGCGGCAGTTCCGCCGAAATGTCCTCTAATGAAACAAACGCCGCAAGGCTCATCAGAAAATCGCTGAACAGCAATGGCGAGGCACCCGGCCTGCGTTTGATCTGCTTGGTCACCCGTGCCTTCGAGCAACTGTTGTCTGCCGGTTCGATCGTCGTGACCCTTTCCAACACGCCGTAGGCCTCAGCGAATGAGCGCAACCCAGGCTCTCCCCACTCGTACCCGTGTGCGACCATCTTGCCAGGCTCGATCCGATACAGGAGATTGTAGACGTCGCTGGCGTAGCCACCCAGCAGGGTGCCAGTGAGGATCACGGTGCGACCCGCGCAGGCCGCTAGCGTTCCCAAACCGTTCCCCTGTGCCGTATCATTGGCCAACTGGTGAGCCTCGTCGCATATGGCATAGTCGAACCAGCCCGGCATGAAGCGTCCAATGAAATCGAGTGGCGCCACACGGCGGATTCTCTTGCCATCGGCCTGCCATAGTGGACTATAGATCGGCCGCCGGGGTATCAGATCGGCGCCCTCTTCCTTTGCGGCGGCGCCGCCGATGACCTCGCTGAGCCGTGCTTTTCGAAAATCGGAGGCGATCAGCCAGCGCTCGCCCATCTCCACTCGCACGCCAGTGTCCGGGTTGACCACGCTCCCTTGGTAGCGCCCTGAACGCGCAACCTGATACGCATGGCGCCAAAAGTGGGATAGCTTGCCTTTGTCCCGCCCGACCACGAATACCGCGGGTCCGGAGCAGATTTCCTGCTGCCAGCGCGCACGGGCGCTCTTGTGGTTCTTACGCAGCCGAAGGTCGGTGAGCGTGGTGTGCAAACCCTCTCGGACGATCTGTCCGCGGCGCAGTTTCACCTCGTTGACACCGGAAGGCGTGCTGCCATCCCGAACTCGATCCCGCAGACCGTCTATCAGAAACACCCTCAGCCGGGGGATCGTCTCCAACGCCTCTTTGCACCATTTCAGGGTGATGTGACCCGGCGCCATCACGATCGCCGTAAATGGCCGTCCAGCGCTATGAACGTGCAGGGCGGCGAGCGAGATCAGTGTCTTCCCCGTCCCGCATTCCGCGATCACAGCGGCACTGCGGTCCGTCTCCCACTTCTTTGCGACACCCATCGCGGCGACCGTTTGGGCTGGGAAAGGCTTTCGCAGCAAGGTGGCAAGCCGTGGCGAGACTGGATCGTGTGCATTGTGTAGCGCGGGAAAGCTCTGCAGGATTTGGTCGCCCAATTCGCCAGCGAACATCCGGAGATAGTCTTGCATTGAGTTTGGAACCGGCATGGAACACCCTTTCTCGGAGTGAGATTCAAAGCGTCAAGTGGGAGCACTGTTCGGCACCGCAGCTCTTTGGGGCCAATAACCGTGGCCTGTTTTGTGCTCGACATAACCAAGGGTTCGTGACCCAGTCACCAACCGCACGCATTCTTCGACGTCGAAAACAACATGGCAAAAGCGAACTTCGTGGCCTTTGAGGTCAACCGCTACCCATCTGTGCAGTCATGCGAAGACGCGTGCACATGGTTTCGGATTCAAACGAATCTGGGACTGGCGCACAATACGCTGCAAGCATATGGCCGGGCGCTCAACGACTTTCTTGCTTTCACCAGCAAGTCCGGCGCCAGCATTGTCGCCGCGAGCCGCGAGCACATCTCGGCCTGGGTGCGGGATCT
>Ga0182030_10014956_pt1 | contig 15250 bp, 4 predicted proteins | sample 812S3MmetaG_FD_121299 | JGI IMG/M metagenome (GOLD analysis project Ga0182030, IMG submission 121299) | Permafrost microbial communities from Stordalen Mire, Sweden - 812S3M metaG (Illumina Assembly) | ecosystem: Environmental > Terrestrial > Soil > Wetlands > Permafrost | place: Sweden... | reverse complement strand
ACCTATGCCATGCTGACTTGGGGTGTCGAGGAGGCGGGAGTTTATACCAATGACTGGCCCTCGGTCTCCGACGCCCTTGCCAGTTGGCAGTCCGGGTTGAGCGGCGCGGGATTTGGCGGGATGATGGGAACGGGGATGGGGATGGGGACAGGGGGCCTGGGCTTGATCAATCTGACCAATAGTTGCGGCTGCGTCTCGAACACCACGGTTTACCTGACCAACATCGTCGCCGGGCCGACCAACGGCGCAGGCATGACATTCACCTTCACCATTGAAGGGGGAACCAATGGGATCAATTATGACATTTTCACCACGACCAATCTGGTTGGCAGCCCGGCCACCAATTCCGTCTGGACGTGGCTTGGGCGGGGAACGAACTGCGGGACCTATCAGGCGGTCAATCAGGCGACCAGCGCGTCTTTCTATGTTTTGGGCGGGCCGCAACTGGCCTCTGACGGCAGCGGTTGGACAGCAGCGTTTGAAGCCCTGATCCCAAACTGGAATAATGCCGATCCCAACATTCCGGGCACCAACGTCTTGACCGTGACGATAGTCAGCCCGGCGCAGGGATCAACCATTCAATAAGAGGCCGTCAACCATACTATCCGGGGATTTTTATGAAAACCATCCACACGACACGCCGTATTTGTCCTTCGTTATTCAGCGACTCCACCCCTTTTTCACCACGCTCCAAGAAAGCAAAGACCTTTGCATTGCTCCGGGGAATTCGATGCGTGATCCTGCTCTGTTTGAGCGGACTCAGCGCGCTAACGAATCTGACCGCCCAAACCGCCCAAACCAACCTCGCAATCCAGGAAATATATTCCTTTCCAACCAACGGCAATTATGGGCTTACGCCCAACACCCTGGTTCAAGGCAGCGACGGCAATATCTACGGAACCACAGTTGGTGGCGGCAGCTATACCAACGGCACGGTCTTTCGACTCAATTTGGGACCTCCGGCGTCCGTAACCGTCATCGCCGCGTTCACGGGCACCAATGGAACTTTCCCCGGAAAATCTCCCGAAGCTGGCCTTGTCCAAGGCACCAACGGCATTTTCTACGGAACAACCTACGCCGGCGGAACGAGCAACTTGGGCACGGTATTCAGCATCACGACGAACGGCAGCACGAACTCATTATTTTCTTTCAAAGGGACCAACGGGTCCCATCCTCTGGCTCCACTGGTGCAAGGCAGCGATGGCAATTTTTATGGCACCACTTCCGCAGGTGGCACTAACGGCTCCACCAACGGCACGGTTTTTAAAATATCCACAAACGGCACGCTGACATTGTTGACCAATTTTACCGGCACCAACGGCGCTCTGGCGGGAGCCACCCCATCGGCCGGGTTGGTCCAAGCCAGCAACGATGTTTTTTTCTACGGCACTGCATTAAATGGCGGCACAAATCGGAGAGGCACTGTTTTCAAAATTTCCGCCAGCGGCACCCCAAGCAACCTGGTATCCTTCACTTCCCCTGCCACGAACCCCGTTGGTGGATTGATCCAAGCCAGTGATGGCAATTTTTACGGGGCGACGGCCTCCCCAAACTACGCCTTCCCTGGCTCCGTCTTTCGCATGACGTCCAACGGGGTGCGCACAGACATATTTTCATTTTCGAACACCACCGCCAGCAAACCCAATCCTGGATTGATGCAGGGCGCCGACGGCAATCTCTATGGCACAACCCAAAAGGGTGGCACCAATGGCTATGGAACAGTTTTTCAGATGACAACCAATGGCGCGATCATCGGGCTTGGCGCATTCAATAACACCAACGGCGCCTATCCTTTGACATCCTTGATCCAGGCCGCAGATGGCAACTTCTACGGCACGACCACAAAGGACACCACCAATGGAAATGGAGGCAGCATCTACCGTCTGATCTTTCCTCCATCATTTGTAACGGTGCCGTTGAGCCAAACCAACAATGCCGGCACTAATGTCCAATTCGGTGTCACAGCCACCGGAACCACGTTGAACTATCAATGGCTGAAGAACTCCACGAATTTGACCAACGGCGGCAACATCTCCGGGGCGACTTCCACGAACCTGACGATTACCTCTATCAGCGATTCCGACGCAGCCAGCTATTCTGTGGTCATCAGCAATGCGGCCGGTGCCATCACCAGCAGCCCTCCTGCCGTTTTGACCGTCATAGACCCGCCCACCATTACATCACAACCGACGAGCCAAACCAACACATCGGGCACTAGGGCCCTTTTTAGCGTTGCGGCACAAGGGAAATTGCTCAATTATCAATGGCTCAAGAATTCCGCCAATCTGATCAATGGCGACAACATCTCAGGCGCAACCTCCACAAATCTGACCATAAACTCAGTCAGCGATTCAGATGCGGGGATTTATTCGGTGGTGGTCAGCAATTCGGCGGGCACCGCGACCAGCAGCAATGCAACATTGACGGTGAATTTTCAATTCAACCCTGCTGTTGGCAATGCGACAACCCTGGCAATTGCGGCGGGGCAGGGCCATGCACTTGCCTTGCGCTCAGACGGAACCGTTTGGGCATGGGGCGCGAACCATTACGGCCAGCTTGGGGTGCCTGGCGTGAGTTTCGCGGAATTTCCCATGCGCGTTGCCGGGTTGAGCAACATCGTGAGCATTGCCGCTGGCGCGGACCATTCCCTGGCCGTGCAATCGAATGGTCACGTATGGGCTTGGGGCGCAAATGAATCCGGCCAACTTGGAAACGGCAATTTCACATCGAGCACTGTGCCGGTATCGGTGGCGGGCATCACCAATGCGGTGGCCGTGGCCGGCGGCGGCTTTGAAGGCCAGGGGTCACACTCGCTAGCCTTGTTGTCCAGCGGAATGGTCATGGCCTGGGGAACTAACGCGGACGGTCAATTGGGAAATGGAACCCAAACCACGAGCGACGTGCCTGTTTCCGTAAGCGGTCTCAGCAACGTCACCCAAATCAAAGCTGGCACATTCCATTCCATGGCACTCGATACAAACGGGCAAGTCTGGTGCTGGGGCTTTGGCAGTCTTGGTCAGATGGGCAACGGCATGACTTATTCGTATCTCAACGCGATTCAAACGCCAAACCTCAACCACATTGTCAGCATTTCTGCCGGAGGAGGTCACAATTTGGCCTTAAAATCGGACGGAACCCTTTGGGCATGGGGTTACAACGCGGATGGCGAATTGGGTTTGGGTAACACCAATAACAGCCTTACCGCCACCCAAGTCGCCAATCTGAGTCGTGTTGCCGCCATCGGCGCGAGCACATACAGTTCAGCGGCCACTTTGACCTCCACCACCCTGACCGGCACGAATGCGCAAACAATGGTATGGGGCAAGCAGTATTCCGCGACACCCGCCGCAATAGGGCAGGCTCCTCCTTTTACGCAGTTGGCCCCGGGCTTCGAGGTGGACCAGACCAATGACTATTTCTTCGGGCTGACGGCCAACGGGGCGGTGTGGGCCTGGGGTGTCAATGACGAGGGCGAGTTTGGAAACGGGAACAACGCCTTTAATTACACTATCAATCAGCCGACTCTGAGCTTCACGGCAACGCCCGTGCCGCGATGGGGCGAGTTCCTCCGGGGCAATCTGGATGTCCTCAGTTATTGCACCATCGTCGTTCCGATTGATTTGGAACAGGGTGTCCCTCTCAACGCCACCGGCAACGACCAGTATTCCTATACCAACTCGAAGCCTTGGTTTCTCAGCACTTCAAACCAAACACTGTACGTGCCAAATTCCCTTACCAACATCGGAACGAACCTCTTTACGATCCCAACCGCCAACCCCATGGTGGCCTTTGGGAGCCAGGGCAACGGCTCGCCCTTGTTTGTAAACCAGCCCTATCGCTTTGGCGTTTACGCCGGCGGCATGGACGAAAGCACGGCGGCGGCGGACAACGTGATTCAAATTTCCGTATATGACGCCACCAAGTTCACCAATGGCGTGACGACCAATATGGTTCCCACCAATGTCTTCACCATCGCGCTGCCGCGCCGGACCGTGGCGGCGGATTCCAACGCCTGGTATTCATTTATGACCAACGGGGCCTCGACCACCTTCACCAGCAACGGCCTCACGACCACAGTGTCATTTCTCGACAACGGCGATCCGAACAACAAACCCTTTGGGCTGACCTGGTTCCCCACCACTAACGGCCAAGCGCCGCCGATGACCAATTTCGACCTGGTTGGATACACGCTCACGCACACGGCGGCTTCAAATAATTATTTTTACAGCGTCGCCGTCCTCGGCAAAGTGCAGGTGGCCACGAACGTCCTGGCTCCGATGGCCACGAATGCGGCCGGCGCATGGACCGCCACGCCGCTTTATACCCTGGACTTTCAACAGCCCTCGCCCTTGCAGTCCATGTACGTGGACCGGCTGTTTTTCCAGGGAACGCCTATGCCACCCACGTACGAGGACGCCACCGTTGCGGGACCTGCCGGGCTGACCGTCATGGTCACAAACATCGTGAACCTGACCGGCACCAATTACACCAATATTGACGCCAGCCCCGAATTGCGGCGCAGTCCGATTCTCGATCAGTTTGTCTCGGACATGAACAACGATCCGCTGGCCCTGGCCAGTTACGTTATCAATGAAATTGGGTTGACCGATCCATACACGTCGGCCCAACTCAACCAAATCGTCGCCGCCAACATCAATTGCGGAGGCATTGACCGAAGCGCGCAAGCGACTTTTCTGGAAGGGCAAGGCTCGCCCGTCGAGCAATGCGCGTTGCTCGTCTATCTGTTGCGCCAGGCCGGTTATCCGGCGGCTTACGTCTTTCCCACCAACGGCAACCTGCTCATGTCGGACAGTCATATCAGCCAGCTTTGGCGGATGCAGGTCAACGGCGTCTTGACCGTTTTGGGAATCCCCTATGTCACCAGCAGCTTCCTCACCGTTGATTATCCCTGGGTCGTGGTGAACATCGTCACGAACAACGTCACGAACACCTACCACATTTTCCCATGGATCAAGGATACGGCAATTGTGCAAGGGGTTAATCTCTACGACTACATGCCGCCCAATTACAACAGCGCCCTGGCCTGGGTGGAACAGTATGTTCGCGCCAACCCAAGCATTACGGGTTTGGACCCTGAAAACCTGCCCGCCGTCCTCTTCCCAAAATTTGTTCAACAATGCCTGCTGACCAATGTGGAAGGCGCATCCTTGTCTTTGGACAATGTCGGCGTTACCGCGTATGATCGGCCCCATCAATTCCCTGGCTGGTCGTACCTGCCGCAACCGGACGCCGTGACCAACCTCAACACCCTCGCCATTGTGGACAGCCTGAGCGACAGCGCCGTCACCTATCCGTTTCTGTCCAACATCTTCAACACCGCTGAAATCCAAGTCTTTAACTCCACCGGGACAAACTCTAATCTCCTTTTGGACACGGGCGTTTGGGATTCATGCGATTTCCATGACCGGAAGCTCTTGCTGTTCACCAACAACTCTCAAATCTGTCTCTGGCTGGCTCCATACCGCGCAAACATTTCCACCGTGCAGGCTTTCTCCGCCGGGGTTCCAAGCTCCACGGCCCTCCAATCCAATTCCTGCGCCGCCTCCGGCATCACCAACCTGACTGTAAACGTCATTCACAAGCGGCGGGTGGCCTATCTTTCCCAACCGGCGATCTATTTCCCCATCACCGAATCGACAGGGTCAACGAATGTGTCCAGATGCTTCGCCTACGAAGTGGCAGGTATTGCGCTGGATTATGGACGGATCACCCCGTCGATGTTGCGGCCTTATGAGGATTTTTATTGGGGTCTGCAACGCCAACGGGCCACCAACACAAGCTTTGTCCCACCCGTGCAGGATTACCAGGGCACGGCGGCCTACCTGCTGGCAATGGGCTATCACCAGAAGAATGACGCTTTTGACGCGCTGAACCAGCAGTGGCACGGCGTCCGCGGACTGATTCAATTCAAATCCGGCTTGGGCACCGTGGGCAATTCGGCCCGGACCAACATGCAGGCGCGGGTGGACATGCTCATCACGGGCGAAAGCCTCATCGCAAATTCCAGCCTCCGGCCCGACAGCGGTGTTCCCGGATTCAGCGCGGCGCAAAATTACTACACCCTCTGCATCGTGAACGGCTCGGCGCAAGAACATGATATTTTGCAAACCATGTTTCCCGACCAGAACGCGGTTTCCACGGTCCGTCTGCTGCAATTGGCCCAACTGCGGGCCACCAACGGGAATTCCCCAATCCTGGAACTGGTCAATAATAACTATGTCGCGCAAGGAAATGCGACACACGCCGGTTACGGCTCGACCGCGCTCAAGAACATCAGCGCGCCAGTTTGGGGCGTCGTCACTAATTCCTTTAACGAGACGGATGGCGCTTACGCGCGCGCCTTGGTCACGCCTGGATTGATTACTAATGCTGGCGCCTCGTTTGGCGGAATGGGGGCGTTGACGTTGAGTTACCAGAATATGACGGCGATCATCAGTTCTAATTCCATTATCTTTAACGGCGGATATGGAAGTGTCTTGAACAGCTTTACACCCATTACTCCGAGCGTCACCTATCCGTGGAATCTCACTGTGAATCCCGGCGGCAATATCGCCTATATCTATAATTCCATAGTCAACAACGTGTCTCCGGTTCTTTCGCCCTTGGAAACCGCTTCCTTGCCCACCACCGGCAGCACCTACGCTTTCACCATGTATCAAGGCATCGAAGCCGGCCAAATCCTGAATCAAAACAACATTTCTGGAACGACCGGCACCGGTTTGTTGGTCGGCGCGGACAATGGCAATGTGGGCACCTCGACCTCCTTTTGGCGCGGGGTCGGACAGACCGTGGCCGAGCCGGTCGATGTCCCCTCGGGAGCCTTTTACTCTGACGAGGTGGACTTGACGCTGCCCGGTCCGTTCCCCCTCCAATTGCGGCGCAATTATGTGAGCCAAAACCTAAGCGCAAACGAGTTTGGCTACTGCTGGAAGATGAACTTCACGCCCTATCTTGTCGTGACGACCAACGCCGCCGCTCAATCGGTCATTTACGCGGCGGAATTGGACGGGGCCGTCATCGCTTACCATCAAACCAATTCCGGGGGACCGTGGGTCGTTCTGCCCGCCGACAATCCTTCCCTCAACAACAACAGCATTTACGGTAAAGGGGCCAGCGCCAATATGTTCAATTCCCGGCTGAATCTCTATACCACCAATGGCAATACCTATGTGATTTCGGCCCCTGACGGCAGCACCAGGACTTACCAACAGATGAGTTTTGCCATCACCAGCGGCACCAATCAAATGAACCGCACCCGCCCCTATCTCACGACATGGCGGGATCATTTCGGGAACAACGCCCTTTTTTACTATGGAACCAACACGGCGGCGGACGATTACGGGCAACTCAACCGCATCAACATGGCGAACGGGAACTCCTTCGTGTTCAAGTATGATTTTTACGGCCGCATTTACCAGGCGTTTTCACAGGACGGCCGCTTCGTGCAATATCAATACGACAATTACGGCGACCTGGTGCAGGTGATCCTCCCCGACAACACCCAATGCCAGTACCAGTATCAGCACTACACCTTCACAACCAACGGCACCACCAACATGGACTCAAGCCATTTGATGATTCAGGAGATCAAACCGAATGGGCGGATTCTCGCGAATGCTTACGACAATCTGAGCCGCGTCACCACCCAGGCCGCCACAGTGGGGACGAATCTCGTGCTGGTGACCAACGCCTATTTTTACTACACGAACAACGTCACGAACATCGCCAACCAGTTTGCCACCGGGGTGACTCGCGTGGATGACGTGTTCCACAATACAACCCTCTATTATTACACTAACAATCTTATCACCAACACGGTGGACCCATTCCACTACACGAACACCCAGGTCTGGTATCCCGACAATGCTACGGTTCCCGGATATCCGAGGAGCCTGCAATACAGCGTGGACAAGCGCGGCCTCACCAATCAGTACTGCTATGACAGTTTCGGGAACGTCTCGCAAATGCTGGTTGTCGGCACCAACCTCACCGGTGATGCCTCGGGGACCACCAATCAGATCGCCACAAATGCCTGCACATATACGGCCAACAATTTGCCAAGCGCGACCACTGACCCGGTTGGCAATGGAATGCAATTTGTGTATGACACGGTTGACCCGTTCAAGGTGACACAGGCCATTCGCACGAGCGGAGGAACCCCGATTGCGACAAACCTCTACTTTTACACCAATGTCGGCACATCGGCCTTTGGTTTGGTTGCAAGGGAAGTCCAGGCCGGAGCGACCAATGACTACACCTACAACAGCAATGGTTTCAAAACCATGCAAATCCAGTATCCGGCGACCACGGACAATCCCAACGACACCGACCCTGCCGTCATCCATTATTTCGGCTACAATCTGCGCGGACAGATGTACCAAGCGCAGACCGCCGGCGGCGAACTGGACCAAATGGATTATGACCCAATCGGACGGATCACGTCGAAGCAGGTGTTCGACCAAAACAACAACAACGTGTCGAGCGAGTTTTACTACTACAATCAGAACGGCGAACTCGCCTGGTACGACGGCCCCCGTTCCAACCCCCAGGACTATGTTTATTACGTCCATGATGGAGCCGGACGGGTCATTCAGCAAATCAACTGGCGCTCGCAAGGAATGGTGAACGGCGCGGGCGTCACGGCGCCGGACGGCAACAACCTGTATTCGACCACCTTCCGAACATTTGACGGCTTTGGCAATTTGACCTCGACCACGGACGCGCGCGGCGTGGTGACCACCAATCAATTTGACGCTTCGGGGCGAGTCTTGCAGCGGCAGGTATTTGAGACGAATGGCGCTCTTCTCAAATCTGAGCAGTTCGCTTACGAGCCGGGGGACCAAGTGACTGTGACCACCAACGCTTTGGGTGGAACCAACCAAATCCTCTATACGCAGACCGGCAAGCCATTCCGCAGTGTCGGTTTCGACGGGGCCACGAACGGCTGGACCTATTACCTCGATGGCCGCCCCAAGCGCCAATATCTTGCCAATGGCAGTTATTGGCACATGACCTATGACGATGTCAACCTGCTCACGACCCGGACATTTTATACTTCCGGCGGTACGGCATTGGCGACCAATGTTGCCGGTTTTGACCGGCGTGGAAACCAAATCCTCAAGACCGACGAGGCGGGCAATTCCTTCACGACTGCTTTTGACGGATTGAACCGCGTCAAATCCAGCCAGGGACCCGTCATCACTTTTTCTGTTCCGCCCGGAGCGCCCGGTGGAACTGCGGCGACAGTTCAGCAGACAAGCATAATTTACTATGATGCCGCCGGTCTTGCCACGACCAACGTGAACGCGCTCGGTGAAAAGACAATCTCGCTTTTTGACGTTTTGGGCCGCGTCACGGACACGGAAATTCACGATGCCGCGAACAACCTGTCGCGCATCACGACTACCGCTTACTCCGCGGATCATCAAAGCCAAACCGTCACCCAGGGTTCAGGGCCGAGTGCCATCGTTTCCACGGTTTATACGGATAATCAAGGACAGCCGGTTCTCTCAATCTCCTACCCTTCCCCAGGCGTCAAGGAGTTTGTCTTGCGGCAATACGACCTGGTCGAAAACCTCGTTTCCGAAACCCACAATACGGTCGCGAACGGCGCGGTCACGCAATGGACAACCAAAGTGACCGCCTTTGACGGCCTCAACCGGCCCGTGTCCAGGACCGACCGGGATGGCGCTGTCACCTTGTTCAGTTATGATCCTGCCGGGAATCTTACCAATCAGGTTATGCCCGGCGGCCTCGTCTGGCGTTCGGCCTACAATTTCGCGCTGCAAAAGCAGTATGATTGTGACATTGGTTCCGGTGGCGGCATCACCCGCAGCAATTATTACACCTACAATTCAACCACCGGCCTCCTGCAAACCAGCACCGATGGCCGGGGGGTGACCTGCACCCACACCTTTGACGCCTTCTTGCGTCCACTCACCAACGCTTATTCCGGTTCGCTGCCCGAACAGAATCTGACCACTTCCTGGGGATACGACCCACGCGGATTGGTGACGAATGTTTCGGAAAGTTTCGCCTCCACCAACACGGGGCCAAGCGCGTCAGTTGCCAGGGTTTTCGATGCTTATGGGCAACTGCAAAGCGACAGTGCTTCCGCCGGTGCTTTCAGTTATCAAGCGGCTTTCAGCAGGGACTCGGCTGGCAGACGGTCCGCGCTCGGCTTCGGGACATTTGGCTACAATTACACATGGCGTCCCGACGGCACCCTGGCATCCAGCGGCGGCGGGTCTTATACCTACAACACAGCGGGTCAACTCTTGACGCGGAACCTCTCTCCAATGACAAGTTCCATCGCCCAACGCGACGGGGTCGGAAGGGCGCTTGCGGTGAGCACCACCGTCAATGGAGCAACGGCCCTTAATGAAACCCTCACCTGGACAGGAGATGGGCTGCTGGCGACTCATGCCGTTGCCCGCCCAGATTACACGAATTATCAGAGCTACTCATACGCCCCGTTGAGCCGGCGTCTTACCCAAGAGATCGTTGGCCTCAGCGCCAGCGCGACTTGGACGAACACTTATGTGTACGATTCTGGTTTGCCTGGCGGCCCGGGAGTTCTGACCAGCACAGGTGAAGCTCCGGGAGCAACCAATGTCACCTGGAATGGCGGGACCGATGCGTTCTCGCGCATCAATGCCGAAACCAACTCCGTGGCCCAGCGCCAGGCGTATGGGCAGGTCAACGGGATTGCCACTGTGACCGCGCTTTTGGACGGCAACCCCATGCCGGTGACCACCATCGGCACGAACGCTTTGCAGTGGCGCGCGGAATTGGAACTGCTGCCGGGCGCTCATCAATTGATCGTCAATGCCGTCAACTGGAGCGGCTATTACACCGCCTCGGCAACCAACACGTTTACCAACAACGCCGCCGACCGTGTACAGGAAGCCTTTTCAGGGAACGGCGAAGTGACAAACCGGGTTTGGGTGAATTCATCGAACCAGACCATTCGCACCCAATCCCTTTCCTGGGATGCAAAAGGACGCTTGCACAGCGTCACCGATCTTGACAGCGGCACAAACGGATTCACATGGGTGGCGATTTATGACCCCCTTGGCCGGAGGCTGCAAACGACCACGATCATGGTGACGAACGGCGTCAGCGCCTCCACCCTGCCCCAAACGATCAATCAATTCTTCGACCCCGGCGTGGAGTTCCTCGAGCTTGCGGTGGCAGTCAACGGCGTCCTGACCGCCAAGGTGTATGGGCCGGATGCGAATGGCGTTTATGGCGGCATGAACGGGGTGGGCGGTTTGGAAGCTGTTTCTTCCGGCCTTCAAAATCCATCTCCCATCGTGAGCGACATTCGCGGAAATGGGTATGCGCTTTTCAGCTTTCCGCAAGGAACCCTAAACTGGTTTCCAAGCCGCGTTACAGGCTATTCGGCGGTGCCCGGTTACAGGCCGCTGCCCCTTGGCGATGGGGCGGACCTAGCCGCCGCCAGCGCATGGCGCGGAAAATGGGCCGATTTCACGGGGTTTTACCAAATTGGCGCGAGACCTTACCGCCCGATAACCGCTGACTGGTTGAGCGCCGATCCTCTTGGCCACAGTACTGCCCCATCGCTTTATAGCTTTGGTGGAGATCCTATCAATTATTTTGACTCTAGTGGAAGGATAACGACCCGAGTTGGAAATGGAATCCTCCAGGCAGGCGCCATTGGTAGCGACATGATCGGCCAAAGCACAGCTTCCATATTCGGTTATGGCGGCGATTATCAAGGCTACAGTCAACTTTATCAAAACATCTACAACAACCCCAATACGGGCCCTACGGCATCGAGCATTCTGGTTGGAACACTCGAGTCCGAAGCGAACGTAGGGACCTTTGGGATTTACGGAATGGGCAAAGGATTTGGCATAGCCGCTGCCACAGGCGATTACACTCAAGCGCAAAACGGCGCTCTAGGTATGTTGCTAATGACCCCGGCGGCAAGAAATCTTTCCTCCTCCATACAGTCCTTTCAAAATGGCACATTCCTTGACGAGGTTATGCCACAGTACAACTTTGCTGCGGCCCAAGGCCCAGGTGGAGCCTTGCAAGACGTTGGCCCTGTCTATGTAAAACCCCCACCAAATGCGACGCCAGCACAAATTGCCCAAACCCAGGCTTATGTAAATGGGGCAAATCAAGCACTTGATGCGGGAGCACTTTCTCCTTCTGGAAGGGTTCCCACTGCTGGAGCATTGAGAAACGCTGCATCGGCTTCGGCAACGGCAGAAAGGAACGCGGCAGCCGCTGCTGGAACACCGTATCAAGGTCAAGCAGGACATGTCCCCGATACAACCTGGACTGGAACGCCCGACCCGTTCAGTTGGTTGGACCTAGATCCGACTGTCAACGCAAGTATTGGCGGTCAGGCCAACGGATATCCGTTTGGTCATCAACCGACCGAATTCATATTTGGATCATCTCCTGACCAATAGAAAGGTTTCCTCACCTAATGATTCAAGATTGGAAAAAAGAAATCGCCGTTGGCTGGCTTGTTAAACAAGCGATGATGGAATTGGATAAGCATAAGGTCTTTCCGTACCATCTCCCGGAAGTTGCGGCTAGTGAAAGCCAGATTCTGGAAGCCGAACGACAGATCGGCCATACTCTCGATGCGAGCTATAAAGCATTCCTTAGACATGCCAATGGCTGGCAATCCTTTTGGCAAACTTCGGATTTGTTCGGCACGGATGACTTAATAAGAGGTAAGCGAAAGGATAACGGTGAATTCAGCTTGAGTATGCTTGACGAACGCGTTATTGCAAAATGCAAGTTTAAAAGGCAGGATCTCCTGCCGATCTCAGTAACGCCATTTGACCGAGATGTATTTGTCATAACTCGTCCGAATTCGCCATCTCCTGGTATCGTGATATGGTTTGCAGGTGAAGAAGTTGAGAGATTTCTGACATTTGATGATTATTTTTTGGCAATGGTTGAATATGGGCGACAAAACATTCAATGGCTAAAAGATCACCAACAATCCAACACTTGAACAGGAGTTGCAACAACAGATATACAATCAATTGAATGATTACATTAACCGGTAACGGGTGTCGTAGATATAATCACCCCGAATTCATCATTCGACTTGCTGACAGCTCTGTCTTGGAAATGGATGCCAAGCCAATTCTACAGCATTTGGAAAATGAAGTGAGCCGAGGGGTGAAGTATTTGCCAACTCAAACCTTGCAGGTTGGTTGGATGATCGTAATTTTCAAATCAGAAGAAGAATACCTTTTAAGTTTGAATGAGCCAGATATGAAAGAAATCCCTATCCGATTTGTAAACTCTATGTCCAATACTGTTCATCATTTGCGATTACAGAAGGATGCTGCCGAGAGTATAGGTGCAGAGCCATGTTTTCCGAACATCCGACAGAGTGCGCTTAAGTGTTCCAAATACGATGATAACAGTGACTTTCTTATGGAGCGATCAGAACCAGCGCAGAATGACTCGGGTTGGTTTTTTGGTTGTAGTAATCCGAAACACAACCACAACGAGCTTTTATCACTTAGGAGGGTATCACTTTATGATTTGGGTTGTTCCAGAGCGGATATAATTCCTTTCTTAGCATTCCCACCCGGTTGTTCGATTATGATAAATGGCCCGACAATTGCGGTTAATCTAAAGGGTGTTCCTTGTTTATTCCGGTCGGGCTCGTATTTAGATTTGAGAACTAGCAGACATGAATGATCGTAGAGAGATGTTTATCGCTGACTCGCATAACCACCCCCGATGCAAGCATTGATAGTGCCAAGATGCGCCCGGATTCAGGGCTTGCTTGGTTTTTGGGTTGAAGTTCAAGGAAAACCGTGAAACTTTTCCTGTATGCAATTTCATAGACGAGATTTAGAGAACGCGGTAGCTCGCTTGGACCACGAGGACCTTGTGAGGTTCCCCGGAGAATGGAGATGGTTGGTGCCTAATGGTTATTGTCCCGGAATGCTGACGAATTTTGGTGACTGGATCCTCACCTCTCCGACGGAGGAGGTCTATTTTTTGGACGCATTGGAAGGGACTCTTGATCGCATTGCGCCATCCGAAACAGCACTTAATCAACTTCTTCTGGATGCGGAAAATCGGAACCGCTGGTTCATGGCAGATTGGGTTGGTATTTGCCACAATCGGGGCTTGATTCTAAAATCGGGGCAATGTTTCGGCTGGAAGTTGCATCCAGTGTTTGGCGGCAAGTTCAAATTCGAGAATATTCAGGTTTTCGACATTTTAGTTTACCAATGCCTAGTTGGTCAACTTTTGGGTCAGTTGCGATCAAAACCGTCCGAGTTCATCGTTACAGGTGTTCACTTACAAAGCCGCCAAGAATGAATCACCTTGCAAAAGAGGAGGCAGATTTGACCGAGGATCTGTCCCATCGTTGTGACGATGGAAGTGTGGCATTGCTTTCGGTGATATGGGCGGTCGCAACGCCAAGGCCATCCATCTTGGTATTATACGCGTGTCGCAAGTCGAGCTCGTCTCAGTATTCACCGTTGCCATTCGTGCCCGGGGCTGTCTGAACAGAACACAACCAGCCAGATCGCCGGGCTGCTCTATTATTTCTGCGAACTCCAATGCCAGTCTCAACTGGCCGTCCTGCTGGTTCGTCTGACCCGCCAGGAACGCAAGCAACTCTGGCCGGTATTTGAAGAGTATCGGGCCCTGGCTGAATCGGCGGCGATGCTGGCTGGCCGCCAACGCGCTGGCCACCTCGGCGAGCGTTTTCCAGGTGGATTTCCCTACCTTTCACTTCTGTTCACCCTGCTGCTTTTTCTGTTCCTCTATATAGCGGTGGACCACAATAGGAGTAATGGAAAACCATGCCTCTGCCGTGCTCGGCGGCATCAGTTGCAGATAATGCTGCTTGATAATCGACGTGGAATTTCCCGACTCATAGGCCACCTGTGGCACGTTTTTGTCGATGGCAACGAGCGCAGAAATGCAAGTGTGCCGCAGCGCGTTCTGCTTCCACTGAACGCCAGCGTCCTTGGCGATTTGCTGCTGGAGCCGGTAAAAGAGGCTGTGGCTACCCGGCCAGACCGGTTGATGAGGCCGGATGTGTGGATTCAGCCACTGGGCCAGCGCCTCGTGGATCGAGATGGTCCGCCTGCTGTTCGTTTTGGCGATCCCAGCTTCCAGGTTAATGACCCTGTCCGTCTCATTTTGTGTGACGAGCCGGATATTGTCCCATCCAATGCGCTCAATTTCTGCCGACCGCATT
>Ga0182030_10014955_pt1 | contig 15251 bp, 17 predicted proteins | sample 812S3MmetaG_FD_121299 | JGI IMG/M metagenome (GOLD analysis project Ga0182030, IMG submission 121299) | Permafrost microbial communities from Stordalen Mire, Sweden - 812S3M metaG (Illumina Assembly) | ecosystem: Environmental > Terrestrial > Soil > Wetlands > Permafrost | place: Sweden... | reverse complement strand
GCCAGGCGCGAACTGGCCGAGGAGACTGGCTACAGCGCGACGAAATGGAAGCCGCTGGTCGAGTACTACGCCAGCCCCGGGTTCCTCGGCGAGTCGATGAAGGTGTTTTTAGCCGAGGGGCTTTTGGCTGGCGATGCCACACCCGAGGAGGACGAGAAGATTGAATTTCGCCTGGTGAAACTGACTGACGTATTAACGATGATAGAGAAGGGTGCAATCAAGGACGGCAAGACCCTCACCAGCGTGCTCTTGTATGCGCGTCTAATGCGGGGCAAAAGTAAGTAGGAAAGCCCCGCCTATAAGACTTTACCAAAACCGCGAACTTTGTTCTGTAAGCTATTAATATTAAGCCACTTGCCATTAGTCATCAACGAATGCTGCTACCATTCCTGCCGCTACGGGTACTCTGGCACGGGACTTTTGTATCGAATGCTTCTCACCTTCTGATATACGCCGCGTAATAAAAAAAACCTTTCTCAGGACAAGTGCGTCTTAGCAATTACAGGTGCGAGATTCTTCCCCTCTCGCCTGATCCCACACGTTTCATCTTAAGGAAGGCAGGGAGACTGTGGCTCAGTACAAAGGTAAGGTCAAGTGGTTTAACAACGCCAAGGGCTACGGATTCATCGGTCGAGAAGACGGGCCTGATGTATTCGTCCACTACTCTGCGATTCAGCTGGACGGATATAAGACGCTGAAAGAGGGCGACGAGGTCGAGTTCGATATCGTGGAAGGGCAAAAGGGTCCACAGGCGGAGGCAGTGGTTCGCTTCCGGGATCCCGCACCCACCGCAGCGTAGTCTGGCGCAAAAGACTGTCTTTCCCGCAAGGCCACGGCTAAGCGGTTAGATAGAGTGTGCCTATACAACATCTCTTTGTCACGCTGTCGAATCAGTGCCTATTGATTCCCTAAATCCACTTGGCCAATTGCGATTCTCAATTTCCACTATCGATGGAACCCGGGATTCCCACTTTCTCCACGGATATTCGATGTTCTATTTGTCGTTTCTGTCCGATACTGGGTACGGAACTCTGAACAGGAGCGCGCACCCGGAATGGATAACCGAACAATTTCGCGTCTGCTCGAAGAGACCGCCGACTTGCTGGAGATCGACGGTGCCGACGGCTTTCGCGTGCGCAGCTACCGCCGTGCGGCCGAGAGCGCCGATCAAACCACAGTCGACTTGACGGCGGCTGCAACCGAGACGGCTACGCTGCTTGAGATTCCCGGAATCGGCAAGAGCATGGCGGCCAATCTGCAGGCTATTGCGGCCACTGGCACTCTGCCGCTGCGCGAAGAGTTGCTGGCCAAGTTTGGGGGCGCGGGAATTCTTGATCTGCTCAAACTGCCAGGGATGGGACCCAAGACCGTCGCGCTCTTTTGGGACGCAGCCAAAATCGGCAACATCGATCAACTTTCCGGAGCCATAGAAGCCGGCCGGCTCAACGGCCTGCCGCGCATGGGCGCAAAGCAGATTGAAAAACTGAAGAAGGGCATCGAAGACTATCGCCGTTCCGCGGGCCGCTGCCGTATTGACATTGCCAACGCCGAGGCGGAGAGAATTGCAGCGTACCTGCGCGCCTTTCCCGGCGGCGGCATTTCGAAGGTGACTCCTGCCGGCTCGCTCAGGCGCGGCCGAGAGACGGTCGGCGATCTAGATCTGCTCGCAACTGGGCAAGCCTGCACGCCGGGTGAGACATCCGCGGCAGTCGAGTACGTCGCCGCTTATCCGGGCATTCACGACATCATCGCCAAGGGCGAAAACAAGGTAAGCTTCAACGGGACCGACGGCCTGCAGGTGGACGTGCGCCTGCTGCCTGAGAGTTCCTACGGCGCGGGGCTGCTGTACTTCACCGGATCGAAGGCGCACAACGTGGCCCTGCGGCAGCGCGCGGTCAAGATGGGGCTTACGCTCAACGAGTGGGCGCTGGCGCGGCTGGACGACGGCTCATCGGTAGCCGCTGCGACGGAAGAAGAAATTTATTCTGCGCTGGGACTCAAATGGATGCCGCCCGAGATGCGCGAGAACCTGGGCGAGATCGAGCTCGCCGCGCACGGCAGCCTTCCCAAACTTGTGGAGCAGAGCGACATTCACGGCGATGTGCACATGCACACCACCGCCAGCGACGGGCACAACTCGATCCGCGAGATGGCAGACGCGGCGCTGGCCTGCGGCTACAAGTACATCGCCATCACCGACCATTCCAAAATACTGGCCATGACCGGCGGCCTCGATGAAAAGCGAGCCCTCGCACACGCCGCGCGAGTGCGCGAGGTCGACGCTGAGATGCAAGGACGCATCCGCGTCCTTACCGGCATCGAGGTCGACATTCTATCGGACGGATCTTTGGACCTCGACGACGAAGTCCTTGCGCAACTCGATATCGTCATCGCCAGCGTACATACCAAGCTCGACATGGGCAGGGAAGAGATGACAGCGCGCGTGCTGCGGGCCATCGAGAATCCTTATGTCCGCATCCTGGGCCATCCGACAGGCCGCCTGGTTCTTCGCCGCGAGCCGTTTGCACTCGAAATCGGCGCAGTCCTGCGCCGCGCAGCGGAACTCGGCGTAGCCGTGGAGCACAACGCAGCGCCGGAACGCCTCGACCTCAATGACCGCGATCTGAGGCTGGCCAAGGAGACTGGCTGCAAGATCGTTATCAACTCCGACTCGCATGACGCGCGCAATCTGGGCAGGTTAGGTTACGGCGTGAAGCAGTTGCGCCGCGCCTGGCTTACAGCAGAGGACGTGCTCAATACGCGCAATGCGAAGGGATTTTTGGCGGGGTTGCGGGCGAGGGTTTGAGGTCTGAACTTTCCCGTGTCTCAGAATCGAGACATGGGGCACCCATTTTCGGTGGTTGGTTTGCTTCCGCGAGGTCATGATTCGCTCACGTACTGGAATACAGTTTTACTGGGATACTGGCATACTGAAATACTTTTTAAGCAAATTTCAGGACTGTATAACTGTATTTTTATAAGGGTACCAACATACTTGACTAATGATGCCCGAATCACCCAAACTCGAAGATGCCGTGACAGGGCAGCAAAGCGAATACGTTCTTGTTCCTCGCAAGCCTACACCTAAAATGATCCGAGCGGCATGGGATGCGGCATTGGCGGAAGATGCGGCTTGGGTCTGGGAAGAGATGGTTCAGTCCTACGTTTCTAGTGTAGGAAGCTCGGATAATGGCAATCGTTGATTTCCGCGTCTCTTGTATTCGAGGAATCTGTTCATTATCATCCATGCTCTTCTAGTGACCTCTTTTGCCTCCAAACCCATCGGGCCATGCATCTGGCCATGTCTTGGCCCTTTAGAGTTTTCGGTTATGTAGTTCAGATAATCCTCTGCAATCTGGAGAGCGTCTCTCATGATTGGCCATCCTTTTTTCCGATCATTTCTAGATATGTCGTTTCGGATTGTCTCCATCGCCCTGCCGCAGTTAATCAGTCCATACTGAGGGGGCAGAATTAAGCTCTGTACAAGATCATTCATCGCCAGGGAAAGGGGCCAATCCCTCATCATCAGTCCCATATAGAACTGAGTCTTCGTGGAGTCTTCAACTGTAGTGGGATTCATATTGAATGCAGTGCATAGACCGCGAAGGGCGGGATCGGCAAAATTTATTGCCGCTTCATTTCCGTTTACATCAACCCATAAATCAAGAATTACGATGGCCCCCACAGCCAGAGCGAAAGCTGCCGCATCCACTAGGCCTCTCGCTATTGTGAATCCAGCAACCCAAGCCAGACCTAAGTCTCTGTCACCATTGAAACGATTGAGCCTGCAATTTACAGTGATCGCAGAGTCCACGATTTCCGCTGAAATCCACAATTCAAGGCCGTCATCATTCGTGATTTGCTGAAGAATGGCGGTCTTAACTGTTAGTTTGAAAGATGTAGGGGCAACACGGCCCTTTAGATAGATTGTTGGCATACACTATCTCCATGAAGCCGAAACCGCAGTCCGAAGAGTATAGAGCTTTTGAGTCACTATTGGGGAGCGTCTTGACAGTCTCGAAGGCGGAACTCAATAGACGCTTGGAGCAAGAAAAACGCGAGAAGCAGCCTAAATCCGCTTCCCGCGCTTCTGTCTCCCCAACCAAGCCAGCCTAGACCTGCGGATCGCCCACCTTGCCGGTCAGTTCTGCATAGGTCAATCTCTTGCCCTGAATCTGCGATACTGCCAGCGCGAATCTATCCGCATCTGTCAGCGGATTGTCCTTAGTGGCCCGATTGTTGAATCTGAAAACTTGCTCACTCAGGTATTGGTCAAGGTGAAAAGGCTCTACGGCTACGTAGGTGCCGCGTAGTGTCCTCTTGAGCAATGACCAGAAGTTCTCAATGCCGTTGGTGTGAACCTGGCCGCGAACATATTCCACTGAGTGATTGACCACCTTGTGAATGTAGTTCCGCTCGATTCCCTGATAGCCAGCATGTTCATCGGTGAAGACTTTGGCAAAGGGAGTGACGTTGTCAAGAATCGCCTTTTGCAGAACGTCGCGCTTGGCATTGGGGATCACCTTTGCGCGTACCTGACGCAGTTCACGGTCAAGCATCCCATGCACGGGGGTCTTGGCGATCATCTCGCTTTTGTTGCGGTCAATGGCGTACTTCTGACGCTGCTTGCGATTCATCTTGGCAGGGTTGGGTCCGATGTAAGCCTCATCTGATTCCACAGGGCCACCGAAGCCAAACTTGTGCTTACGGGTGTCCTTCATAGACTCACGGATGCGATGCAGCATGAACCATGCCGACTTCTGCGTCACGCCAATATCCTTGGCCAGCTCATAGCTAGAAATGCCATTTTTGCAGTTCGCCAAGAGCCACATGGCAGTGAGCCATTTATCAAGGCCAATAGCCGAGTCCTCAAATATCGTCCCAGCCTTGACGGAGAATTGCTTGCCGCAATCCCGGCACTGCCACCGCTTCTGAGTCTTGAGCCAGTGCTGGCGATTCGACTTGCTCTGGCACTTGGGGCACTCAGGGCCATTGAGCCACTTCATACCAGCGACGGTATCAATGCATACTTGCTCATTCGAGAAGTATCTGATTGCATCTGAAAGGGTTTTGACTTGGTTTTCCATAGCAAAGACAGATTAGCAAAGAAATAAACATTAGTCAAGTATATTATTACCTTTATAAGTTGTTTTGAATCAATCGAAAACAGCGGTTTTACTGGGATACTGAAATAAAGTGCGGTTTTCAAAAGTGCCTATTTTCCTCATTTCGAGGGTTGATTCCGTGTGATATCGCGAAATTCTGTCATCTTCTGCCTCCGGTGGGTGGAGTTGGGTCTATGTAGAGTTTGCGCTTTGTTCCAGAAATTCTCTGCAAAACGAGGGAGTGCGGGTCAATTAGGGTGGGTGGCCTCCCCGGTCCCCAATAGCAGGGACCGGGGTCGCCATTATTATGGCTGAAAAAGTCGAAGGGACCGGGGCCACGTGCCGACGCTTTCTTTATAGCCTGTTTTACCATCATCAGCTTGTTTGGTAGGCTCGACACAGGGAAAAGTGGAGGATTGAAGCATGATGTTGCCAATTCCAAGTCATTCGTGGCCGGGAAAGCTCTTTGTCTCCTCGCGTCCCCGCGGTGGAGATTGGCTGAGCGATGAGGCGGAGAATTGGCTTCGGAGCGGCATCCAAACCGTGGTTTCTCTCCTGACACAGGATGAGGAATCCGAGCTCGACATTGCGAGCGAAGCGGAGGAAGTTACGAAGCATGGGATGAAGTTCATCTCCTATCCGATTCCCGATAGAGGCATTCCCGGCTCGAGTTCCACGGCATTCCAGATGCTGGACGCAGTCTTCGATGAGCTTCAACGCGGGAAGAGTGTTTTGGTTCATTGCCGCCAGGGCATTGGACGAAGCGGATTGGTTGCGGCGTCGTTGCTCGTGCTCGACGGCGAAGAACCGCGCGCCGCTATTGAAAGTGTAAGCAAGGCACGCGGCGTCCGTGTTCCCGAAACTGCCGATCAGGAGCAGTGGATATACCGGGATCCGTCGAGGGTGAAGTGAACGACCTTAAACCGCTGCACCCGGACACAAGCCTGATTCAGAGCAAACTTGATGTGTTCCATAAAATGTCAACCGATGCGTTGAAAGAGAGCCTTGCTTCAGGACAGCCACATTGTCTTAAGACGAGGCCGGACGGGACTATTTTGGACGGGCATCACCGAATTTACGTGCTTCGATCTCGCTGCGAAGATGTTGACAGTCTGCCCAGAGAAGTCGTGACCAGAGGGATTCCGACCTAACCCACATGGCCGTTCGCAAGAAGCAAAGAGTCTAGTTCTTAACCAAGCACATAGAATTTGCCGCACCGGCCGTGCTCCCGCCGCCCTTGTAAAGGGCCTGCTGCGGGAAGGGGCAATTTCCGCCGCTGGCTGCGCGTTTCGATGTGAATTTGTGGACTCCCACATCTCAAAATCGAGATGCGGGGCACCCAAAGTTTGTGGTGAGTTTGCGTCCTAAGATTCGGGCCACCCGGCGCTATGGTCTCCCACATCTCAAAATCGAGATGTGGGGCACCCAAAGTTTGTGGTGAGTTTGCGTCCTAAGATTCTGGCCACCCGGCGCTATGGTCTCCCACATCTCAAAATCGAGATGTGGGGCACCCAAAATTTGTGGTGAGTTTGCGTCCTAAGATTCGGGCCACCCGGCGGTTTGCATCAGTGAAAGAGCTGCAAATCGATTCCTTCCCCCATGGCTTTGTATCCGGCGTCGCTGGGGTGCAGGTGGTCGCCGCTGTCATATAGGGGGTTGAAACGAGTGGGGTGCGCTGGGTCGCGCGTGATCTGGTCGAAGTCAATCACTGCGTCAAAGGTCCCGCTGGTGCGAATCCAGTCATTCACGGCCTCGCGTATCGCTTCTCCAGCCGCCGAGCTGTAACTTGCTCCCTCATACGGCGTGAGCGTTGCGCCGTATGCTTTCATTCCATGCTCGCGGACCGCATCGGCAATCTGCCTCAGCCCGAGTTCAAGCCTCTCGGCGGTCACCGTATCCTCCGGCGCCTGCGGCGTAGCCGAGTGACCGATATCGTTGATGCTTTCGAGCACAATCACGTAGCGCGCTCCGTTCTGCGCCAGCACATCGCGATCGAGGCGCGCCAATGCGCTTGGCCCGGTCACGTCGTTGAGCACACGGTTGCCGCCGATGCCCTCGTTGAGCACAGATACCTGTTCCAGGCCATGCTCCTGCTTGAGTCGCGCGGCCAAAACGTCGGGCCAGCGGCGATTCGCGTTCGGCGTCGAGTGCGCGCCGTCGGTGATCGAATCGCCCAGCGTCACGATAGCTCGTGCTCCATCGGTGGCTGCAACGTCGATGCCGTCGACAAAGTACCATGAGGTCAAGGTCGTTGCCTCTGTCAGGGATTCGGCTCCGGCCTGATTTCCATTGACAAGATAGTTGTTCTGGTTGGCAAAGCCGTGATAGGTCTCAGCCCGCATCATCTGCGAGGGTAGATAAAAGCTCACGGCCACATCGGAGAGCGGCTGCACGGGCATAGCCACCGGGTCAGAGTAGAGAGCCGCTCCAGGAGGAATGCGCTCCGTCGTTGCGCCGCCAAAGGTGATGGCGTTGTCCGTTCCCTGGACGATGGCTCCCGCGTCCGCACTGACCGCTATATGCGCGTCCGCGATGGTCAGCGGATCGAGGCCGAACTCGTTGGTGAAGCGGATGCGAATTTGCCGGCCGCCGTTCGAGACGTGAAATATCTCCCGCAGCGTCGTGGCCGCGAACGGATGCACCGCGAATCCCCCGCTTGCAGCCATTGGGGACGTAGCCCATGTTCCTACCCACTGCGGACTTTTCGCTGTCTGTGCGTTGCTGACCGCGCCTCCTGCCAGCAGCAGAACGGTGGCCGCGACAAGACCCCGCCAATACGCAATGCGCTTCACCATCATGCAATGGCCTCCACACTTGATCGGCTTCAAAGTTCATCAGAAGTCTACCATGTACGATTTGCCGGGTGCCCTTCGATATGAATTGGGAAGTTTCCTTTGGCAATTCTGGCGCTGTGGTCTCCCACATCTCAAAATCGAGATGTGGGGCACCCAAAGTTCGCGGTGAGTTTGCTTCCCCGTGAACCGCCGCCCGCCAGCAGTAAAGTAGGACTAAGATAGGCGATGAACTCAGAAGAGGGAAGGAAGCGATGTTTGCAATTACAGGTATCACGGGAAACGTTGGCGGCGAATTAGCGCGTAACCTCTTGGATGCTAAGCAAACCATTCGTGCGGTTGTGCGCGACTCCCGAAAGGGCGAGACCTGGGCAGCGCGTGGATGCGAAGTCGCTGTGGCGGATATCGGCGATGCAGCGACGCTCACTGAGGCGTTCAAGGAATGCGAGGGCGTCTTCCTACTTGTTCCGCCGAACTTCGACCCTTCGCCTGGCTTCCCCGAGGCGCGAGCAACGGCCACGATACTCAAATCAGCCCTGCAGGATGCACGTCCGGATAGAGTGATCTACTTGTCGACGATCGGTGCGCAGGCCGGACAAGTCAATCTGCTCACACAGCACTCCATTATTGAGAAGGCGCTCAGAGAGGTGCCCCTCCCGATTACATTCTTGCGGCCGGCGTGGTTCATGGAGAACTGCAGTTGGGATGTGGATCCGGCACGTGAGGAGGGGGTAATTCCGAGTTTCCTGCAGCCCTTGGACAAGCCGTTCCCGATGGTGGCAACGGCAGATATCGGGCGAGTGGCTGCCGAACTATTTCAGAATACGTGGACTGGTCATCGAGTTGTCGAGTTGGAGGGGCCTCGGCGCTTGACACCGAACGACATTGCCTCCACGTTCGCAGATCTGCTTGGACGCACGGTGCGTACTGAAGTCGTGCCGCGAGAGACCTGGGAGCCGTTGTTCCGATCGCAAGGGATGAAGAATCCTGTTCCGCGCATTCAAATGCTTGATGGATTCAATAATGGATGGATCGAATTCGAAGGTGGCGCGAGCGGGCCGCGAAAGGGAACAGTTGAACTGAAGTCTGTATTGAAGAGCCTCATCGACCGCCCAAAGGGGAAATAGTTCTTCTCCTAGTCGAGATCTCGCTGAACGATCCGGCCATTCACGATTGACGACTCGCCGTTGGGGCTTCTTTTTTCATTGCGCAAGTCTTATTTGACGGCGCACATAAAATTGACCGCGTCATCCGTGCTCCCGCTGCCCTTGTACACCGCCTGCTGCGGGAAGGGGCACAATGGGCGGGTGCGGTCTACTGCGCCGTTGCGAACGCGCGAGGCGGGGATGCTGGCTGGGGGTTTGCCGGTTTCTACCCAGGCGTCGATGGCGGGGATCATGTCGAAGGTGCTGGTGCCGTCGCCGCCGCCGCAGTGGGCCATGCCGGGGATCAGGAAGAGGCGGTACTGGCTGTCGATCTTCTGGAATCCGCCCACCGCCAGATCGGGAAATCCGGACCAACCGGAAATTTCGCGGGCATATTTCTCATTCGAACAGGAAAACCGGTATTCGACGCTGCGTCGATAGGGATAAGATGAAACTCGCCTGGAGCGGGATTGGTATGTGGGACATAATGCCCATTGGCATATGCTGGCGGCGGGGACGCCGCCAGGACAGCCGCTCTGGAGAGCGGCGCTACGGATCGGTTTGCGGATGAGCAGAAAGGGAGTGGAGATGAGCGACGAGGCAGAGATCAATTCAGCATCCGATGCGACGCCGGATCCAAGTCAGAATATAAAGTTCAATGTGGGGCTCGGTGAGGAGTCGAACAAGGGCAGGAACTCTGCTCTGGTGGCCGGCGTAATTGCGGCTATTATCGTTTCCATTGCCATCGCGCTGGTTTTTTATCTGGGTCAAAAGCCGCCCAAGGCGGATGGCGAAATCATTTCTGTCGTCGCGCATCCGCAGCACACGGAGAGCAAAGGCTACGCCAGCAACGGAGCGCCGATGATCGAAGACAGCTTTGACCAGGTGCTGGTGTTTACGCACGTCAAGATTCACAACAAGAGCAAAGACCCGCTGTTTCTGGAAAAGATCGAAGTGGACGCAACGCTGGCCGATGGCATTCATACATCCTTTGCGCGCGCGCCGGTCGAGTATGAGCAGGTGTTCAAGGCGTATCCGGATATCAAGGTGCCGCACGAAGCGGCATTTCCCTTCACGCCGACCCTTGAGCCGGGGCAGACGATTGAGGGAACGCTTGTCGCCAACTTTGGCGTGACCAAGCAGGAGTGGGACGCGCGCACCGGGCTGGGTTATACGGTGAGTTTCCGTTATCAGCCCAGCCTGGTGCTTGCGCCCAAGGTTGCCGTTACTGAGCAGTAGGCGTGACGGGCACCGGAGCGCCCTTGGGCGCGGACAGATAGCCCTTGATGGTGTTCTTGTCGCTGATGGAGTTGACGACGATCTCGTACAGGGCAGGGTCTTTGCCGGCATAGAACTGCAGCGGCTCGTTTACGTTGCGATCCTTCTTGTCGTAGGTCTTGTCGTCGGCCATGATGTCGAGCGTGAATTTGCTCTTCTTCGAGTCGGTCTTTTTCAGCTCCATACTGACCGTGCCCACGGGCTTCTTCTGGCCCTTGGTCAGAGTGAACTCATAGTAGGTGCGGTCGCCCTTGTGCTCGAGCAGTACCAGCTCGTCGTGGTTGCGGGCGATGACGCTGTTGGTGCTGCTCAGGTCGCCGCGCACGGCTTGCAACTGGCTGATGGTGGTGGCCAGGTCGGTCTGCGTCTTGCCAAGATCGGTTTTTACGCCGCCCACATCGGTCTTGACGCCGGATACATCGCTGGCAACGGCGCTGACCTGCTGCGCGGTCTGCTGCTGGGCAGCGGCCAGTTTCTGCGAGGCCTCTTCATCGGCCTGCTCACGCTTGACCAGAGCGGAGGCGCGCTCATCGAGCTGCTTCTGGGTCATGCCCAGCGATTTGCCAAGCTCGTCCGTAGTTACCCGCAGGCGGGCGTCGGTCTCGCGAAGATCGGCTGCCAGCTTCGTATTGGCCTGACGCGCATCGGCCAGCTCCGTCTGTTGCGTGGCCAGCCGGCCACCCAGCACGCTGCACCAGATAAGGCCGCCGATAGCGGCCAACAGAGAGATTGCAATAGCAGCCAGCAATGCGCCGGAATGCGTTCGAGGTGTTTCGTCTACTTCGCTCATGATTACCTTTCGTTCCTCCGGCGGCCCGCTCTACGATGCGGACCGCAATGAACATCATTTGACCAAGTCTGGCCTGGCGTTCGTCTGTATAGACGCAGCTGGTGCCAAATGTCTTTGTCTTACCAGTGAAAATCCCGGGACTGCCTGCCGGGGGCGGCTGACAGTATGGCAGTTAACAGGATACAGAACCGGGCCCACCTTCCGGCAGAAATCGAAGTTCCCGGACTGGCGAGCGGATGGGGCCTTGTCACGATGCGGGAGCGGGCTGGATCTTATCCAACTCTTTTCTGCAACCTAGGGTGACAACCACCGAAGTGCTGATTTATAAACATCTTTACTGATCATTTCTGACCGGCCCATATTTGATCTCCGGTTCCGCTGAATACCGCTCTCAAACCATCGTTGTTAGCTTGATATAGAGAAGGGAACTCGTAAACCTATGCCTACCGCAGCCGCTGGAAAGGGTCTGGAAGGAATTGTCGCTGCCAACTCGGGAATTTGCTTTATCGACGGGGATGCGGGCGTACTGTCCTACCGTGGAATCGACATTCATGAGCTGGCCGGCAAGTCGAACTTCGAAGAGACGACATATTTGTTGTGGAACGGCAAGCTGCCCAACCAGGCGGAGCTGAAGGATTTTCAGTCCAGTTTGGCCGAGGCGCGGAATATCGATCCTCGGGCGATCGAAATGCTGCGCGGCTTTCCCACTACGGCGACTCCCATGGAGGTGCTGCGCACGGCGGTTTCGGCGCTCAGCTTTTACGATGCCGACGAAAAGGACAACACGCACGACGCCAACGTGCGCAAGTCCTACCGGCTGACGGCGCAGATTGCCATGATCGTCGCCATTTATGATCGGCTGCGCAAGGGCAAGCCGGTGGTGGCGGCGGATAAATCGCTCTCTCATGCGGCGAATTTCCTTTGGATGCTGAATGGCGAGAAGCCGTCCGAGACGGCTGTGAAGACGATGGATCTGGCTCTGGTGCTGCATGCCGAGCACGAGCTGAACGCTTCCACATTTGCGGCGCGCGTGATTGCTGCAACGCTGAGCGATATTCACTCCGCTGTGACCGGCGCCATTGGCGCGCTCAAGGGGCCGCTGCACGGCGGGGCCAATGAAGAGGTGATGCGGCTGTTGCTGGTTATCGACAAGACCGGCGCGGACCCGGTGGAGCATGTGAAGAAGATGCTGGACGCGAAGCAGAAGGTCTCCGGCTTTGGGCATCGCGTTTACAAGACCGAAGACCCCCGAGCTACGCACCTTCGCAAGATGAGCGAGCAGCTGGGCAAGGATGCAGGAATGCCCAAGTGGTACGACATGTCGCGAGCGATTGAGCTTTACATCAAAGCAGAAAAGAAGCTCAACGCGAACGTAGATTTTTATTCCGCTTCCACCTATACAACTCTGGGCATCGACATCGATCTGTTTACGCCGATCTTTGCGGTGAGCCGCATCGCCGGCTGGGCGGCGCATGTGATCGAGCAGTTGGACGACAACCGGCTGATCCGCCCGCGAGCCGAGTACATCGGGCCGGAGTACCCGTCGCCGTATGTGCCGATGGACGAGCGGACCTAAATTGTCCTCGGAAGCATTGCGGCGAAAAAATGGGAAGCAGGGCATCATTGGATTGAGATGAAGCACTCCGTGAAAATCACGACCCCGATGCCTACCTGGGAAGAGACTGCGGACTTTTACGGTCTTTCCAAGTCTGACCGCAAATTTATTTCAAGTCTTTTCGAGAAGAAAGGTACGCCTGCGAAGGCGAAGTCCCCTTTGAAAACCGGCTTAGGCATGCGTCATCGAGATGTGAACGGGACTTCGGACTCGCGCAAGCGAGATGTGAATGGGATGAAGAGCAGAACAGGCGTGACTAGGAAGCTGGTAACCGGTGTCCGCAAGTCGGCCTGACTCTGCTTTCAATTCCGTTTTTCTCAATATCCCCTACGATCGAGGATTTAACCGTCTCTATCTGGCCTATATCGCAGGCTTGATTTGTCTTGGCCTGAATCCACGCGCCACTCTGGAAATCCCCGGTGGGCGGAACAGGCTTGAAAAAATCATTGAATTGATTCGCGATTGCAGATATTCGATTCACGATCTTTCCAGGGTCCAATTGGATCGCATCTCGCCCCGTACGCCTCGATTCAACATGCCATTTGAGCTTGGCCTGGCCGTCGCTTCTTCGCGTCTCAATAGCAATCCTCATAATGGGTTTGTCTTCGAGTCAGTCCATCGTAGAGCGGCAAAATCCTTGAGCGACCTTAGCGGGACGGATGCCAATATTCATAAGGGAACCGTTGCGGGTGTGATGCGCGAGCCGTGCAACTGCTTTGAGCGGGATTCTGTGGCCGAGATGATGAGCACGTATCGAGCGGTGTCGCTCCGGGTCGATGAGATTCTGCGCAGAACAAGAGCCCAAAGCCTTTACGAAGCCGGTGTATTTCGTCTACTTTGTTCAGCCGCAAGGCGTGCGCTGAAGCAATGATGCTGGGCCTCATCTAGATGTAACGGTTCATGCATCTTGCTGCTGCTCTTTCCACAATCGATATAGCCCCCACGCCGCCAATGTGCATCCGTCCTGGATTCGGCCGTCCAGCATCCTCTGCTCGAACTCTGCTATTGAAATGCAGTGCGATGTCAGATCGTGCTCTTCCACGTCCGGAGTTTTTTCCGTTTCCGTGAGCCCGCTGGCCAGGAATACATACTGTTTCTGCCGCGTGAACCCATATGCGATCCAGTTGGACCCGAGCAACGTCATCTCCGCGGCCTCAAGGCCCATCTCTTCCTTCAACTCGCCGCGCGCCAGCTCTTCCGGATGGACAGCATCCTCTTCCCAGCCGCCCTGCGGCAGCTCCATCACCCGCTCCTCGATGGTGTAGCGGTACTGCTCAACCAGCCAGATATTTTTCTCCTGGATTGGGATGATGATGGCGCAGGGAGGTTTCTCCACCACGCCGTAAATGCCTTCGCTGCCGTCGGAGCGCAGGATGCGGTCTTCGCGCAGGCGCAGCCAGTGGTTGCGATACACCTCGCGGCTGGACAGTGTGGTGATGGATGCGCCGTGCTTGGAGGGGGTCATGCGGTCTCCTGAATTGTATTTCCGTGTTTATCGACATCCTGAGTGCGAGTGTAGTCCGGCACAACCAGTCAGAACGATGGTCGAGCAAGGTCTGATTCCTATATTGCCGGAAGCGGAGAGGACAATGCTGAAACTCCTCGCTGGCCGTATTTGCTTGTTGCACTACATAGCATTACTCTGTAAGATAATGTAATGCAAAGAGCCACACGTCAATTCACAATCTCGCTGCCTCCGGAACTTGCCGAGCAGGTTTCTGCTCTCGCGAAGGTTGAGAGCCGGACGATTAGCGAACTGTTCCGCGAAGCATTTCGCACCTATCGCACAGCAAGAGTCCGCACCTTGCTCGACGAATTGCAGGAGACTGGACGTCAAAGAAATCACATGGGCTATACGGCGGACGATGTGGAACGTCTGATCCACGAAAGCCGATTGGAACAGGAGAACGAGGGCACAGTCTCGTGATCGTTGTTCTCGACACGAATGTTTGGGTGTCGGGGTTGGAGTTCGGGGGAACTCCCGGTCGCGCAATCGATAAAGTGTTGACTCGCGATTTCCTTGCAAGTTCCGTATTCATCCAAAATGAAATCGTGCGCACGGTTGTCCGGAAATTCGGATGGGAACAGGCCGAACTGAAGAAGCCGGACGAACTCCTGGCTCAAGCTCTCTTTGCCGAAGTTACTGGAGAGATAACGGGCGTGTGCCGTGACCGGAAAGATGATGCAATACTTGAAACGGCATGGAAATCGGGTGCCGATCTTCTCGTTGCAGGAGATAAATATCTTCTCAGTCTTAAAGAGTTTAGAGGAGTTGCGATCGTCACTCCTGCTGAATATGTAATGGGCCAATAATTTCTCTTAGCTGAAAAACTCCGCAACCGCCCTGACGACTGCCTGCTGCTCGTCCTCGCGCAGTTCGGGGAATATGGGTAGCGCAAGCACCTCGCGTGCGGCGCGTTCGGCCTCGGGGAAGTCGCCCTCTTTGTAGCCCAGCCTCGTCAGCGCCTGCTGGATGTGCAACGGGACGGGATAATAAATCTCCGACCCGATGCCGCGCGAGGTTAG
>Ga0182030_10014954_pt1 | contig 15251 bp, 11 predicted proteins | sample 812S3MmetaG_FD_121299 | JGI IMG/M metagenome (GOLD analysis project Ga0182030, IMG submission 121299) | Permafrost microbial communities from Stordalen Mire, Sweden - 812S3M metaG (Illumina Assembly) | ecosystem: Environmental > Terrestrial > Soil > Wetlands > Permafrost | place: Sweden... | reverse complement strand
GAACACGACTCTAAGAAGTTCAGTTGACGGTAGCTGGCGATTGCAAGATAACGCAAGCAAAAGTATTATAAGCAGGCACACTTGCGACTTCGTCAACGGTTGAGAATTAAAACTATCTCACAAAACCTCGTTGCGCATTTTGTTCCATTATCATCTCATCAGTTATCCACGAGCAAGAGAGGATATGGGGTCTCGATAGAGACTTCTTGCCTGCTAACGTGGGCGTGGGTAGGATTTTGGGGAGAGGGGGGAGGGAAAAAAGCAGCTCTCTTGTACGCCTGCTGTGCCAAAACTGTTGTTCTTTAGGTTCAAAATACTCAAGTCGATATCAGGGTGAAGTGGCGCTCCTCGAGCCCTACCCCTCTCAGTGAAAGGTGGTTGTGGTTGGTGAATGGCATTGACTCAATGCCGACTCACGCATATCTGAAACAATATCAACATGTGACTGAAATAAGTTTCATGAACGCTTGCAATGCCATACTCATGGAATGAGACAAAGTTCTCTTCTATAAATAAACTCATGTTCTTGAATTGCAGGAACACTCGTCACTAGAGTTTGGCTTGGGAACGGAGGTGCATGGGGGATGCCCGAAGCGAGATGCATTCAATGCTGTTCATAGTTTCCTGGAAACAATTGGACATCATAATTGGTGAATTTATCAGCTATAATAGCATATTACCACGGCCTTTGGACTGGACTTTGCATCAAGCTTATTGTGATGTTTTGCCCGCGGTTTGCGGAACTATCCACCAGCAAGCTTTGGAAAAGGTCCTTCCTGAGGAAGCTGGCAGTTCGAGATAGCTTGACTCGTTGAAGAATATCCCAAGCCCCAGAAAGGGTTAATTACTTCTCCATAGCGTCACCAAGATGCAGGACGCGAATGAACCCCCCTCTAGACTTCTCTGCTGACCCCGCCAACTCGCTTCCCCAGCCCTTCCTCCCCACCAATTGATAACCGATCCATGCCCGCCTTACTCCAGGAACGGGGCAAACGGGGCACAGCGGTTCATTCCCACCATTTTTGGCCCAGAACCTACAGGGCCCCCATGATAGCGTCGGGGCAATTGACAGGTTGACAGGCCTCGACAAAACGGAATTGGCTGGGCACCCAATAATTCAATTGCCGCACAGCAATACCGTGTCTGGAAAAAGGCGCGGCTGGCTTTTTATGCTGATATTTTGTGAGCTTTGATAGGTGAAATTGTTATTTGTCAGTAAGATGTAAGTCCCAGTGATATGGAGAGCATATGGCAGAATGCACAGTGGGGCCGAGATATTGGGGAACTTAAGTGTACGATGTCCATCTCGAGGGCCTGGCTTGCGATGGTATCTTTGTCAACTACGATTAAGGTCTGACGATCTGAGAAACTTCTGATTGAGATCTGACAATTAGATTATTTGCCTAGCTTCCAATTGCCATCATGGATCAGAATTTGGATCAAAAGGTAATTTTCTCCAGGTATTGGACATGGTTATGAGGCTGATTGGTATTTGCAACAGACTTTGCGAGAATTGGAGCAGGAGCTCCACACGGAGATCTATCCAGGGACTGAGATTATGGTGGATGTTGGGACGCATCACTTCGTCAAGTCTTCAGCCGGAGGGCATTCAGTCCTGGTTCCTCAACCCAGCGACGACGAACATGACCCACTGGTAGGCAAACTTCCCATCCTTCAAAATGAATGGTAGTGACAGTTTATAGAACTGGAGTCCCATGTGGAAAGGATTGGCCATATATTGTGCGACTTTAACCTCCTTCGCTCAAGGGTTCGGACCTCTAGCTCTGGCCCCTATGTTCGGGGATTATATCAAGGCATTCGATTCGAACCTAGCCAGTGTTGTACAATTTACTGGCGTTGCAATCCTGGTCCTTGGATTTAGTAATTTCATCTGGTATGTTATGTTCTCCCCGAACTCGAAACCCCACTGATTCTTGAAGGGTCCCCATTCAAACCTGCTTCGGACGTCGACCAGTTCTGATTTTTTCTTCTCTGATTTGCTTCGGAAGCAGCATTTGGAGAGCGAAAGCAAATTCATACAATAGCTTTATGGGTGCTTGCGTGTAGGTACCTGCCTCTCGAACGGAAGATCCGTCTGACAGTGGTCTCTAGACTTAATGGAATTGGCGCTGGACCAGCGGAGACCGCAATGCCAACAATTATTGCTGATGTGATCTTCCTACACGACCGAGGAAAGTACCAGACGCTATACTTTGCATTTTACTTTGGGTCCTTGATGGTTGGCCCCATAATTTCTGGCCCGATGGCACAGAACCTAGGCTGGAGAAACTTCTGGTGGCTCAACACAGCGCTCTTGGCGTTCACTTCTATCTGCTGCGTTTTCCTCTTTCCGGAAACGAAGTTCACCCGCAGCTTTGTTCCAGAGAATAGTACGGTGTCTGCTTCACCACCTCTAAAGGCAGGCTCGGCAGAACAAGTGGAAGGCTCGCCCGCTCAAAATGGTCAACATACAACCGCCGTGGATCACGCTGATCCTGAAAAAGATGCGCCTGTACAGGTCCAACAAGCCACAAGAATAGAAACCGGAGAAAAGCTCACCCACGTCCACACGCACCAAGATCCCTATCTCGGCCGCGGCAAGCCATCTAAGGCTCAATGGAGGATTGCGCAGCCCTACGAGGGAAATTTCCTTCTCGAACTTTGGATGCCGTGGTACCTGAGTCTCTTTCCAATCGTTGAATTTTCAGCCTTCGTGGTATCTTGGACCGCTTCATCGTTTCTGACTCTCAATCTTACGCAATCTCAAGCTTTTGCTGCACCGCCGTACAACTTCACGTCGACAAAGATTGGATTCTTTAATTTCGCCATTTTGATTGGTGCTTTGATAGGACTTTTCACGGCGGGACCGCTAAGTGACTTCATTGCAGCAGCATTGACGAAGAGGAATAGGGGAATCAGAGAGCCAGAGATGAGATTGTTGGCTATGATTCCTTACGTGATCCTAATGATAATAGGGAATGTTGTAGTAGCGGTAGGTTATGAAAGAACTTGGGACTGGAAAGTGATCGTGATCATCGGATACACATGCGCGGGCATTCAAGTGGCAGCACTTCCTTCTATCTCATCGACCTACTCGATCGACTCGTACAAACCTGTGGCAGGATCCATTTTTGTTGCCATCACAGTCAATAAGAATGTGTGGGGTTATGGATTCTCCAAATTTATCACGCCGTGGATCGAGAAGAGCGGATATATCCCGCCCATTATGACCAATATGTCATTGATTATTTTGTGGTGCTCTTGCGGAATTATATTCTGGTTTTATGGAAAGACATTCAGGAAATGGACACGAAATTCTAAGGTGCACAGCATGTAAGGAGCGAAGGAACCGCTGTGATCGATTAGGAGGGGAAGCAATTTCATAGCATTTAGAAACACGAATTCATCAGATACACTCACACCAGTAATGCTCACTATTTGTTCATGATTGTGACTCCGAGCCAGTAATAGGATGAAATAGGTGTTCCGTGACGCGATTAAAAATAAGGGAATTTGGTGTCTGAGCCCTGAAGACATCACTGAAAAGGATGAAAAAATAGTGGCTTCGGTACCTAGCCAACTAATATCTACGTTAGCCGAGCCCGCTACAACATTGCAGATCTAATCCCTATTTCTCCATCTTCTCCATCCAAAAATAGGTCGATATGACTTGCAAAGAGCGCGGCATGCTGGTACAAAAAACCATGCCCTGAATTGGGATATATATGAAGATGAGCGTTCGGGAGAAGCTCAGCGAGCTCAACACTGTTCCTTGTTGGAATCAGAAGATCGTTGTCTCCGTTGGCGACGAAGACCGGAATTTTCAGCTGTCGAATACCTTCGTATGGTTGATTTTGATGGAGCACACTGAATTTATGAAATGCTTCTCTTTGTCGTTTTGCTAGTTCGGGACTCGAGTGAGGAGCACGATCTATTGATCGTTCCTGAATGCGGTCCCAGGAGGCTTTGGCAGCTGCTTGTCCATGCGGACTTGGATTGTAGAACGACAGTGCAATAGCTGCTTTAAACTCCTTCTCGGTAACGCTGTTGCCAAGTGGGTAGAATCCATCGACGTTTCCTGATATGGTATTTGGTGTGCGGGCTGAGCGAGTTCCTGCCAGAATGAGTTTTCTGACCAGGAGAGGAGCTCCGAGAGCTACCATTTGGGCTGCCCCTCCTCCCATGGAAAAGCCTAAAAGATCGATCAGGTTTATTTCCAAGGTTTTGACGAGGGTGATGACATGCGAGGCCCAGCCTTCAAGTGTTGTCGGGATCTCTCCTTCGCTCTTGCCAACGCCTGCATTGTCGAGAAGAATAATGGGTCGCGAACTTGCCAGAGCATTAATCAAAGCTGGATCCCAGAAATCCATATTCCCACGGAAGTGCATGAGCATTACAAGCGGGATGCCGGTTTCCTTTCCGAGTTGACGGTACGCCAGCTTGACACCATTGGCAACAGCATACTTCGTGACTGCAGTTTGTTGGGTGGACATATTGAGAGAGCAAAGCTGTTAAAAGTGATTTGGATATTTCTGAGGGTATTGGAAGTAGCAGTACGAAGAGGATTCCAAAAAGTTCAGATCTACCTGACGCAATTACGCGGCAGATCCTCCCTTATATATACATATTCTGCTTATCCAGCATATTCTCACTAGAAAGCATAGCTATCGGTCTTTCTAAATATTCAGGGTTTCCCTGACCAAACAAAGGATAGCGAGGGGTCCTTTATATCACGTGGTGAGAATGGCAATGGCCAAATGAAGTTAGTCTTTCCCAATCTGACATCGGGCGGATCATACTAATTCGGCCCTCGGCCTCACACATTTAGCTGCTTGAGTATTCAATTGCCAACTCCTTGCTCAAGTTCAAAGAGTCAAACCCTTTACCCCAGTCAATGCTGGAGCTTGGCCAAGAATGAGTTGCATGGGGATTATCGAGCCACCAGGTCCAGTGATTGCGATTTACAAAGGATGGCAGGACACCAAGACCAGACAAAAACCAGCTTCATACCACCTTCCCTACAACAGCTATTCATCAAATTCGGAAGGGGCTCCTAGCTTGGGCGACGCAGTTCCAATAAGCTCGGCGCAGAGACGATACCAATTCATTGCTTCAGACACCCCAAGACGACCCAAAGATTCTGCTATACGGAAACTCATCAAAAGCCACGTGAGCAAGGAACATGCTGATAACAAGCATAGAACGGCGGTGAAGTTGCAAAAAGCAAGGGTGCGGCAGACAACCCCAAATCAAGACAACTCCCATAAAGAATTTCCAAGCCTATCATCCCCTGACAAAAATCCAGACTTCAAATGCATTCCAGACGTCTCAAGATTAATTGGATACCCAACTGCTTTATGCATGTTGAGATATCCGATCCAGATGGAAACCTCCGCCCATAGACTTCTAGAGCGATACTTCACTTGCACAAGTCACAGATTCTCCTCTGAAAGGCGGCGTCTACAACTCAACACCATAAGATCTGGCAGTTGGTTTCACTATGCCATCACGGATGCTGCGTTATTGCTTGGGCTATTGTACGCTGCTGCTGTGTACATCGATTTGTTGGAAGGAAAGACAGACACGAGTGATACAATATCTTACAAAACCAGAACAATATCCGTTGTCAATGAGCGTCTGCGCAATTCCAACCTTGTAGATGACTCTACGATAGGTGCCGTGTCTTGTTTAGCATTAGGCGAGGTAGGTTGAAGGCTTGTGTTGTTTGTCAAACCACTGACAGTTATTGATCAGGCAGTCATGGGCAACTTAAGCTCATGGCATATACACATGCGTGGGTTGAGAGAGATGTTGCGGATCAGGCAAGGTTCATATCCTCTTGCGCTAATACTCCAGAAGAAAGTTCGCCGGTAAGAATGTTGATTCCTCGGGACCTCGCCCCAAATCTCATCATGTGTAGTTCTGATGTTAATGGCGCTCTTGAATACGGCGAAGCTCCATATCTACAAACCAGTTGTTCCAAAAGTCCGATATCATGGTCAAAGTTATCTTTGAAAGATTTGGAAAAGATTGAGAAGGGTATTTCTCAGCTCTTGGCACCGTGTCATGTTCATTCTGATCTCATCGTTATAATGACCGATCTAGCATATTTTTCTTCAACCCTTCAACCAGATCGGGTAAATTCTTCATCATATATAGACCCTACTGCATTTTCCGAGGGGCTGTGTTGGCTGAAGTGCAAGTTATTATCATTTCCAGGAAATTCATCGGATTCGGCCACGGAAAATATGATTGACAGAGCTTGCCGCTTTGGCGCTCTTCTCTACATCAAATCAATTATGGACGAGTTTCCTCATTCCAAGACCGGTTCATCTATTCTGCTCAAGAAACTTCAAGGATCACTACAGGATTTGCGCAAGGACGCCAAGACTATCCCACTATTACTTTGGTTATTCACCCTCGGGGCGGTCATTTCAAAGTCTGCCGAGAGAATGTCGTTTACTCAGGGTCTGAAAGAACTGGCTACGATTTGTGGGATAAATTCCTTCAACGATGACCAGCTATCTGTGAGCAAATTGTTGTCATTACAGCAGATCTTTGGAAGTTCTTTGGACAAATTGTGGGAAGATGTGATGAGTCCAACTATACGACATAAGGACTCGTAAGCAAACGTATTGTAGTGGAGACGAATGTATCCACATGATGTTGGATTATTCCACAGATTGGAGCACAATCTTGACGCCTACAAGATCTGCACCACGTGACTTTCCATCAAAACCCCGCAACTGAATTCAAGCAGGATTGAACTCCTACTTGCATCCAAAGAGACGGATCCGTTGATGATAGGGCAAACTCACGTGATATTATGATGGAGGGGAGATTTCGATCGAGATCTGTTTCCCTCCTGGGCTTCTGGTTTGCCCTTGCTTCTTCTCCGACTCCACTTCTAGTGTGGCTTTACGGAGACGCCGTTCTGAATCATCCTTGCTGCAACTAACACCAGACCAGATAAGTGGCTCTCATTCGTTCAGGATTACCGTCAGGATTTTGATCGTCGTTCCCGCTGTCAAACTTGATTCTGCATCTTTACGTTGTATGACGCCACACATTAAAAGTTGGATAACGCTAAGGAATGCCAAGATGTGGCGGTGCGAAGTTGCAACTTTCAACCGCCAGACGAAACGATTGGAGAAACTCAACAAATGATGTTGAATCAAAGATGTCAAGCCACACATCCTAGGGGATATACGCAAGGGTGTGCGTCTCGAATTCTCTTGGTATGCAGAACCAGGCCAGAATGCTCGCTAGGACAGACCTCCGAAATCCTTCGACGTCACGGTAAATATCATTCATATATATTGCTCCCTTTGTGATTCATGTCTCTTCATCAAACTCTTCTCATACCACAGTTCTGCGAAGAATTACATCAAATTTCTATGAACCGATATTAAAGCTATTGAAGTCAACTCATTGGCACTCTCATCAGTCAACCACCACGATGTCTATTACACATAACCCCACGCAATCGAATCCAGAGAGAGGTTTAGCACTACAAAAATACCTCCTCCTACACTCCCAACACGATGCTCTCCAAAAACATCTCACACAAATCTCTCCCTCAGTCCCAACACCTTCCACAGCATCACCCTCACACTCTCCCGACAGATTTCGACACGCCTCCCTCTCGTCCTCGCCCTCAGATAATAGTTCCTACCTCTCTTCCTCACCACCTACACCTATCCGCCATCACCACCGCAGCGGCAGCATACCACTCCGCCGGCCTACAATGCAGAAGAGACGCTCATCACTCCCGACCGTCATCGACGAGAGGACCATCCATGAAATCGCGGAGGACGAGATGAAGTTAAAGAATGTCAATCAACAAATCAAGTCTACGTTAACAGATCTACTCAATTGTGAGTCTGTGCGCAGAGATCAGAGATATAGGATGTGGGTTCAGACGAGGCTGATGGATGCGGAGAAGGAGTTGAAGGGGAGTCGCAGTCGTAGCTGTGACAGGAGGAGGAGTGAGGATGTGAGCGGGATGTTTTAATTGAATTGGTTTGGGTATTTGGTGGACGGGAGTTACAAGGATGCCGCTGGCGGGATGCCAAATTGTCAAGTGCTGACTGGTATTTGGATATGGGTTTGGGTTTGGGTTTAGGACTTCCAGAGGGATAGGTTTGGATTTTTGTATTTAGATACCCCGGACTGTTCTTCAACACGTCTCATCGCTGCTGTCGTTCCATTCTTTCGCCGGAAGGGTCGTGCAAACTGGCAAACCAGTGTGAGATATCATGTCTAATAGTCGACCATTCTGCAAACTAGCCACATACTGAGCACTGTGTTCGAGCTCTGTTGCTACCCACAACTTCCTCAAGGCACAGAGACTCGAAATCAAGTGCATACTATTATTAGATCTCTAAGTCTTGAAGAATCGCTCATCTACAAGCAAACATTGTATCTCGTATTGTGCTTTTCCAAAACACCATCGAGCATATAACTCATAAATCTGCCACAAACAAAATCCTTTAAATAAACCTTATCCACTACGAAATCGATGAATATGGATACTTATGGCATGATAATGGCTTCTGGCATCGACAGCCATGTTCTAATCAAATAATAATGCTTCAGAAAGACACTTCTGGCTTCAATACAAGCTCCCTACATCCCAGCCAAAATTTCTCATCGGCAGTCACCGCATACTTCACATTATTGATCTCCTTAACAATCCAACTGAATACTGTGAAGATTCTTCCTTCATGAGGCACTACATGAGATCAAACCCTGTCGCGCAATTCAGGAGGAAGCTAAAGGAAGGATTGAAGCGTTCTACCAATAGGTAGATTGTTTATACGTTGTATGTTAGGTAGAGGGATGCGGATCTACATTGATTGCGCGAAGAGGTCCAGGCCAAACGTAGAGAAGATGCGAATGCCCGCACCGAATCCAAAGAGTTTGAGCTCCAGGATAGCCAAGTGTACCGCAGAATAAAAACACATTTCATGTACAGATAAGATAATCCCAATAGAAATGATTCACAGAATAGCAAATACGTTTAAGAGATATCTTTAAAGCATTACAGAACCCAAGGCAGACCTTAGTTCTCTAGTTCTGACTTTGTATTATTCAACCGGTAAATGCTCCTCAATCTCAGCTACTAATCCCGTATAGCACAACACTCAGTTTAAGAATTTCTCCATAATATTTATTCTATCATATTAAATATCATTTCCCGCATCCGGCTTTGCTGCACAGGTTTTTCTTTCCCTTTAGTTGTAGTCTCCCATAGGTATGTTGTAGTTTGAGGCGATATTCGTATCATTCCGGATCTGTACACACCATGTTTTCCTATACCGCTCCGTAATTGTCTGAAAGGAGAAAATGATTTTGAATTCCGTCTTCCTCAGGAATCTAACATTTCACAGCTATTTCTCCTGCTAGCTGGATCTCCTTTCGTATACCATATCTCCGCCTTCGGCAGTCCCGTGTGATCTTCCATAAAATTCTGTCTATTCCCCGCTCCCACCCCTATGTTGTCATCTCTGCAGTGATATCAGGACGAGCATCTGTGATTATACCTATTTGCACATCCGAAAATATCCCCTGCTTGAGCACGTCTGGATCATCCGCACATTTCACACCCTGCTTCTCAATGGGCCTCATCTACTCGACAAATCTGGCTCCATGCTGTGCAGCCTCGGCTTTTTACTTGATCCAGTATCTCATTATTAACTGATATAGTCAGTGTGTTGTGATCTACACTCGTCATCGTAATTTCGTAGTGAGGGTCTCTATTGCTAGATATATCGACTTTGCAAATAATTATTGGTAAAACTGCGCTTCAAAAAGCATAGCTTTATCTATAGGAGCTTCTTATCCTTTATGATTTCTAGGACCATCTTCTTAAGTTCTATATTCGAGCACCACTTGGTTACTTAGAATATTATCACATACTTCACTTCATTCATACGAGTACTATAATACGTGACAACTTGGTATGACAATTCCTTACGTGAGCCAGATTGCGTTAAATCGCCTGTATAAAAGAGGATATTGCTTTCAGAAAGCGTCGGTTGGCTGTTGTGAGTATCTAAGATGCACACCCGCGAATTCCATCTTTCATTTCTAATCTTACAGATTCGAGTAAAGAATAAAGACCTCTCATAAGGGATCTTAATGGTGACTACCAAAATTTCTAGAAAGGGCTTGGCTCACAACTAGATAAGATAATATCGAAACCTGCTAAAGAATTCGGCATAGATAGATAAGTCAGATGAGAGCAGATCTCGGCTTTGACATCCATAAGATTTAAAACCTCCAGAACTTGACAACGAGATGACTTGCATGCTTCCTATGTTCATAAGGTGGGGTTTTAGTGTCTGCCTAGCTAGAGGCGAGTTGTCTGGTCTCTTTGGATTTCACAGTCGGCATTTCAATGTAAGTCACTTTTTAATATCGCTGTCATGAGTGAAGATGGCCTCCATCTCTACGGGGTTAATATTTAGAGTCTCTGTCAATAATGATGTTGCTGTTGCAAAAGTATTGAGCCTGGATATTATCCCTTGCTGAGCTGCGTCTCTTTATGAGAAATCCACTTCTCTGTAAAAGGCAAAACCTTCAAGGCTTATCGCGCACGCATCTTTTTTAAGCTGAAACGGAAGGCGGTCTTGATGGGAAAATGCCAGTGTTTTTTATAATATTATATCTGCACGGATGTTATCTTGAGACTGATTGAAAGCGCAAAAGCCCCGGGTAGAGACAAAGAAGAGCGCTCCAAGTTGAAATTACAAACAGTAAAGGAAACTCGTTGAGAGCAGGTTTAATTCTGTCAAATAATATCAAAGAAATATAAGTATTAGAACGTGCAGGCGCAGATTTACAAGGAAAATTGGCTTGAGATCGAGAAACTAGGGATATCTTATTTGGTATCTCAATTACTAACTTAAGTCCCTTGTTGTGATATGTTAAAAACGTGCACTAAAATAACATAATGTGTATTAGAAGTGCAAAGCTTGGCCAAAAACGAATACATCTTCGAACTAAAAGATGCTATTTATGACTGGAAAATAAAGAACTTGCAAAGCATGTTTTCGTGATCGCTAGAGAAGATGAAGGTGTCTTTGTCTAGCTAGTATTCTTTCAATGCCTCTAGCAGCTTGCCAAAACAATTATTAATATATAACCTCCTCATGACAATCTAGTTGATTGCTCCTAATATACGGCGCCTACTCGCCTAGCCATAACCCCCTGGGTAGATATTCTACTCATGCAATTGATCCCGGATGAGCGCATCTTGCCTGCCAATGTAATTTCATATCCTGCAGCTCGTAGGTAGTGCGCATAAGAAGATTACCTTAAAGATGATCTTGCAAACTTTCCAGCCACGGGATCTCCCAGATCACGTGACAAAAATATTATGATGTTACCTATTTCTTCGGAGGATTCTAAGATATTGCTGTTAATCTTTTACCCCCTTTATTGTATTTGGATTTGATTTCTTATATGTCACCTATTTGTCATAGCTTTTGGGCCCTGACTAACGGTGGGTTATCAGAGCCGCTACCACGTCATGTTCGTAGGGATACTAGGTAGTACCCTTCTTTTTAGCTGACAGTCTGTTACATAATGACGAACTTGATGACATTGGCAGCCTCAACAACCGAATACTCTTTTGAGGCCTATGGGACCCTGGTCCCCAAATTCTTCAACATATAGCTCCCGTGATGACATCCCCCATTTGGAAATTGCTTAGCTTACTAGTAGAGCTTGCGCCACCTTTCACATGCCCGCCCACCGTAGAAAATATGCGCGCGCATGAAGCATCTCACGTCTCAGAGGTCGAAATTCGAGACCATCAAACTTAGATTTTCAGACGGATTGCCCATCATCCGTAAGATCAGCCACAAAGAGCGATTCCTAAATCGGGGATTGGAAACAAAGGTATTTTAATCGGCTTGCGCTTGCGCTCACCGTCAAATTGGTAAATATCTTTTTGTACTTTCATTTTATCTTTCTTTGAAAGTTTGATTGCATAGAGCATATTTAGAGAATGGCTACAATAAAATGTACAGATGAGAAGCTATCCGCACAACACAAGAGTGCTTGGTTTGGTTTCATTAAGGTATGTCCGCAAGGTCTACGCGGAATTATTTGGGATGATTGTCTAACTTCCTGCCAGTCAATTGCAACATTCAAAGGCGATTTATCTTCCTTAACGGCCCCACCTTTCCTCCTATCTCCTCAAAGTGTCACCGAGTTTTCCGCATATTGGGCAGAGCACCCATCACTCTTCGTTGCGCCTGCCAGCGAGCCAGACCCCGAGAAGCGCGCATTGCTAGTGTTGAAATGGTTCCTGAGTACTCTTAAACAACAACATAATACAAAAGACGAGAATGGGAAGAAAAAGAGACTGAAGCCGTTGAATCCATTTTTGGGTGAGATATTTCTTGGGAAATATCAAGATGAAGCGGGGACCACACATTTGGTTTCTGAACAAGTCTCCCATCATCCTCCTGCAACGGCTTTCAATCTTTGGAATGATCTGCATGGCGTTAGGGTGGGTAATTTCTCCCAGTATAGAGTCATCTCTGATGGATCAAATATAGTTGCAAGGTCACATAGCCCCAAAAGCATATTTCTCGAGCACCGTTCGTATCGACCGAAAAGGCTATGGCCTCCTTCATATCGACAAATACAACGAAGACTACCTGGTCACCATGCCAAATATGCATATCGAAGGCTTCATGAGTGGTTCCCTCTTCCCTGAGCTCAGCGGCTCATCATTCATTCGAAGCTCGACTGGATATACAGCCAAGATCGACTATATATGCAAAGGTTGGCTAAGCGGGAAGAGGAACGGTTTCACAGCTACATTGTTCAAAGATGGAAAGGAGAAGGAGCCAATATATAAACTAGAGGGACAATGGAGTGATTCCTGGACGTGCAAAGAAGTCAAGACGCAAAAGGAGGTACAAAGATTTGATATCAATTCCTTGCAAAGGACTCCTCTACAGGTCGCGCCAATCGAAAATCAACATCCCCTCGAATCAAGGAGGGCTTGGCAACATGTTGTGGCAGCAATACATAAAGGAGACATCTTCACGATCGGACACGAGAAATCGAAGATCGAGAACGAACAAAGAGAAATGCGGAAAAGAGAAAAAGGCAAAGGATCAGATTTTCCGCGTAGATATTTCTCTCAGGCGAAGAAAGATCCGATTGCTGAGAAATTGGCAGAGGGGATCAAAGGAGAATTTTCTTTGAAGGGAGAGATGGACGGCCAACATTGTTTGTGGATGTGGGATGAAGAGAAGTATAGACGTGTTCAGGGTAATATGTTTAATGGGGTCAAGAGTCCTACGAGGACGAGATTTGATTCTGGTGTTGGTGGTATTATTATGGACTCGACTGGTTCATGTCAATAGAGGTGATAGCTACGACGTACAGTACAGCTTAGAATCACGACTTATGAGATCTAGTAGAATAGAGTTCAATATACCCCAGCCTCGGCATCGCAAATAGAGCTCAGGAGGATTCTCCTAATCAAGGCATCTCTATGAGACAACTACATCATCGAGAATTTATCCACAAACGGTTGTGAAACATTCAGATCCAAAAGGATCGAGAAATGACGCACGCTTCAGGGTCGAAAGGATTGTTTGGCTGAAGATCCTAGCGACATTCCTCAGTGGCGTTCCTTTGTGGCGGGGCCGACGCAAGGCTGAACAATTCAGTGATGTCATTCTCCCCGCCATCGAGGCCTTCTATTTCACCCATTCACTTGCAGAATTCTTCCAAGAATTAATATAAAAAGCTCTTCATCTACGAAATTCAAGACTCCAAGAACTCTCAAACAAATCAACCTTTTACACAACTCGCAACAAATAACAACCAACAAACGCAATCATGGGAGACAAGAACACTTCAACTCTTCAATCTTACATTGATTCTGCTACTGGTGCAGCTCAGTCCGTCATCGGTAGCATCACTGGAAACGCTTCTGATCAAGTAGACTCTGCCCTTCTAATGATCATATCTCATACTAACAACTCTCTAGAACGCCGGCCAAGCCAAGCAAGACAAGGCTGATCTCGAAAACGAGGCAAGCCACGCAACCGCAAAGATTGGCAACTACTCCGCTTCTTCATCAGGTGCCATCACAAAAGATGACCCCAACCGCACTGAGGGAAGTTGGGCCCAAACTATTGGGTCTGGAAAGGAGGCGTTGGGTGGTTTGATTGGCTCTGAGGTTCGTTCTCTCCTTTTCCACCCTACCCCATCACCCCGACCAAGTATCTTTTCAAACAAAACATTCATACTGACTTGTTCATCTAGAGTCTCAAACAATCCGGCCGTGAGCAAAACGCCGCAGGTCAAGAACAAGAAGCCAAAGGACAACTGAACGACTTTGGTTCCGGTATCGCGAACCGTGCCCAAGGAACATTTACTGGTGCTGTAGCCGGTGTTACGGGTGATAGAGATACGCAGCTTAGGGCGCAGGAACAGCATGATGTGGGGAAGACGCAACAGAGGGGTGCGGAGGCGGATATTCAGAAGCAGGCTCCTCAATAGAGGGTTATTGTTGATGGCGGGCGGATAGATGGGAGAGTGTGCGCGATGGGTTTTTGCATTTTTCTCCCTCTTGGGTGGCTTCTCTATGAAATTGTGGGATGTTTTCAGACGTATGGTCTTCGTGGTCCTCGGTTGAGGTAACGGTAATTAGTCAATATATACCCCTTTTCTGCGAATTTGTGTATTGGCGCCCAGCTTTATTTAAGTCTTGTGATCTTCATGTGTGCTTTGAGCTCTAGAGATTCAGCAGCACAAACTTTCTCTTCTTTTCTGCTTGAAAATGGCATACAAAAACCTTTGCTTCAAATCTCCCAAATATAGTGCCATAAATCGCAAATACAGTTGTTTTTAGGGCGCGTACAGCTCGAATTTTTTACTTATTTAGTATATGACGTATTTAGATTTGCTAAATTAAAACGATAATTAAATTAAACCAAACATATAGTTTAATATATTAGTCTATAAAACAAATTATTAATACAATAAGAATATATAATTTTTTTATATATAATTTATTAAAGTACTACAAAATTCAAACTAAACGAGCTCTCAGTTATGTGACAAAGTTCATTCAAAGACACGTTTAATTATCTTAAACGCAAAGTCGTACTGAGTCACCAAGCTTTCGCCCATGCTCGTACTTCATAGTACATGACCTATTGTCTCATGCTGACACGAAGATCAGATAACTAGTTTCCAAGTTCTTACACCCG
>Ga0182030_10014953_pt1 | contig 15251 bp, 9 predicted proteins | sample 812S3MmetaG_FD_121299 | JGI IMG/M metagenome (GOLD analysis project Ga0182030, IMG submission 121299) | Permafrost microbial communities from Stordalen Mire, Sweden - 812S3M metaG (Illumina Assembly) | ecosystem: Environmental > Terrestrial > Soil > Wetlands > Permafrost | place: Sweden... | reverse complement strand
TATTCGCGAGGGCACCACGGCCCGCGTGGATCCCGGCAACGCCGAGCGATTCTCCCTCGAACCGCAGATCGCCGTGGAGACGCTCGATACCTGGAGCGAGGGCCGCGACAAGGCGCTGAGCGCCCCCGCCTCGGCCGCCTATGTCAACGCCGCCTACGGGCTCGCCGACCTGGACGCCTCGGGTAAATGGACCTCTAGCGAGACTCTCGGCATGGTCTGGAAGCCCGACGTGGCGGATGGCTGGGCGCCCTATCGCAATGGCCGCTGGCAGTATTACGATGCGCTCGGCTACACCTGGGTGAGCAGCGATTCCTGGGGCTGGATGCCGTACCACAACGGCCGCTGGGCTCGCGAGGCGAACCTCGGATGGGTCTGGCAGCCGGCGGTGAGTCCGGTGTTTCACCCGGGCGATGTCTACTGGCTCCGCGGATCGGACTTCACCGGTTGGGGACCGCTGGCGCCCGGCGAGGATTGGAGTGCGCCCAACCCCGGGGTAGTCACGCCGCACGGGTACACTGCCGGGAGCACGACTTATGCCAGCTTCCAGCCGAACGTCCGCACGGTCGATGGCGTGGGCTCTTCCGCGCCCGCGGCCGACCGGATGAAGACGGCGTTCTTCGTTCCCGCGCTACCCTCGCCGACGTTTCTGACTGCGCGCCTGGACGCTGTGCGGCCGATGATTCAGGTGGGCAGCACGCGCGTGATTCCGTCGGTGCCGGGCGTGACGTTCGGCGATACGTCGGACGCTCCACCGTCCGATTTGATGACTAACCCGCCGGCCGATCCGCCGCCGCCGGTTTCCGACGCGGGCATCGCGCCGCCGCCCGACGGCGTCTACCCGGTGCCGCCCGTCGCCGTCACTTCGATCGACGCGTCGGTGGCGATCTATCCTCCGGCGCCGGACCACCCGACTTATGCGCCGCGGCGGACGGGCGGCGGTTCGAACAGCGGCAGCGGTTCGAGCGGCGGCAGCGCTTCCGGTGGTGGCACGAAGCCCACCCAATCGGGCAATCCTCCAGCGTCGAGTCCGCCTACCACCAGCCAGCCGACCGCGAGCGGCAACAAGCCGACCCGTCCCACGTCCCCGCCAGCCGGTACTCCGCCTGCGACCCCGGTGAGTCATCCGGTGGGCGAGCCACCGCGCCAGAACCCTGTGACTCCGCCCAAGCCCGCGCCTCCAGTTACGGTGCCCAAGGTGGATGACACGGCCGCCAAGAAGTTCTCCGCGGCTTCCTCGAACGAGCAGGAATTACATCGCCTGGTCTTGCAGGATATCGACCCGAAGCAGCCGAATTTCACTAAGGCGCTCGGCGATCTCGACGCCTGGTCGCATAAGTTCCCCAATAGTTCTTTCTCCAACGATCGGCTCTACTATTACATTCACGTGTATAACGGGATGTCGCGCCCGGAACAGGTTCTGGATACCGCGGCGCCCGTAGTAGAGGCAGGTGTCCGCGCCACTTATCGGGATCAGCAACAGGTGTTACAGATTCTGGTGGCGGCGAGCGCCAGTGTTCCGAAACTACGTAAACCCACTGCCGGGCAGCTGGCCACCGGGCAGAATGCTGCGCGCGAACTGCTCGAGTTTCTGCCCGAGTATTTCGCGCCGCGCCGTAAGCCGGCAAATGTCAGCGATTCCGCCTGGTCTATCGCGCGCGGGCAGTTGGAGGAGTCCGCGAGGCAAGCCCTGGCATACCACCCGGCCACACGCGTCGCGTCCAACTGAGGTGGTGGAATCCGGCGTAAACCCGTTTTCGTGTGGCGGCCAGTCTTGCCTAATGCCACATAGTTTTTCGAAAACCCTGGATTTTGTATGACCGGGTGGGACGGCCCCCAGAGTTCGGAAACTGGTCCAACCAGCAGGATCACTTTCCCCCTGGGGCTACGAGTTGCGAGCCGTTAGTGCGGCCGGGTCCGCAACCGGCCCCCTGGCCGGCTTTCGCGAGTTGCTCGGATCTTCGAGGAAGGAGCGGGACGAGGGCGTCCCGTGCGGACCAGGGGGTCCGCCCAGGGGTCCGCCCCACAGACTAGTCCTGAAAACTATGCGGCACCGGCACCGGCTTTCCGCCCGGCCGGGCGGCCCTGCAAGGCCGCCTGCGGCCAGGATTGCCGCCACGCTACTATCGCGTCCGAAACGATACAAATTAACTTATAAGCGTGCTATAGCACACAGTATCCATCCTGAAATCGGGATATAGTCCTTCCGAGCCAGCAGTAAGTCCCAGAACTGCTAGTGCCGCGCAGGCGATTCGCGCGGGAAAAGTCGCTATACGCCTGTCTTACTTCCAAATAAGCCTACGGAGGAACTATGCCCGAAGACGATGCTTTACGGAGAATCGAGGCCCGGCTGACACGCTTGGAGGCCACGTTATCGCAACAACCCGCCGGAGCTGCCGGCATTCCCAACCTTAACGCAGTGGTGGACCCTGGCCCATGGCCCGTCGGGGGATTTGGAGGCGGATACTGGGGAGGACGTCCGCATCCCATCGTCGATCCCGCGGCCTACGCGGCACAGTATCGCTATTACCCGCCGTTCATCGTCGATCCAGGCCCGTGGGGGCCGAATGTCGACCCCGCCGCCTATGCGGGAGCGGCGCAACAGGCGGCGGCCACGGCGTTTTTCCGAAGACCCGGCCCTGTAATGGATCCGCCCCCCATCGACGTCAGCCGTTTCACCGTCGAGCAACTGGAGGCCGCCCTGCATTCCATCAATGCCGAAAAGGCGCGCCTCAATTCGGTGGAAACCATGATCCGGCAACAACTCGAAAAACGGCAGCAGGAGCGTTAAATCAGTGCAAATACTCGCGTCCGATCCCGTACGCATACCGGCCCTCGAAATGGGAGGCCGCCCGCAAAAGGTTCTTCTAATCGGTTTCCAGGATCAGGATAATCTCGGCTTGCGTTACCTGATGTCGGCCGTTACTGAGGCCGGTCATCAGGCCGCGATCATGACCTACGGTTCGGACGCCGATGCGATCCTCCAACGCATCCGCCGCGACAAGCCGGATGTGGTCGGCTTCTCACTCATCTTCCAATACATGGCCCCCGACTTCGGCCGGGTCATCGCAGCCCTGCGGGCAGCCGGAGTCACGGGCCATTTCACCATGGGCGGCCACTACGCCAGTTTCGAGCCCACGGAGATTCTCGCCAATACGCCGGGTCTCGATTCGGTGGTCCGCTTCGATGGGGAACTCACACTGGTGAGAATGCTGCATTGCCTGGGCACGGGCAAAGACTGGCGCGCGTTGCCCGGCATCGCGTACCGGTCCGCAGAGCATCGCGTCACCGTCGCGCCGCTCGCGCCCGTGGCCGAAGATCTCGACGTGCTTCCGCGGCCGGACCGGCGCTCCATCGCCTACGAGGAGCATCCCATGCCCACGGCCTCGATCCTGGGTAGCCGGGGATGTCCGTGGGACTGTTCCTTCTGCAGCATTCGGCCGTTTTACGAGGAGCAGGGCGGCCCGCTGCGGCGCCTGCGCCGGCCGAAAGAAGTAGTCGACGAGATGATCGATCTGCACCTCAATCGCAAGGTGCCCATCTTCCTCTTTCAGGACGACGATTTTCTGGCGGGCGGAAAGACCGCCAAGCTTTGGGCGATGGAGATCGCCGACCGGGTGGCGGCCGCGGGCTTGACCGGCGAGATCGCGTTCAAAATCAGTTGCCGGTCGGACGAAATCGATGAAGAGATTCTTGCCCGCCTGATCGCCGGCGGATTGACGCATGTCTATATGGGAGTCGAGTCGGGGGATGAAGAAGGGCTCATCAATATGAGTAAGCGGATGAAGCCCATCGCGCACATCAAGGCAGGCCGAATACTCAAGAAAGCCGGCCTCTCGTTCGATTTCGGCTTCATGATGGTGGAGCCGTACTCCACGCTCCGGAGTATCCGGCAGAACATCGGCTTCCTGGAGGAATTCATCGGCGACGGTTGGACGGTGGCGCCTTTCTGCCGCATGCTGCCGTACGCCGGTACGCCGATCAAGCGCCGGCTGGAGTCCGAAGGCCGGCTGCTTGGCACCAGGTTCGAGCCCGATTACAAATTCCTCGATCCCAAGCTGGATCTTTTCTACGAGTGGATGGTCAGCACTTTCTATGAGCGGAACTTCACCAACCAGGGGCTGTGCCATATCTTGCGCGGACTCCTGTTCGAGGCTCACTTGCGGCTGCCCGCGCGAAACCGCGTGTCCGAAGGGCAGAGAGCCTATCTGCATCATTTGACGGCGGTGTGCAATCAGGTGGCGTGCTACGCGTTGCGGTGCGCCGTGGACCACATCGAGGCGACGCCTCTGGCGGTACTCGAACGCGAACGGGGATATCTCGAAAGATTGACGGTGCATGAGAAGTTCGAAGAAGGCCGACTGATCAACGAACTGATGCACTATTACGAATGGGTGCATCAGGATCATAGTCCGATCCCCGGACCTGTCGGCGGCTTCGAGAAGTCCTGGACGTTCTTCGAGGGCGACCGCGAGGCGGCTGGCGTGGGCGCGGCCTGAGTTTTTCGTGTGGCAGGCAATCTTGCCTGCAGGTGGGCTTTCCAGCCCGCCGGCCCGCCTGAAAGGCAGCCTGCAGCCAGTCCTGCAGCCAGGCCCGCAGCCAGAATGGATTGGCTGCCACACTGACAATACCGCTCCCTGTACCCTTCAAATAGTCAGGCCGGGATATAACTGAGTACGTTAGATCCCGGCCACCCGCCGGGAGCGCCGTATCCGCTCCCTATGGTCGCGGCTCGGAAACGCAGTGCCGGTACTAAGCCGCGACCAGAGAGCGGTGGATTGCTTATGGACGTCAGCCTTGTCTCCATGCCGTTTGCCGAGGTCCAACGGCCTTCCATTGCGCTCGGTCTGCTCCAGGCATCTCTGGCGCGGACCGCAATCGCATGCGAAGTAGTCTACGGTAATTTTCATTTCGCCGAGACCATCGGGTTAGTGGCTTACGGCGCCATGCAAGGCGCCCCCACCGATCACTTACTCGGCGAATGGTGCTTTGCGGGCCTCCTGTTTCCGGACACCCCGCAGCGGAACGAAGAATACCTTGACCTCACGATGCAGGTCCGTTGCCAGGGCTTTCCCGCGGACCTCGAACAACGCAAAGATCTCATGCGCTGGGTGCGCGCGCAGGCGGAATCGCACGTCGATTGGCTGGCCCGGCGGATCCTCGCCCGCGGACCGCGAATCGTGGGATGCAGTTCGGTATTTCAGCAACACTGCGCTTCCCTGGCGCTGCTCCGCCGCATTCGCGAACTAAGTCCCGACGCCGTCCTGCTGATGGGCGGAGCGAATTGCGAGGGCGAGATGGGCGTCGAGACCCTGCGCCAGTTTCCGTGGCTGGATTGCGTGGTTTCCGGCGAAGCCGACGAAATCTTCGCGGACCTGTGCCGGGTACTGCTCGATCATGGCCGCGCGGTGGAAAGGTGCAAACTCCCCGATGGCGCCATTTCGCGCGGCCATTTGCGCACGTTGTTCCCCGCGCCCCGCCCGGTGGTGCGCGACATGGACGCCCTGCCGGTCCCCGATTACCGCGACTACTTCGCCACGCTGAAAGCTTCCACGTTGTCCGAACTGGTGCAGCCGGAGTTGTTGGCGGAAAGCTCGCGCGGTTGCTGGTGGGGCGAAAAATCGCACTGCACATTCTGCGGACTGAACGGCACCGGCATGAAGCATCGCTCGAAATCCCCGGAGCGTGTGCTCACCGAGATCGGCGAATTGGCTGAGCGATATCGGACACGCACCATTCAGTTCGTCGATAACATCCTCGACATGTCTTACTTCGAGACATTGCTGCCGGAACTGGCCCGTTCGGGCGGCACTTACTCACTGTTTTATGAAATCAAATCGAATTTGAAACGCGATCAGGTACGCTTGCTGGCCGATGCGGGAGTGCGCTGGGTGCAGCCCGGCATCGAGAGCCTGGACGACAATGTTCTCCGCCTCATCGGCAAAGGGAATTCTACGCTGATGAACCTCCAACTACTGAAATGGTCGAGTGAGTTCGGCATCGATGCGGCCTGGAACATGCTTTGCGGGATTCCCGGCGAGCGGGACGAGTGGTATCGGGAGATGGCGGAATGGCTACCTGCGGTGTTCCACCTGCAACCGCCTTCAGGCCTGGTTCGTGTCCGTTACGACCGCTTCAGTCCCTATCACATGCGCCCGCTGGACTTCGGACTGACCCTTCGGCCGAGCAAGGCGTACTCGTACGTCTATCCTTTCCCGCAGGAATCGCTGATGCGCATGGCTTATTCGTTCGAAGATGTCGGCGACGATGGCCCCATCCATCGCGGAGTGCATCGCCAGCCCGGCCAGCGGCGCTTGCAGGACGTGCTGCTCGAGTGGAACCGCGTCTGGCGGACCGCGCGGCCCATTCTGCGCGTTACCCGTGAGAGCAATCGGCTCCATGTGGTCGACACTCGCCGGATCGCATCGCGGCGGGAGTGGGTCGCGAACGAATTGCAGACCGAGATCCACGGCTTGTGCGATTCGGCGCAGACCGCCGCGGCGCTCCACAAACAGATTGCCGCGCGTCACGGCGCCGAAGTCTCGCCTGCCGAAATTGACGAGGCCATTGGCGCTCTGTGCGACGCCAAAATCGTGCTGCCCATGAACGGAAAGCTACTCGCTCTGGGAATCGGATGACGCGTTGCGCTACCAGCCAGACCCCGGGGCGCCGCTGGACCTCGCACCCCAACTCACTAGGCTGGCACTACGCGCAGAGATGTCGCCTATGATCGGGCTTGCGCGGTAGTTTCCACCAATCCACGTAGTTCTGCCGCCATCTCTTTGAGCTCGCCAATCTGGGTATACATCTCCTCGCTAGCGGCGGCGCTCTCCTCCGCCCCTGCTGCCGTGTTCTGGGTCACCGCTTCCATCTGAACAATCGCACGCGCAATTTGATCGATCCCTTGAGCTTGCTGCCGGCTGCCCGAACTTACGTCTTCAACCAGAACCTTGACCGCCGCAGCGCTTTCGGCAATCTCGCGAATTGCCCGCGTGACTTGGTCCACCTGTACCATGCCACCTCGTGTGCTGGTAACCGAACTCTCGATCAGTTCTGTCGTTTCGCGGGCGGCCCCGGCGCAGCGTTGGGCAAGATTGCGGACTTCGTCTGCAACTACCGCGAACCCGGCGCCCGCTGCTCCGGCCCTGGCAGCTTCGACCGCGGCGTTCAATGCAAGGATGTTGGTTTGAAACGCGATCTCGTCAATGACCTTGATTATCTTGGAGATCTTCGAAGAGGACGAATCCATCTCCTTCATGGAGGTCACCATTCGGTCAAGGCTTTTGAGGGCCTCGCTTATTTTACGATCGGCTTCCGCCACATTCTCAGCCGCCTTCCGGGAGTTCTCCGCGCCTTTGACCGTCATCGCGGACAATTGATTGCTGGATGCCGAGGTCTCCTCCAGGGACGCCGCCTGTCTCGATGCGCCGTCAGCCAGGGCCTTTCCGCCGTTTGAGATCTGCTCGGCAGAGAGATGCACCTGTTCGGATACCCTCGCCAGGCCTCGCGCGGTGCCACGCAACACAGCCGTAACTGTTCGGACGACGAAAAGGACCAAAGCGCCGAGACATGCGCTGAGGAGAACAAGTCCAATATCGATGCTCTTCGCTCGCATTACGGCGGCGTCGACCTGGCTTCGCGCATCCTTCATCTGCGCGCGCTCGTATTCAGCCAGCTCATCCGAGGTCTGCTGCATCGAAGTTGCCGCAGGCTTGGTCTTGACCGCCATGGTGTCGAGAGCTGCTAGAGTATTCCCCGCTGAAGCGGTTGCAAGTACTTCCGGGATGAATCCCGTCCAGGTTTGAAGGGCGGCCTCGAACTTGTCAACCGAGTGCGACTGAGTGTCCGTTAGCAAAGTTCGCAATTCAGCCAGATCGGCCCGGATGGCGGCCACTGCTGCATCGGTAACGGCTCGCTGAACCGCAACTTCCTTCTCTTGCTGCACCACTGAGTAGAGGACGGCCCCTCTCTGTCCAAAACGGGCGGCCGCCAGGCGCATGCTGAGACCTTGCGTTAGTTCCAAAGCACGGGCGGACTGCTGTAAAGCCCGGTTGGTGACTGACTGAAGGTTGGCCGCAGTGCTCATGGAGTACCACGCCAATACCGACATCAATAGCAACATGGCACTGAAACAGCCCATCAGCTTTCTCGGAATCGTCAGTTTCATCGAAATCTTACTCTCCTTGAACTATTGGCGCCATCACGGACGCTCAGTTGAGGCGATTCGGCTAAAGCGCATATGCAAGCCAACACTGGCGGGAGCAGGATCAGGATTAGGATCGGTCCTCATGCGCGCGTTTGCTCTCCTATGTCATATCGGTCCGAGATGCCTATAACATTAGTTTGGCGGGATCGCGTGCACTCCGTCGTCGACTTACTCACCCTGGTTGGGGTCCACTTCGGCGAGGACCGGCCTGTTCCGGCCCGCCATCCACTGGTGCTCGGCACTCCCTGGCAGGATGCGGACCTGTTTTCCCCTGCAGATGACGTCGGGCGGCGATCGGTGGCCGTCTTTTCGGTAGCCTGCCCGGCAGCCCTGGGCAAACCCCGAGGCCGCTTCGTTCGGAGGCGATTGAAAACGATGCGCCTGGGTTTATATCGACAAGCCGGCGCCACCCGCCGGGCCGGACAAGACCAGGAAGTAGTCGTGGAAACTGCCCCGTGCCGGGTGCCTCAAAGTGCGTTGATCCGTTGCGGCGCCCTGCTACGATAGAACTCATGACCCCCAATCAACCGGGCCAAATGCCCAAGATGCCTATTCCCGGCGTGAAAAACCTGATCGCGGTCGGCTCTGGAAAAGGGGGCGTGGGCAAGACCACGGTGGCGGTGAACCTGGCGGTCGGGCTGGCGCAGCTAGGGTATAAGGTCGGCCTCATGGATGCCGATGTTTACGGCCCCAATGTGCCGCTGATGATGGGCGTGAATAGCACGCCGATGGCGTATGGCGACCGCATCCAGCCGCTGAATCAGTTCGGCGTGAAGCTCATGTCGATGGGCTTTCTCAATCCCGGCGACAAGCCGCTGGTGTGGCGCGGCCCCATGCTGCACAGCGTGATCCAGCAGTTTCTGCGCGGCGTGGATTGGGGAGAGCTCGACTATCTGGTGATCGACCTGCCGCCGGGAACCGGCGACGTGCAACTTTCGCTCATCCAAACCGCGCCCATCACCGGTGCGATTATAGTGACTACGCCCTCGGACGTTTCGCTGGAGGATGCGCGCAAGGCCATCCACATGTTTCACCAGGTGAAGGTGCCGATTCTGGGGATCGTGGAGAACATGAGCTTCCTCCTGTGCCCGCACTGCAAGGAGCGCATCGATGTCTTCAGCCACGGCGGCGGACGGCGAACCGCGCAAGAGATGGGCGTCCACTTTCTGGCGGAATTGCCGCTCGACCCGCAAGTGCGCGTGGGTGGCGACTCAGGGCAGCCGATCGTCCTGCGGGAAGGTCTTGGGGCTCCATTCCTGGAACTGGCCCGCAACGCCGCCGCCCGCACGGCGGAAGCTGCTCAGGAGACGGGGCCCGCCATCGAGATCAGCGACTAAACAGCTTTCCACTCTCAGTTGGTGTGGCGCGAGGCCCGTGGGAATCGCCTACCCCGATCCGAGATGGCTACACTCTCCGTGATTTAGATGCTACACATTTCGATCGTGGCGGCGGGCTGCTCGGTCTGGTGGGTCGGCAGTATTGCTCAATCGAGCTATCGGCGCGGCTGGCCAGATTCCAAGAGAGTCATGCTCCCGATCGCAGTCCCGGCCGCCGCTGGCGCCGCCGGTCTGTTGCTGGCCCTTGCCAGTCAGGGGGGCCGGCTACCACAGTTGTACTGCTATCTAGTCAGCCTTATGACCGGGTATGTCGTGACTGCCATGCTGGAGGAAGATTTGGGGCTATCGACGCAAGAGGGAATCTGCCGGTCTGGGCAGTTGATTAAATCGCTTTGCCTGGCATCGCGATACTCCGCTCATGAACATGATATACTCACACTATGAGCAAGCGACTTCAAGTGCTGCTTCCCGACCAGGAAATGGCAGCCATTCAGCATCTGGCGAAACGGGACCGCTTGTCTGTGGGCGAGTGGGTTCGGCGCGTCCTTCGGGAAGCACGCGCGGACCGTCCCGCAGTTGAACCGGAGACCAAGTTAAAGGCGGTGCGGCGGGCAGCAGAGTATTCATTCCCCACTGCGGACGTTGAGCAGATGCTGGACGAAATTGAGCGAGGGTACCAGGGTTGATCTTCCTGGATTCCAATGTTCCGATGTACTTGATTGGAGCGCCGCATCGCCACAAGGCGGAAGCTCAAGTCATCCTGGAGCGACTGATTGCAGCGGGCGAACGGCTGGTCACGGACGCCGAAGTGCTGCAGGAGATTCTGCACCGGTACACGGCTATCGGCAGGCGGGAAGCCATTGGGCCTGCATTTCAAGTGACGCTGGGCATTGTCGACGAAGTAATGCCCATTGAGAAAGCGGAGGTACTGCGGGCCGGTGAAATCGCCCAAACTCCTGCTCTGCTTTCAGCTCGCGATGCGATCCACGTTGCCGTCATGGAACGATACGGTCTTCGAACGATTTTGAGTTTCGACGGCGACTTCGATCGCTGGCCAGGTCTCCAGAGAATCTATCGGATTTGAAGTCGCCGTCAGCGCAGGTTCGCCGTTACGCCAGGTCGAATTTCTCCTGGTGCAGCAGGGGATCGCTCTTGACGATCACCGTCCGTCCCAGAATCTCCTCCAGTTCCTGGAGGTAGGTATTGTGGTTGGACTTCAGCAGCTTGGCCACTTCCGGCGAGACGCGCAGCATCACGTCTTTGCCTTCCACGGCGCGGGAGATCTTGTGGGCTTCCGTCAGGATCTCGCCCACCAGGGTCAGCGGACTCTTGATGTACCCTGCACCCTCGCAATACGAACAGGGAACGCAGAGGGTCCGCTCCAGGCTCTGCTTGACCCGCTTGCGCGTGATAGCGACGAGTCCGAAATCGTTAAACTGCAGAATCTTGTTGGGGGCGCGGTCGGCGCGCATGGCCTCTTCGAGCGCCTGCATCACCTTCTGGCGATTCTTGCGCTCGTCCATGTCGATGAAATCGACCACGATGATGCCGCCCAGATCGCGCAGGCGAATCTGCCGCACGATCTCCTTCACGGCGTCGGTATTGGTCTTGACGATGGTGTCCTCGAGGCGGTTCGACTTGCCCACGTACTTGCCGGTGTTGATGTCGATGGCCACCAGCGCCTCGGTCTGATTGATGACGATGTACCCGCCCGATTTCAGCCACACCTTCGGCCGCAGAGCCTTCTCCAACTCCGAGGTGATATTGAATTCGTCGAAGATTGGCGTGGGACGGGTATACAACTTTACGCGGCCCACCAGCGCCGGCTGGAAGCGCTGCACGAAACGCAGCACGCTTTCGTAGATCTCTTCGTTATCCACCCAGATGGATTTGAATGAGCTGGTCAACTGGTCGCGCAGGATGCGTTCCACTACATTCAGATCGTGGTGGATCAGCAGGGGCGCCGGCTTGCGTTCGGCCTTCTGCCGCATATCCAGCCACATGTTGTAGAGGAACATCATGTCGGCGCGCAATTCTTCTTCGGAGCGACCGTCGCCGGCGGTGCGCACGATGTAGCCGCCGGGAATGCCGGTGCGGTTGGCCTGCAGGATACGTTTCAGGCGGAGGCGTTCGTCGTCACTCGGAATCTTGCGCGAGACGCCGATGTGGTCGACGGTCGGCATGTATACCAGGAAGCGGCCGGGCAGGGCGATGTGCGAGGTGATGCGCGCGCCCTTCTGTCCCAACGGCTCCTTGGCAATCTGGACGATGATTTCCTGTCCTTCCTTCAACAGGTCGCTGATAGAAGGGGCGGCGGCTTTGTCTCCGCGCGGCTCGGGATTGCCGCGGCCCGGTGCGGTCCGCTGATCGGGACGGGCTTCCTGACGACCCTCCTGACGGCCTTCCTGACGACCCTCCTGACGCACTTCGGGTGCGCGCGTAGCTTCGGCCACGCCGGTGGGCGCCGGTCCGCGATTCTCGCCCCGATTCTCGCCGCGATTGTCACCCCGATTGTCACCCCGATTGTCACTACGATCGCCGCGCCCCTTACGCCGCATGCGGCGGGAGACGCGGTGCTGATAGCGCGGACCCTGCTCGCGCAGGGTGGCGGTCAAACTGGTGGGAATGCGCGCCGGCTCCGGACCTTCAAACTCGACCACCGCGTCCGTACCTTCTCCGCCGAAAGCTTCGCCGCCGGAAGCTTCGCCGCCGGGAGCTTCCTCGCCAGCCGCCGATTCGCCTTCGTCCGAGTCTGGTTCGTCCCCAAGGCTGCGCTCATCGGCCGCGTCGGCTTCTTCCTCCACGGCCAGCACTTCGGCCTCGGTCATCACAGCGGACTCGGGCTCGTCGATCTCCACCGGCGGCACTTCCGGCTCCGGTTCCGAAACGGCCACGGGGGGTACGGCTTCGACCGGTGGTTCCGGTGTGGCAGCAACGGGCTTCGCTCCGGCTTCAACTTTGGCCACGGAGGCCGTCAGCTTTTCCCGGAAACGCGCTAGCGGCTCTTCGGCCAAGGGCACCGCCAGCTCTGCAACGACAATCGCTACCGGTTCTGCGGCTACGGGCACCGCCAGCTCTTCAACGACAAGTGCTACCGGCTCCTCGGCCAGGGGCACCGCCAGCTCTTCAACAAGTGCTACCGGCTCTTCGGCCACGGGTACGGCGGGCTCGGGTTCCACTTCCGCCTCGCCGGCCGTCCCTTCGATCTCCTCGGCGAACTCGTCCCGCTCCGCTTGGTTATTTTCGGCAGGCGCGGTGTACTTGGCCAGCGACTCGCCGGGAAGCACCATGAAATCCTCGGCCTCCGCAGCCGCCAAAGCCGTCGCCGGTTCGAGTTCGGCGTCGAGCTGGGGCGCAGCTTCGGGAATCGACTGTGCGAGAGGAGCATCCTGGCCGCCTCGTTGGCCCGGCGAATAGTACTTGGAGTCGGGCAGTGCACCGCGGCCCTTACCGCCACGGCGGCGGCGTCCGCGGCGCCCGCGTGAATCGCGATCGTCGCGGCGTTGGTCGGGATTGCCTTGGTGCTGCGGCGGACCCATGGGCGGCGGCGCGGCGGCCGTGGCAGTGGCTGCAACTGGGATGGGTGCCTCAACGGCGGCAGCGGCGGGAGCGGCGAGAGCACCCTCGACGGGCGCGGCCATCGGTTCTGTAGTCGCAGTGACGGGTTGTCCGGTGCGATCCAGCTTGAGGACTTTCTCCTCCACGCCGGTGACGATCTTGTCGTACTCGTCGTTGTCTTCGAAGAAATCGGAGACGTAGAGGAAGGCATCGCGCTCCAGGCCGATGTCGACAAACGCCGACTGCATGCCCGGCAACACCCTGGTTACCCTTCCTTTATGGATACTTCCCGCCAGCGAATATTCATTCTCGCGCTGGTGGAAAATCTCAACTACCTGATCGTCTTCGATCATCGCCACGCGTGTTTCGTGGCGATTCGCTGAGATCACTAACTCTTTCGACATCGAATGCCTCCACGGAGCGTGGAGGGCCGGACGGCACAAGGAAGGTGAGCGCCCCGATGTCCCGGGTTCCCCGCATACCGCGGGAACCTACGCGAAACTCGATACCATCTCACACTGGCCGGGGGTGGAGTAGCTCGCTCGTACACCACCCGGCCGGGAACCGACTACTCTTCCTCGGGGAAGCGCCTCAGCGCCACCGGCGGGTCTCCAACAGGCTCCCGATCGAAATCTTCTAATTTACAAATCTCCTGAGGCGGACGTTGTTCACCAGCCCCAGGGCCAAAAAGCTTGTCCAGATACTCGAACCGCCGGCACTCATGAACGGCAGCGGGATACCAGTCACCGGCATCAAACCGGCCACCATTCCCACATTGATCAGGATGTGCGAGAGCAGCAACGCAGCAACTCCCATGCAAATGTACATCCCGGCCCGTTCCGGAGCCGTCTGCGCATTCTGAACTATGCGCATGATCATTACGAAATACAATGCTAATACTACTACAACGCCAACAAATCCGTGCTCCTCGGCAAAGGCCGAGAAGATAAAATCCTTGTACGGCACCGGAAGAAAGTGCAGTTGAGCCTGGGTGCCTTTGGTGACCCCCTTGCCAAACATGCCTCCCGCCCCGATGGCCGTTCTCGACTGGCTTACCTGATATCCGGCGCCCTGCGGGTCCTGATCCGAGTCGAGAAAACTGGTCAGCCGCGCCCGCTGATAATCCTCCAGGTAACGAAAACTAAGCAGAATCACTAGTACTGCACCTGCCACCGCAATCGCAATGTACTTCCAGTGCAAACCCGCGATGAACACCCCGCCAGCCAGCACCGCGACATAAGTGAGGGCCGTACCCAAGTCCGGCTGCTTGTAGACCAGGAAAGCGGGAATCACCACCAAACCCGCCAGTTTCAACATCTCCTTGACGTCCAAATCGTCTTTTCTTAGGTCCGTCAGGAAGCGGGCTACCAACAATATTATCACCAGCTTTACAAATTCCGATACTTGCAAGTGAATTCCCGTGTGGGGAATGGGAATCCAACGGCGCGAACCGAAAGTTTGCTGACCGATCAGCAGCGTGACCAGCAGCCCCACCGTACCGGTGATGTACATCGCCGGCACATGATGCAGAAAGCCATGGTAATCCGTGGGGACCACAATCCACATCAGGAGCAGTCCGCCTACTATATAGAGGATCTGCTTCCACCAGGCGCTGTGCGAGTCGGTACCGAGCGTGGCACTGTAAATCTGCAGAATTCCAACTCCGCAAATTAACAGCACGATAATCAGCAGAGTCCAATCGATGTCGCGAGGAGCCAGGGTTCGAGCCATATTATGAGGGGACGCCAGCAGGAACGCATCTATTAGCCGCCGATGAACGCCGATAAACGCGAATAAGAAAAACCGGCGGTTCGATCAGCGTTAATCGGCGTTCATCTGCGGCTAAAAAGGCTTTTCGGCGCGGCCATACCAGCACATCAATCATTATGCGATGCCTCCGGCAAGCCCAAAGTGCTTAGCGCGGCCACCGGAGTCGCGGCCGTGGTCTGTTGTTGCTGCAGCCAGGTCTGAATCCTGGTCTTCTTATCGAAATAGGCCTTCACCACGTCGCGCACAATGGGACCGGCGAGATTTCCGTGGATCCCGTGCTCGAACAAGGCGACCACTACGATTTCCGGTGCGCGGCGCGGGGCGAAACCCACAAACCAGGCATTGTCCAACAAATCCGTTTCATGCTGACTGGCCGCTGCCTT
>Ga0182030_10014952_pt1 | contig 15251 bp, 9 predicted proteins | sample 812S3MmetaG_FD_121299 | JGI IMG/M metagenome (GOLD analysis project Ga0182030, IMG submission 121299) | Permafrost microbial communities from Stordalen Mire, Sweden - 812S3M metaG (Illumina Assembly) | ecosystem: Environmental > Terrestrial > Soil > Wetlands > Permafrost | place: Sweden... | reverse complement strand
TTTTTCAGGAATTGGCGGATGGTGGCCTCGTTCGTCGTTTGACCCAGATCCGGAAGGATGATGATATGCTTCATCGGCAATGTGTACGGTTAGGGCGGCCAAGGTGGAAGGTGAATAATGTTCGTTATATTATACCTTATAATGAACTGCGATCATAACAGAGAACCGAGCTCTGTCAACGATAATTTGTCAGTTTGAGACATCGGTGCATCTCGCGGGACGGTTTTGGATCTTCGAACTGCGCTGGTCATTCATCCCATCCTTTCGACCAGGAATTTGAAGCGGCGCATCATCCGGAAAGGCCCCATGACGAGTCTCACAGGCGTATACTTGTCTGGCTAAATATCGCGGTTCTCAAGCTGCTCTCAGATTCCCGAAGGATTAGCCCGTTACCAGCCTCGATCCAATTTATCTTATTTGTCGGTTGCCTTAGAGGAAGGATGTTTCATGGCCCGTAAGGAAGCAACTCCCAAATTGAACGCTCAAGGAGACCTGGAAGTCGACGTGAAGCGGCCCTTGCTTGTCTATTTGAGGGGTATCCTGGCCTCATTAAAACCCACCGAAAGGTTGATCGCCGAATGTGTGTTAAAGGATCCGGAAAGGACGATTACCTCTTCAATCGGAGAGATTCGAAAGGCATCGGGTGCCAGCGTTGGGTCGATCGTGGGATTTTGCCAGTTGTTGGGAATGAAAGGCTTCGCCGATTTCAAGATCGCCCTGGCACGTGATTTGGCGCAGGCAGGTCTTTCCGGCGGCAATGCGCAGCAGAACGGGTCGCTTTTTGAAAGAGTCTTCGATTTTCATGCTCGGAGCCTGACGGAAACTCTACAGATCAACTCGCCTGCTACTTTTGAAAGTGCCGCTTCCGCAATTCAGAACGCAAGAAGGATTGAGTTGTTTTCGATCGGCATCTCTTATCCCGTCGCCTACACGGCTTACTGCAAATTCCAACTGCTGGGCCTTGCCGCGTCGGCGCAGTTCGATTCGCACATCCAACTTATAGCGGCAACCCAGTTAAAGGCCGGGGACGTGGCCATCGCAGTATCCTGCTCCGGAACCACCCGCGAGACCGTACATTGCCTAAAGGTCGCGAAAGCTCAGAACGCGTCTACCATCTGCCTGACGAATGCCATGAATTCACCGATCACTGAGTTTGCCGATATCAGACTGTACGCGACCCCCAGCGAAATCAAATATTTCCAGGCGCCCCTGGCTTCCCGGGTTACGCAATTGGCGGTGATCGACGCTTTGTTTGTATCACTCGCTCTGAAGAATAAGAACCGTACCGCCACGCGACTCCAGAAATCCAGCGAGGCCCTGGTTCGGCACGCCTTCACCTAAGCGGACCGGTGGAGATCGGAAATGTATCTCGCGGTGGACACGCTGGCTGAGTCGGAGGTACGCGCTGGGGCAGCACTGCGACTGGCTGCCATTTCTACGAACTTGCTGTCAACTCGGCAACACGTCCTTCAGTGCGCTCTCGATTTTTTCTAATTCTTCTCGGATTACTCTTAACGACTGCTGGTTTCTTAACGGATGTGCCACCGGAGAAATCGCCTCCGCAGCGTATCGGATCCGATGATTTCTGTCCCAAATCCAATGCAGCGTTGCTTTGCGCTGTTTCCGTCGCCGGTAAACGCTTCTAACTAACTTTGCGGCAAGATAGCCGAACAGTATTCCAAAGAAGGCTTCAATCGGAAGGCGGTCTTTCACGCCGTCAAAATCCAAAAAAAGCAGGCGATACACGGTCTCGCCCAGGCCTAACGCAGCAAATACTACAGTGGCTCCAATAAGACAAACCTGCAGGCCTTCCGCCTCCTTGACGCGCCTCAGGTTCGCGCCGGCGATTCCCGTAAACTCGAATGTCATACATCCCCCGTACACCGTTGTTTGGGCAGCGTCATAATTGTCGTTTTGCGGAGATTTCAATAGCCGTTCCTTTGAAGAGACCGCAGCTGAGGTGGCGGTTTCCCGCTTTCGACATCACTCCGTTGGGATCGCTTGCCCTGCCGAAAGAGACCGGTACAGGTCAAACGCGTCTTGGGGACGGACCCCATGATGGACAACCTGTCGTACGGCTTGAATCATGGCGGCAGGCGACTCCGACTGAAAGATATTTCGGCCCATATCGACGCCCAGGGCCCCCTCCTGAATTGCCAGAGCCGCCATGTGCAAAGCTTCAAATTCTGGCAGTTTCTTACCCCCGGCAATCACGATCGGGACCGGGCAAGAGGCAGTCACCGTTTCAAATCCTTCTGCGACATAGTAGGTTTTCACGTAAGTAGCGCCGAGCTCTGCGCAAATCCGGCAAGCCAGCCGCAGGTAACGAGCATCTCGCTGTAATTCGCGTCCTACTGCTGTGACCGCCAACACTGGAACCCCATACTTCTGACCCAAGTCAACCAGGCGTGTCAGGTTGTGCACCGACTGGGTCTCATACTCTCCCCCAATAAAAACCTGCACCGCCAGAGCCGACACATTGAGCCGTATCGCGTCCTCGATGTCCACCGCGATTTGCTCGTTCGAGAGTTCTTTTAAAATGCTGGGACCGCCGCTTGCCCGCAGCACGATGCCTCGAGTGAACGACGGGGGGATTAAGGAACGCACAATGCCCCGCGTCACCATCAATGTGTCAGCAAAACGAAGCAGAGGCACGATGTTGATGTCGATACGTTCTAGACCTGCCGTAGGACCTTGAAAGTAACCGTGATCGACGGCTAACATGACAGTCTTTCCCGACTGGCTGTCGAAGATATTCGATAATCGATTTTTCATGCCCCAGTCGTGAGAGTTGCAGCCCTTCAATGAGAAGTTCACCTCTCTCTGAGGCTTTTCCGCGTGAAACTCCTTGTTATTATTGTGGTCAGCTTCAGGCATTGAACGTTCTTCACTTTATAAACTATTTTTATGATAGTATATCATCGCGGCCGGAGACGTCAAGATGCTTAGTCGGCGTCAACCGATGAGGCTCGCCTACGCTGCATGAAGCTGAATGATCAAAATCTGAGCCGCCGGGAAATAGAGCGCCATAGCGGCGATCTGGCTGCGGCGGGCGGTGTGCGCAAGGTTGTGCTCGATGACGGTTCCGAGCGAGGTATCCGCGTCCTCGAATTCCGTACGGGCAGCGGCCTCACCTTTGAGGTACTGTCCGATCGAGCCCTGGACATCGGCGCGGCGGAATATAAGGGACACTCCTTAGGATGGCACTCCGCCACTGGATTTCGTCATCCCGGATTACACGAAAATGCGGACGAACACGGGCTGAGTTGGCTGCGCTCATTTTCCGGATTGCAGGTCACCGCGGGATTGGACCACACGCTGGGCGCCGAGGAAGTTCCTGCAACGGAGTATAAGTATCCATCGCGCCCCTCCATGATCCATAGTCTGCACGGCCGCGTGGCCAACATCCCCGCGCGACTCAATGGATACGGAGAAACTTGGAACGGGGAGCAATGCCTCTTGTGGGCGGAGGGAGAAGTACGCCAAGCCGCCGTCTTTGGAGAGCACCTTCGGCTCCATCGAAGAATTGAAACTCGGATCGGCAGCAAAGAAATTCTAGTGCACGACACGGTGAGAAACTTCGGGTTCGATCGAACCCCGCACATGTTTCTTTACCACATCAATCTCGGATGGCCGCTGATCGACGCAGGGACACGCTTTTTCGCGCCAATCATAGGCACACGCTGGCAGTCGCCAACTGTGGCAACCCAGCGAAGCTCGTACCAGGTCATGCCTGGTCCCTCGCCGGGTTTTCTTGAACAGGCGTATGAACACGACTTGAAACCAGATTCAGCCGGACGCATGTATGTGGCCGTGATCAATGAGCGCCTGAAAATCGGATTGACAATGGAGTGGTATGCGGCCGAGTTCCCCAGCTTTTTTCAGTGGCTGCACCTGCGCGAGGGTGCATACGCGATGGGCATTGAACCCTCTACTCATCACATGGAAGGCGATATGAACGCCCGCAAGGACGGTTGTATGATCTGGCTGGAGCACGGTGAGTGTCGTTCTTATCGGTTCGTGTTGACCGTGCTGGATGGTCAGGAGGCGTTGGAGAGTGCAGTAGAACGAATTCGCAGAGTCGCAGTACAGCCCGACTGTGATGTACCGCCGCTGACTCGCGTCAACAGCTGATGGCTTCTTTCGACGCACTCGGGGAGGGCAGAACGACCGCCCTGTAGATCAGAAGACTGCTTGAGTTTATCTCTCTCCGCGGCTTACAAAGTCGGCAAAGTTCAAAGGTCTACCTCGACCTTGGCTTGTCTCACTCCAAACGGAATACAGCCACACCTTCGAAGGGCACGTCGATGTTAATGCTATTTGCCTGCACGGTTTGGGTCTGGTTTGTATAAAGATCGGTCGCACGAGTATAGCGACCCGGCAGTTTGAGGTTGGCCGTTTGATCCTCTGCGCTCTCATTGAAAACGACCAACAGGCTGCGCTTTTCGCCTTCAATCAAGCGCGGGCGAACTCTCTTCGCGATCACGGGGGGTTGCAAAACGCTCTTCAGAATCGTGCGGACCAGCGCAAGAGCACCCTCGTCACCGGATCGAATGCTGGCCCCGAGGTTTGTTCCGAAATAATAAACTTGTCCCCGGCCGACTTTCTTCATCGCGGCCACGGGAGTGTCTTTGTGCTTCGCAATTACCCTGGCTGAAGTTACGGTGATCGGAGTGAGAAAGGTGTGGGCTTTGACCTTTACGGCGATGGGTTCTGAGAATTGCAAGTACCCGTCCACATAAACCTGTTCCGAGGCCGGCATGTCCTGCATTTTCCCCGAAGGTTCGTTTTCACTTCGTTCGATATACCAGCTCTCGCCCTCTTTGTAGCCGAAAACGTCCGCAAGCCCGAAGGGAGGAATGGCAGGATTGAAGAACATGCGCTCGTCATACATGCCAAATCCGGTTTCCAGGAGCAAGGTGCCTCCTGCTTCCACAAAATGCCGCAACTGATCCAGCGTTTCACTTTTTCCGATCAAATGCCAAGGTGCGATGATCACTCGGTACTGGTTATCTTTCAGCCGCGCAGGTTCGATGAAGTCAGCCCACACGTCGCAATTCCACACGGCCTTGTAGTATCCGCTGAAAGAACTTGTAGACGCGTGCTCGTTGCCGGCCATGGCAAAGGTCAGGAGGGAGTTGTCTTGATCGAAAAGAATGGCCAGATCTGTTCTGGGTTTGTAGTTTTCAATAACATCCCAATGAGCCTGAATAAGCCGGTTATCGCCAGTTGCCTCGAGGACCCGCTCGGTGGGCGAGCCGTCGCGAGCAACCAAGCCGAAACCACTCGATTCATAACCGGTAGCCTCAGTGTGATAGCACCAGTAGATGACCCCTTTGGCACCGGTGGCTACGGCCATCCAGTTCCACAGGCGAATGTCGCGCGGGCGCATTTGCCGGCCGCGCTCCAATCCGTTGCTTCCGTGCCCCCCCTGCAACTCGGTCATCCAAAACGGTTTGTCGCCGGCATTGCAACGCGTAATTTCAAGTCGCGCCGCACCCTCGTAGGTGGGAAACATACTCCAGCGCGGAAAATTTGAGAGGCCCCAGGTCTCAGCCACCTCTGCCAGCCGCCAGGTGTTAATGCCATAGATGGCGGACGGTTCGACTACGTTCTGCACGCCGGCATGGCTTTCCAGCAAGCTGCGCGAATCGACGGCGCGCACGTTCTCTACGCGGAAGCGCATCTCTTCCGTATTACGATCAATAATGAAACGCCTCCAGTCAATCCAGTCGAGATAGGTTCCCTGATCGCGAGGAGGATCAATCGCGGCGAAATTCGGATAGCGGCGTACCCACGCATCGTTGAGTCTGTCGAGCGTGCCGTAGCGCTGCTGCAACCAGCGCCGGAATTCCGCCGTGGTGGCGGGGCAGTAACAATAGAGGAGTTCGTCGGTGGTTTCGGAAAAATGGTGCCCCCATGCCGGCTCAATGTGGGGTTCGTTCCAGCAATCGTAAGCGTACGTGGAAGAGTGAGCCGAGACTGTCTTAGCCATTGTGCGGATGAATTTGCTGGCGGCATCGCGCACGGGCTGCCAATCTAGACACAGGCCCGGCCAACCGCCGCTAACGTTATTGCCGCTGCCATCAAGTCTCTCGGCATACCCTTTGGCATTTACGTAGCGGGTCTCCGGATGGGCCATCTCCAGCCAATAGGGGGCATCTTCGAGGACTACACCCATCAAGACTTTGAGGCCGAACCCATCGCAATACCGCATCACTTCTTCGAGTTCGGCAAAATCGAAGCGCCCTTCTTCGGGATTGAGGTAAACCCAGGGGCTGTAAATACGAATGATGTTGAACTTATAATCCTCGGCAATCGCCCTCAACATCTCACGGCGTTGGGACGCCGGTGGATTCGGCGGACGGTAGAAGGCAGAGCCATAGACAAAGAAATCCTGGCGCGAACGTGGCTGACTAGAGTCCGAAGGCAGCTTCGCGAAGACCTGCGGTCCCGCAAAGATTTGTAGACCACCCCAGGTGGCGGCAACGCCGCCTGCTGTCGTCCGCAGAAAAGTACGCCGTGAAGATTGTCTGGGCATGGAGAAGACTCTGTTTCACTAAGTTCCTAAGACTTGGCCTCATTTCACCGCACAGCGACGTGCAAACGCAATGTCTTGATCTCATAGGGATGCAGGTCGAAAGCTACCGAATTGTCTTGCACTGCTAACGCTGGGCCAGCGTCCTCCAGAAGGCTGGTTTCGCTGGCAGCCAGTATGTCGACATGAAGTTTGATCCTGGCACCTTTCGTCGATTGACCTGTGGCCTCATAAATACGAAGAATGAGATCTCCGTCAGCAGACGACTTGAACGCACTCATCACAACATTCGCGGGAGAGACTTCGACTATGCCCCACATTGGCGGCAAAACCCCCGCGTGCGACGCGGCCTTGCGTACGATCAGGGGATTGTTGAACTCGAAGCCTGCACGGTAGATGTGCGCTTGCCGCCAGTCTCCGACGTGGGGCAACAAGGCATAGTGGAAGGTGAAGTTCTTGCCTATCTCCAAGCCGGAGTCGCTGGCTTGTCCTTCAAAACCGCCTACGCTGTCATAGGCCTGAATACGAACGGAACGGAGCAAGGAAAGCAGCAGCGTTCCAGATGCAATATTATTTCCCGGCAAGCCACGGTTCAGCAAAGCCACGCCAGCCAGAGGGCCTCCCCAGTCAATCCAGTTCTGTGCGGGAAATTCCATGTTTTGTGAGCGCTCTATGGCGCCAAAAGGAATCTCCTGAAAATTCCGCCCATCGTTGACTGCGACCGGAAACAGGACGCGGTACCGCACGTGCTGGTCGCGGTTCAAGACTTGTGTTGTGAACTCAATGCGCGGCAGGCCGTTGTAGATTCTTGCGGTGGTTGCAAAGTCATTGTTGCCGAATCCGTGCTCGATGTGAAACTCGGAAAACACTGGCCCGACCGAAATGCTTCCCGATTCACCGCTGAATTCGTCGCTGAACTTGGCCTTTCCCCGCTCTGGCGCATCTACCGGCTGCATCATCATGCTACTTTGAGAGCCATCCAGGGTGTGATTCAGCTCCCAGAAATCTCCGTTGTCCTGTTCTTCCGCTATTATGTTTGACGAACCTCGAAGAACATCCCAATCGCCTGCCTTCATGTACAGGCTGCTTAGGGCTCCTGTTTTTGTATCAACAACAGCGCGATAGTCCGGGCTCTCAATCACATCGTCCGCAACCGTAACAGCATGTTTTGCAGTACCGTTTGCGGTGCGCGAGACAACGTGATAGACGGCATATCCCATGGGTGGAATGTTACGCGCCAGGAACACAAACTTCACCGTCCGCATTCCACCATCTTCGTAGTTGTTCAACTCCAGAATCTGCGACGGAACAATGTTGCCGGAAGTATCCAGAACGTCGAAGCCGCTGACTCCCGGCGCGGCAAAGCCTATCTCTCCCTCCGCGACATCGGTGCGCGTCCAGCCTAATGTGTTGAACACTGCAAGCGATGTACCTTCTCCTCGCGTGTCAATGTGGTGCAAGACATCCTCGAGTTTGCCTTCCAGGATTTCCCGCCCCAGACCCTGCGAAAAGTCGTAACCGCGAACAGTGTCGTCATACACGTAGTTGGTCATCACGCCGGACGCCAAATCGTGCGTTACGTTAAACAATGCAGGCTCCCAAGCTTTCCCAATCATCTGAGCGTCGGAGTGGCTTCCGAACAGACCGGCCCAAGCGTCGAAATCTTCTGCGGTGGTCAGAATACGCTCGGTTTCGCGCATCCTCTGTTTCAGCTCGATCCGTGTGCTGTAGGTGCCCTGGTAAATTGGGTTCCGTTCGCCTTTAAACAAGGGCAGGTCAGGCTGTTGGGCGACTGCTCTCTCGAAGTCGCTGGGTACACCGTAACGCAATTCAATTTTCGCGTCTGGCTGGCGATTGAATTGTTCGACCAGTTCCGGCACGTACAATTCTGGATCGCTTACATCCACTCCGTCCAGATCCACACGATTCGTTTCTCTCTGCGAGAATGGGGCTAACGACTGGTAACGCTTCTCCATGAAATCGGAAAAGTGTTTCAGCTCTTTAGGGGGATCATAGAAAACAAAAGGCGGCTTGATGCACCGAATCACGGAGCCATCCAGTCCCTGCCAGAGGGACTGCACCGGGGCGGTGTTGGCGTTGACCACTCCGCGGAAGTACCAGAAGGAATCAAATCGAGCCAAGCGCAGCAGTTGCGGCATTTGTGCGTGATGTCCGAAGGTGTCCAGCATCCAACTGGTTTTCACATCGATACCCAGTTCTTTTCGCGCGTATCCTTTTCCGTACAGAACTTGGCGGATAAAGGACTCGCCGCTGGGCATATTGTCGTCCGGCATTACGTCCATACCGCCTACGATCTGCAGGCGTCCCTCAGCGACAAACCTTCGGAAGTCAGTTGCTTCCTCAGGATAGCGCTCCAGAAACGGCCGATAATAAGCAACCTGGTCAAGCGTGAAGCGGTATGCCGGGTATTGCTTCAATAAGCGCAAAGCCGTCAAGATGTGAGGCAACCCCATCTCCAGGTAATCTTCTCGGCTCTTGAAGACCGCACCTTCCCAATGTGTGTGGGGCAAAATCCATAAGACCGGTTTGGCCGTGCCTTTGGCAGCTGGCTTTTCCTTTTCGTCCGCGCGCAAAGTTAACGAACCTGCAAGCATCAAAAGAAGAACCAGAACACGGCGTATCATGTGGCCATTTCTCCGCATCGCGACGGCCGGTCTTGGGCACCGGTATTCATCGGGTTGTCACAGGCTCGCCCGAGATGCAATCGCCGGGGACGGTGAACATTATTCATGACTTGCAGTATACACATGAATATATATCACAGATACCCAGCCGTACTCCCTGGGACTTCTCCGGGCGTATTTTCTATTCACGTGGGAGCGATTCAGACCTACTTTAGAGGAGGCTGCGTCCCTCGTTGACCGCCCGGCGCATCGGAAACCTCTGAGGCTGCCTGCAAGCGCTGAAAGGTATGAACTTCCTGCGCCGCCATGTTGGTCTTCCCCAGCGCACGATAAACCAGCGACAAGCGATAGTGGTATTTTGCCTGCGATGGATCCAGCTTGATGGCATGCTCGTAGGAAGACTCTGCCTCGTTCTGCCTGTCTTCCATTTCGAAAAGCCTTCCGAGTTCAAAATGGGCGTTAGTCAATTTTGGATTCAAGCGGATTGCGGTTTTCAGCAGGCGCTCAGCCCTGGCCATTTCTTCTTTGGATGGCTGCCCAGTAACAGGATTCAATAAGTTGCGCGCCAGGTAGTAATTGAGGTCAGGGTTTTCCGGCTGTATTTTCAACAAGCGATCCAAGCGCTGATTGACCTGCTGGGCGGTCTGCGGGGAGACATTCAGCAATCCTCCCAAAAAATCAATCGGGGTTGGGTCAGCCGGATTCATATCGACAGCCTGGCAAAGTGCTTCGGCCGCCTTGTCGGAGTTCCCGTGAACTTCAAAAGCCGCACCCAAACCTATGCGCAAGCGGGAAGACTTCGGATATTTCTCTACTCCGTAGGAGAATATCCGGATCGCAGCATCGGATTCGAAGGTCAGGAGGGATTGGCCAAAATCAAAGATCCTGTCTTCGCTCGGATCCATTTGCGCCGCGATTTGATACTGGGCGGCTGCAGCTTTGGGAGACTGCGCTACCGTTTCGATATCTCCAAGCAGGGTATGCACGTCAGCGGTGTCCCGAATCCTGAGAAGATTCGTGGCCTCGGCCCGAGCTTTCTCCAGCTGTCCAGTTTGCATGTACGCCTTGGACAAGTCATATCCATTGGCGAAATCAGATGGGTTAAGCGACCGAGCTTTTTCGAGGAAGGGAACAGCACGGGCAGGCTGGCCGGCATCAAGATGCTGCTTTGCTGAGGCGCGGTTGTTCTGGAATTCCTCGTTGCCCAGATTGACGCTGGCGGACGGCAGTTGCTCTGCCTGCAAACGTGGGACGGCGCTGGCCAGAGGCCTGGATACAATGGCGAACAACCCGACCAACAGCAAGAGCCACAGGTTCGGTCTGGCCAACGTCACCTTTTCCATATCGAAATAACCCAGCTGCGGAAACTTGCAGGGGGCAAGCTGTCAGTTTCGTCCTTCGGAACTGATGGCGGGCTTTTCAGAGGTTTGGTCCGCTTGTAATTGGTTCACCATTTCCGCTTCTTTTCGCGCGAGATCAGGCTTACCCAGTCTGGCGTACACCCGCCCGAGCATCACGTGCGCTTGTATCTGTTTGGGGCTTAGCCGTTCGAGGCGCTCTAGCAGCGTTCGCGCACCGGCGAGGTCTCCGGAATCAAGGAGAATGACCGCCATCACAAATTGCGCATGGGGATTGCCCGGTTCCAGAGCAAGCGCGGTGCGACATGCATGCAAAGCTTCCGCCCGAGTCTCTTCTCCCATCTGGCGCAAGGTGTCGCCTAATATCGTCCAGTAGATCGCATTGCGGGGATGGTCCTTGACCAAGCCCCTCAAAATCTCCGCGGCTTTAGAGAAGTTGCCCTCCGAAGCGACGCAAGTGGCAAGCATGAATTGAGCTTGATCCAGCTTGGGGTTCAGTCGGATCGCTTCCTCAAGCTCCTCTTTAGATTTTGCTATATCGGCGAGGTTGTAATACGCCAGGCCGAGGGAGTAGTGAAATTCAGGATATTGCTGGAAGCGGGTCTGCACAGCCAACAGGAAGTTGCGGGCAAGGCCATAGCGTTTCGCACCCAACAGAGCCGCACCGAGTAACATGTTGTACTCGCGAGAATCCGGGTCGAGTTGCTCGGCCAGGTTCAACTCTTGCACGGCGTCTGCATAGTTGTGTTCCGTGAACAAGAGTTTCCCCAGCGCTCCGCGTAGGGACGCAGAATCTGGGTGCTCCGCCACCGCCGACCGCAAGAGTGTTTCTGCCTGCTTTGGTTTTCCTGTCCGAGCCAGGGCGGAGGCTGTGAGAATTGCATCCTTATCGGTGGAAGCCGCCAGGCAGACAGCTGAAAAAAACGCCAGCAGGAAGACGCACCCGCATTTCGGTCCAAGAAACCCCATCAACGCAATTCCGGAACGCAAGAGATTGGCAACCGCATTCTAAATGCAAAGGGCATCCTCGTCATAGAGGAGGCCCCTGTCCACGTTCATACCAGGCGGCTAGAAAATGAACTTCAGCGCCAACTGCATTTCTCTTCCCGTATTCCGGACGCTGGTGATCTGTCCGAAGTTATTGGGGCTCAGGAAGTTAAGATTCCCTGGATTCGAGAATTGGGGGTTGTTCAGCGCGTTAAATGCTTCCGCACGGAACTGGAAGTATTTCACTTCGTCGAGGTGGAATTCCTTAAAGAAGGAAGCGTCCAAGTTGTACCACGAGGGCCCGGCTACGTTGAAGCCTCGGTTACCGAGCAGGGCGAAATCCTGCTGGTTCAGCAGCACTCCGGTTGCAGTAGCGTCCGCAGCGGTTGGTATGGTCGGGTTGGCGAACGCGGCGGCGTTCAGCCAGTTGCCGACATTCCTTGTCCCGGAATGGGGATTCCCTATGAGATCGGCATTGCATCCCATCCCGGACGTCGTGGCCTGCGCGCAACCCACAGTAAACCAGTTACCGCTCTGATAGCTGTAGATCCAGTTAAGTTGCCAGCCCCCTAGTATGGCGTTGGTTATGTGGCTGCCTTGCCAGCGCATACCGGCCCCATACGGCAGTCTGTACGTACCCGAGAAATGAACCGTGTTCTTCACGCCTTCTACGCAATTACTGTAGTCGCCACGTTGTCCAAATCCTGGGAGGAACAATCCGCGCGAACCAACCCCACCCTCCTGCGGTTGACCGTCACTCAGACAACGGGCGAAGACATAGTTTGCCAAGGTCTGCAGTCCGAAGCTGAAGCGGTGTTCATAGTTCAACTGCGCTGAATTGTAGGCAGACATGCCGGTAGTCGAGTGGAAAGAGGCACCTTGTGCAAAGTCTGGAAAGGGAACGAAGTTGGGCAGTCCTGGCGCATTGGCCAATGGCGTGCCCGGCAGCAACAACTGGCTGGGGGCGTTGTCGCCCAGCAGGGTCGTCAGATGCCGTGAAACGCTGCCGACATAAGCCAGTGTGATCGAATCATTGTGAGTGAATTCGTACTGGTTGCTAAGATTGTAGGTTTCGCTGTAAGGCGTCGGTTGGTCGAATGGATAGCGGCTGATCAAGCCCAATCCATGAGGGTCAACGTTAGTCGGATTAATAGGCGAAAGCCCGGTCTCTAAAGTCGCTAATGTGCCAGTTACCGGGTCCGGGAAGCGCAACGGATTTACGTCGTTTATTGCGGTGTAACTCACTGTGTAGTAGAAGGGGTAGTTCTGCCCAATGTTCGGGCCGTATCCGACGCTGTCGAGCGAACCGTAGGCAATGCCAAAACCAGCGCGCAGCACATATTTGGGCGTAATGCGCTTGGCGAAACCCACCCGAGGAGCAAAGTTCTTCTTGCTGTAAGTACCGGTCCCAAGCCCGGAAGAACAAACCGTAGTAATTCCATCCTGTGCCAGCAACGGCTCGAAAGCTGGACTGCTGGAAGCCCCGCAAGTACTTTCTGGGATGTAGTAGGCGCCCCCCGGCCCGTTTCCGTTGTTAGGGACGAAGTTGGCCTGATGGCCGTTCACGTCCTGATAGGGGGTGAACACGTCCCAGCGAAGCCCAAGTTCAAAGGTAAGAGTCGGAGTGACTTTGTAGGAATCGTTTACATAAATGCCGTTGTACCAGCGATGATCCCGGGTCCAGTTGGCGCTGGTTGCCAACACGTCGCTGGGGCCACCTATGAAACTTGTGCCCCCCACGGTTGATGCAATCGGGTTCAGCAGGAATTGCGCAATTCCTGTGGTTCCGTTATTCAAGGTGGGAACGTCCGTGAAATTGCCGTTAAAGTCGAGTTCGCCTCTTCCCCACGGCGGCTGGAAGATATCGCCCTCCAGCGAGTTGATATCCACGCCCACTTTGATAACGTGCTTGCCTTTGATCTTGCTGACGTTGTCAATGATCTGAAGATCATGCTGCAAAATGAAAGTCGGATTCCATTGTCCGGGACCGATTTGCGCTAACCCGCTGATGCCAATCACGGGCAATCCGCCATTTCCCGGAACCTGGGGAATCCCCTGGATTCCGAACTGCGCCGGAATTCCGAGCGTGTAGGCAGAAGACGAAACGGAAGACAAACTCTCCTTGGTATAGCCCAAGCGGAATTCATTGGTCAGCGTGTTGGTGAACACGTGAGTGTAGCTTCCCGAACCGGAATGGACGTTCTGAATAGTCGTGTATCCACCACCTTGCAGAACGCCGCCAAAGACATCGGGTGTGACGTTGTCTGTTTTTTGTTGATCGTAAAACCCGTTGAGTATGTCTCTTGTACCGAAGTTATGATCTATGCGGAGGTCGAGCTGGGGGTTTGAATTGGTGGCACGATAGTTTTTGAAATAGTTATTGCCGTTTATGTAAGAACCGGCAGGGTTATTCGCTCCAGGAAAGAGTTTGAGCAGAGTCAGCGCATTGGAGTCAAAACGGCCGGCGGGAAGTATGTTTAGATTCGCCATATTGGCTGTGCTGGTGTAGTCGGTGATACCGACTATACTTTGGCCGTTGAAGAACGGATCTCGGACGTAGCCTGCAGGGGTTCCGGCTGGAACGCCGTTACACACCTGGTTACTTCCGGAAGCGGGCAGCAAGCCCGTGATTGAATCTGCTACGCCGCATGTAATGGCGCGCGTGGTGGCGGGATCGAGCACGGTGCCGAAGGGAAAGGAGCGAGCTAAGTTATCAACATTGGTGCCCCCAGGGTTTAGCATGTCCTGAAGATTGGTGAAGTTGCTGCTCTGCATCAGATCTGTCGGTACGTTGGCAGTGACCTGGTCAGGTCCAATGGATTTGAGTTCCTGAATGTCGAAGAAAAAGAAGGTCTTGTTCCGGCCGTCGTAGACATGAGGGATGTACACCGGTCCGCCCACCGCTCCGCCGAACTGATTCTGGCGCAACTCCGGCAAGGACGCGCCGCTTTGGGCGGTGAAGTAGTCCCTGGCATCCATGGCGTTATTGCGGAAATAATTCCAAAGGTCACCGTGGAAACGGTTCGTTCCGGACTTCAGAACCGCATTGACGACGCCTCCGATGCCATGCCCAATTTCGGCATTGAAGTCACCGGTTGTAATCTTGAATTCCTGGATGGCATCCGGGGGGGGCTGAATCACAGCGTTCGAGTTGAAAAAGGCTGCCATGTCGGAAAGGCCGTTTAGGCGAAAATCATTGCTTCCCACCGCCTGGCCATTCACCGAGTAATAGCGATCGCTCGGGGTGGCCAACGCTCCATCACTGTTGGTGTGCCCGGGACTGGCAGTGTTCACCCCCGGGGCAAGCAGGCCTAGCGAGGACCACTGGCGGCCGTTTAGAGGCATATCGTTTACTGGCATCGTTCCGATGGTCTCGCCAACCTCCGCACTCTCGGTCTGCAACAGGGGAGCGGTGCTGGTTACCACCACGTGCTCGCTGACCTTACCAGGAGTGAGTTGCGCATCCACAGTTTCGATTTGCTGGACATGGATGACGACATCGTTGGTGATGTGCGTAGTGAAGCCCTGGCCTTCAATTGTCAATGTGTACGTGCCGGCTTGCACCGCAGTAAAGGTATAGATGCCACCGGCGGTAGTTTGAGTGGCACTGATGCCCGTAGCGTTGTTGGTCAGCGTGACCGTAGCGCCGTTGATGACCGAGCCGGTTTGGTCTGTGATCGTACCGGTTAGGCGGCCTACCTCGATTTGGCCCCACAGCGGGGC
>Ga0182030_10014951_pt1 | contig 15251 bp, 15 predicted proteins | sample 812S3MmetaG_FD_121299 | JGI IMG/M metagenome (GOLD analysis project Ga0182030, IMG submission 121299) | Permafrost microbial communities from Stordalen Mire, Sweden - 812S3M metaG (Illumina Assembly) | ecosystem: Environmental > Terrestrial > Soil > Wetlands > Permafrost | place: Sweden... | reverse complement strand
GTGCAGCCGGGTCGCGGTGCTGGTGCTGGTGCTGGTGGAGACGGTGACTGAGTCGTCGGTGGTCCACCCGCCCACCGCATGCGGTACCAGCCACCGCACCAGGTCGGCGGCCAGGTCCTGGTCCGGGACGGTACCGACCACGGTGATCCGGCCCGCTCCGGCGGTCTTGGTCGTGACGGCGGCCCAGCGGCGGAGGTGCGGATGCTGATAAGAGGCGAGCACCTCCGCCTCCGGTGCGACGAGCCCTTCGGCGAATCCGGTCGCCGCGCCCCGCAACAAGCCAACCGCCGGCACCGGCGACGGCAGCGATGTCATCTCGTCGTACCAGACGCCAGCCGCGTCGGTGATCCGGCCCGGCGCTCGCTCCGTTCGCGCCCTTCCCTCTCCGTCCCCGTAACCCGTTCGCGGCCCGACGACGAGGTGCCCCCCGGCCTGCGCGTAGCCGATCAGGAAGTCCAGGTCCTCGTCGGCCGCGGTGTAAAAGGCGGCGGCGACCAGCACGGGATAGCGCGCAGCCGCGTCGGCAGCGTCGCGCTCGCTGCCCCGAGACGGCAGCAGGTGCTGCGGCCGGACGAGCCGCTGCTGCCGCTTGGCGTCGAAGATGCCGCGGGAGAAGGCCGCGAGGATGTGCCGGTAGGAGTCGGGGTCGGCAAAGAATGAGCCACCCCGCAGCGGGCCCTGCGTCGACAATGCGAACTTGCTGTCGGAATCGTAGAGCACCGCGACGTCGAAGTCGGGCTCGGCGGTGGCGAAGCCACCGCCGGCCTCGCGCAGTTCCTGGCCGATCTGCGCGATCTCGCGGTAGGCGCGGCCGGGGATGCCGCTGTGCGGCAGCACGCCGCCCCAGTACGTCTCGGTGCCGAACGGCAGTGTGTTCCAGTGCCAGTACTCGATGAGACGCGCCCCGCGGGAGACGAGAAGCCAGGCCAGCTGGCGCCATTGACCGTCGTAGGGGGACTCGTTCATGGCGGAGAAGCCGATCGAGCCGGCATTGGTCTCGGTGACCAGGAACGGGGCCTGCTTGGAGGAGTACATGAGGTCCCCGAGCTGGGTGACCGCCCAGGGCCCTCGGACGACCCAGCCCATGGGGCCGGCGGAGCGGGGCAGCGTGTTCGGATGGGCAAGCGAGTCCTGCATTTCGTAGTACGCGTTGCCGGACGCCACATCAAGGGCCCGGCTCAGCTCGACGTCCTCGATGCCGGCCTGCTCGTAGGAGATGCACGTGGTGACGAACCCGCGCCCGCCGGTGACTTCGCGGACGATGCCCGCTTGCCAGCCGATGAACTCAGTGACCAGTTCGGCCTGGAAGCGCCGCCAGGCCAGGTCGTACTGCGGCTGGAAGTTGCCCTCCGGGCGCCATAGATCGCTCCATCGCGACAGCCGGTGTGACCAGTACGCCAGCCCCCACTCCTCGTTGAGCCGGCCGACGGTGCCGTAGCGGTGGCGCAGCCAGTCCACGAGCTTTTCGAAGACATCGGTGTTATAGAGCAGCCGGAGGCCGGGTTCGTTGTCGACCTGATAGCCGGCTATGGCCGGGTGGACCCGGTAACGGCCTACCACCTGCCGGATCACGCGTTCGGCGTGGAACCGGTAGGCGGCGTGCGCGAAGTTCACCTCCTGCCGTGCGCCCCAGGCGACCCGGTGCCCGGAAGCCGTCTCGGCGGCGATCTCGGGATAACGCCGGGCTAGCCACATCGGGACGGCGTAGGTCGGCGTACCCAGGATCACCCCGATGTCGTGCCGATGGGCCGCGTCCAGGACCGGCTCGAGCCAGTCGAGCTCGAACCGTCCGTCCTCTGGTTCCCAGGTGGACCAGACCGACTCGCCGACCCGGATCACCGAGAAGCCGGCCTTGGCCATCAGGTCGAAGTCGGCCTCGATGTCCGGGCGCCGCTGATATTCGGTGTAGTACGCGGCGCCGAAGCCGATCCCTTCCATCAGGCCTCGGTGCCCCAGTACCGGAAATCCGCGAAGCGGACCGTGCCCTGGGACGCGTAGAGCCCGATAACGCGGCCGGTAAAGGACGCGCAGGTCTCCGCGGTCCAGTAGCGTCCGTCGAGCTCGGCGACCAGCGCGCCGGCGGCCAGCAGGCGGATGCGATCACCGCCCATCGCCGCGGTGTTGAAACCGGCCGATGGCGGAGGGGTCAGCTCGATGCGAAGTTCGACGTCGCCGGCCGGGACTGTTGCCTGCCAGCTCTGCGCGAGGCCCGCGACGTGGGCCCAGGCCGTGACGACCGTTCCGCGTGCCTCCAGGCAGATCCAGTGCTCCTCGTCGTAGCGAGCGGCGAGTCCGCCGGTCCCGCTGGAAGCGTCGACGGTGACGGACACTGTGGCGGACAGGTGCCGCTGGCGGCGGCCGACGAACTGCGGGTGCGGGTCGTCCAGCCCGGTACGGCCGGTGATCGACAGCCGGCCGTCCACGAACGACGCGACCGACCCCGGTGTCGTGCGTACCGCCAGCCAGCCCGGGTCCTCCAGTGCCGACGGGTCAGCGAAGTCGAAGATCTCCTCATCGACGGTATCGCGCGGAGCCAGCAGCACCGGTTCTGGCTGCGGCCACCCGTCGGCCCAGGAGACCGGCGTGATGAACGTTTCCCGTCCCAGCGGCGAGAACGACTGGGTCAGGCCGAGCGGGCGCATGCCGAGCAGGACCAGCGCCGTGCCGCCGTCCGGCGTGGCGACCAGGTCGCCGTGCCCGGTGTTCTGGATCGGGCGGGACGTACTGCGCGCGCTGAGCACCGGGTTGGCCGGGTGTCCCGCGAACGGGCCTTCCGGAGAGGGTCCCCGGGCGACGCTGACGCCGTGCCCGCGCTCGGTGCGGCCCTCGGCGATCACCAGGTACCAGGAGTCGCCGCGTTGGTAAAGGTGCGGTGCCTCCGGGAACTTCAGCCCGGTGCCGGACCACAGCGAGCGCGGCGCCTCCAGCGCCTTTCCGGCGGCGAGGTCGACCCGGACCTGCTGGATGCCCAGGTGCTGGCCCATCTGCTCGCCGCTGGTGTACAGCCCGGAGAAGGTGACATACGCCGTGCCGTCTTCGTCCCACGCCAGGTCGGGGTCGATGCCGCCGACGCCGACGATGGTAATGCTGTCGCTCCACGGGCCGGCCGGGTCGGTCGCGGTGAAGACAACGCACCCGCGTGGGCTCATCGCGATGGTGACGATGATGTAGAAGACGCCGTCGCGGTACCGGATGGTCGGCGCCCAGACACCGCCGCCGGTGGCCACCTGCTCCACTCCGGCCTGCTCGGGCCGGGTCGCCACGTTGCCGATGTGCGTCCAGGTGACCAGGTCGGTACTGCGGTAGACGGGTATCCCGGGCAGGTACTCAAAGGTCGAGGTGACGAGGTAGTACGCGCCGTCGGCCAGGACGACGCTCGGATCCGGGCTGAAGCCGGGGATCAGCGGGTTCGGGAACGTCATGTCAGCTCCACCTTCGCGGTCAGCGGGAGGTCGACCGCGGAGGTGCCGACCCGTAGCTGATAGGCGCCAGGCTCGTAACGCCAGCCATCCTGCCAATAAGCCAGCAGCCGGGTCGGCACGGTGAGAAGCACCTGGGCCCTCTGGCCAGCGGGCACGCGCGCGGGCGCGAAGCCGACTAGCCAGCGCACCGGGCGGTCGACGACGGAGACCGGGCGTTCCGCGTAGATCTGCACGACCTGCTTGCCGTCGCGCGCGCCGCGGTTCTCGACGTCGACGGTCACGGGGAAGGTTTCACCGGCGGTGACCGAGGCGGGCGCGTGGACGCCGACGAGGGCGATGTCGGTGTAGCCCTGGCCGCTGCCGAACCAGTACGCCGGCGCGGCGTCCTGCCTGAGCCAGGCCCGGTAGCCGATGTGGATTCCCTCGGCGTACTCCAGCACGCCGCCCGTCGGCGCAGTGGACATGACCGGCACGTCGGCCTCGGCCGCGGGCCAGGTGGTGGGCAGCCGCCCGCCCGGCTCGGCCACGCCGAGCAGCACGTCGGCGACGGCGTGGCCGAATTCCTGCCCGCCGAAATAGCCGACAAGCACCGCCGCGACCTGAGCGCGCCAGGGCATCAGCACCGGGGACCCCGCGTTCACCAGCACGACGGTCCGCGGGTTGGCAGCGGCGACGGCGCGGACCAGGTCATCCTGGCGGCCGGGCAGCGCGAGCGAGGTGCGGTCGTAGCCCTCGGACTCCACCGCGGAGTTGGTGCCGACGACGACCAGCGCCACGTCAGCGGTCGCGGCTGCTTGCGCGGCGGCGGCGATGAGAGCATCGGAGTCCACGACCGCGGGCTCGGTGCCGAAGCGCAGCCACAGCAATTCGGCCATCGGGCCGGCCCGGCCCGCCAGGTCGTACTCGAAGCGCAGCTCGGCCGGCCTCCCGCGGTGAGGTTGACCTCGGCGGCGGCCGTCGGCGGGGCCATCAGCGCGGCACCGAGGTCAGTGTGCTCGGACACGGCGATCTCGTCGACAATGAGCTCACCGTCGAGGTAAACCTTGCCGTGACCGACGGCGGCGAAGCCGACGCGGACCGGGCCTGACTCAGCCGGGGTGAACCGTGTCGCCAGTTCCACCATGGCCGACCGGCCGATCGGGGCGTCTCCGCCGAACCAGACCAGCGCGCTGGAGCGGCGGTCCTCGGCGAACAGTTCGGTACCGCCGGAGCCCAGGAACCGGACCCGCAGGCCGAGCTCGCCGGTGACCGGGTTGGTCATCTGCGCCAGCGGCAGCTCGACCACGCCTTCCTGCACGACGGCACCCCGTGCGTAGGTGATGTCCGGGCCGGGCAGCGCGGCGCGCAGGCCGTCAAGCGGCGAGACTGTGTACTCGGGCATGACGGTCGCGCTGCCGCCGCCCTGCGTACGGGCGTTGGCCGCGTTGTCCCCGATCACCGTGACCGAGCGCAGGCGGGCCGGGTCCCACGGCAGCTCGCCGCGGTTCTCCAGCAGCACGGTGCCCTCGATGCCGGCCTGCCGGACGAAGGCGATACCATCCTCGGCCCAGGCCGGCTCGGCGGCGGGGAACCCCTCGAGCGCACCGACCCGGCACGCCAGGGTGAGAATACGCGCCACCTTGCGGTCGACGACCGCCTCGGGGATCTCGCCGGAGCGGACGGCCCGCACCAGCGCCTCGGCTCACGGTCCGTCCGGGCCGGGCATGACGAGGTCCTGCGAGGCCCTGGCGCTTTCCAGCGACCGGACGGCGGTCCAGTCGCTGATCACGACGCCGTCGAAGCCCCACTCGCTGTTCAGCGGCGTCTCCAGCAGGTCGTTCTCGGTCGCGGTGGTGCCGTTGACCGAGTTGTAGGAGCTCATCACGAGCCAAGCATGAGCTTGGCTCACCGCCTTCTCGAACGCGAGCAGGTACAGCTCGCGCAGGGCGCGGTCGCTGACCCGGACATCCACGGTGAAGCGGTCGGTCTCGGAGTCGTTGGCCACGTAGTGCTTCGGTGTGGCGCCGACGCCGTTGTCCTGCACGCCGTTCACGTAGGCGGCGGCGAGATCGGCGGTGAGCACCGGATCCTCGCTGAACGCCTCGAAGTGCCGTCCGCCGAGCGGGGATCGGTGCAGGTTGATCGTCGGGCCGAGCACTACGTCGACGCCCTTGCGGCGGGCCTCCACCGCGGCCGCGGCGCCGTAGCGCCGGGCGATGTCCGGATCCCAGGAAGACGCGAGCGCAGTGGCAGACGGGAGGTTGAGCGACGGATCGCGCTCGTCCCACGTCTCGCCACGGACGCCAGACGGGCCGTCAGAGACGAGGATGCGGCGCAGGCCGATCTTCTCGATCGGCCAGGTGGTCCAGAAATCACGGCCGGTGAGCAGCTGGACCTTTTCCTCCAGGCTGAGCGCGGCGAGCGCTCCGGCGATCTTCGAATCGCTGGTGAGAGCAGTCATGATACCGTTTCTCTTCATCATCGCAGGAACCCGGCGGCGACTCCGGAGTCGACGGGGATGTGCAGCCCGGTGGTCTGGGACAGGTCACCGCCGGTGAGGGCGAACACCGCGTCGGCGACATGGGCGGGCAGCACCTCTTTCTTCAGCAGCGTGCGCTTAGCGTAATAGGCGCCCAGGTCTTTTTCCTCGACGCCATAGACTGCGGCGCGCTGGGCGCCCCAGCCGCCGGCGAAGATGCCGGAGCCGCGGACGCCCCCGTCCGGGTTGATGCCGTTGACCCGGATGCCGTCGGCGCCGAGCTCGGCCGCGAGCAGCCGGACCTGGTGCCCCTGGTCAGCCTTGGCCGCGCCGTACGCGACGTTATTCGGCCCGGCGAACACGCTGTTCTTGTTGCTGATGTAGATGATGTCGCCGCCCATCCGCTAGGCCGTTACTGCACGTGAAAGTCATCTGTCACCTCTACGAGTGCGCTCAGCCGCACGTCAGCTGAGGATGCCCCGATGAGCACCTCGTAGCTGCCGGGATGGACAGCCCACCCGGCCGGGTCGCTCCAGGCCGCGAGCTCCGCGGGACTCAGCGTGAACGTCACGTCGCGCCGTTCCCCGGCTGCTAGGTGCACTCGCTGGAATCCCTTCAGCTGGACCGGCGGCTCCGCGGCCGCCTCTCGGCACCGCAGGTAGAGCTGGGCAACGGCTGCCGCCAGGCTATGCACCGGCATGGCCTCGACGAGGCGGTGACCATCGTCGGCACGAGCTACTCCGAGGAGGCTGGCTACCAAGCCGGGCGTGAGCTGCTCGGCCGGCCCGGCCGGCCAACCGCCATCTTCGCCGGGGCCGACTTCGCTGCCCTGGGCGTGCTACGGGCGGCATACGAACTCGGCCTGCGCATCCCGGCCGACCTCTCAGTGGTCGGGTACGACAACACCACCCTCGCCGCTAGCGCGCCCATCAACCTGACCAGCGTCGACCAGGCCGCGCACGACATGGGCGCCACGGCCGCCCGGCTCCTGTGTGAGCGCATGGACGGCCGCAGCCGCTCCGTTCTCACCTCCACCGCGCCCCAGCTGATCATCCGCGACACCACTGGTCCGCCCCCACGCTGACCAGGTACAGCCACCCGCGCCGTTCCGGGGGATAAAAGAATCATTCCGAACGGACAGTGGTGCTTGTTCCCGGACCTGCCGATCATGCCCCCGGGCGGTTCAGCGCCATCCGGCACGAGTCGAGGTAGGAGTCTCGTGCCAGCTGGGCCGGGGATAGACTGTAAATGACAGGATTCCAGGTGTGGCCCTCCTCGTTCGCCGACCATCGGCAGAGCGTTGGCCAGCAGTTCCCGGAGCCGCCAAAATGAGCATCGACCTCGCGGCTGTCACCGCGATCGACACGCACGTGCACATCGAAGCCGACGTCCACGGCAGCTTCGCCCTGGATGACGAGCTGATCGCCGCGTCCGCTAAGTACTTCCGGGCCGACACCGACCGGACCCCCACGCTGGACCAGGTCGCCGACTATTACCGGTCCCGGAACATGGCCGCTGTCGTCTTCACCGTAGACGCCCACACCGCGACCGGTCACACGGCACTGTCGAGCCGCGAGATCGTCGAGGGGGCCGCTCGGCACTCCGACGTGCTCATCCCGTTCGCGTCCGTCGACCCGCACGACGGCGCCGCGGCGGTCGATTCGCTCCGCGAGCTGGTCGCGGCGGGAGCGCGCGGGCTGAAACTGCATCCATCACTGCAGGGGTTCCGCCCCGACGATCCGGCGTTCTCCCCGCTGTACGCGGCTGCGGCGGATCTGGGCGTGCCGATCATCTTCCACACCGGGCAAACCGGAATCGGCGCTGGGCTGCCGGGCGGGCGTGGCATCAAACTGCGGTACTCCGACCCGATGCTGCTCGACGACGTAGCGGCCGATCACCCCGGCCTCACCGTGATCATGGCGCACCCGTCAGTGCCGTGGCAGGACGCGGCGATCTCGGTCGCGACCCACAAGGCGAACGCGTACATCGACCTGTCCGGCTGGTCGCCGAAATACTTCCCGCCTCAACTGGTCCGGGCGGCGAACGGGCTGCTAAAGCACAAGGTCATGTTCGGCTCGGACTATCCGCTGCTGACCCCCGACCGGTGGCTGAAGGACTTCGCTGCCCTCGACATCAAGGACGATGTCCGGCCGCTGATCCTGAAGGACAACGCGATCCGCGCCCTGGGGCTGGACCCGGCATGAACAGCCCGCCGGCCGACGACGGACTGGGCTCCTGGCCCGCGAGACGCGCCCGGATGGAACCCGAAGCCATCGCCCTGACTCAGGGCAGCCGGCAGCTGACCTACCGGCAGCTGCGCGATCGCAGCGCATTCCTGGCCTCGGCCTTGGCCGCGCTGGGCGCCGGGCCGGGTGACCGGGTCGCCTACCTCGGGCCTAATGGGATCGCTACGTTCGAGACGCTGTTCGCCGCTGCCTCCCTCGGGGCCATCTTCGTCCCGCTGAACACGCGCCTGGCGGCCCCGGAGATCGCGTACCTGCTCGACGACAGCGCCCCTGCGGTGCTCGTCGTCGCTCCCGAGCTCGAACCGATCGCGGCAGCGGCACTGACCCGCAGCAGCGCCGCCGTGCACGTCCTGCACCTCCAGGACGGGACCGGCGCCGGGTACGAGGACGCCATCACCGAGCAGGCCGGCCGCGTCCGGCCTCCGGTCGGCGTGGCGCTTTGCGACCCGGCCCTGATCCTCTACACGTCCGGCACCACCGGCCGGCCCAAGGGCGCGGTCCTCACGCACGGCAACCTGACCTGGAACACCCTCAACCAGTTCGCGCACTTCAACATCTCACGCACCGACGTCAGCCTGTGCACCGCTCCGCTGTTCCACGTCCTGGGACTGGGCCAGATCACCCTGCCGACACTGTTCGCTGGCGGCACCGTCGTCGTCATCCCCAAGTTCGACCCCGGCTCGTTCCTCGCGACCATCGCCGCCGAGCACGCGACCGCGTTCCCGCTCGCACCCACCATGCTGCAGATGCTCTGCGAACACCCCAGCTGGGAGACCACCGATTTGTCCAGCGTCCGCTGTGTCGCCTACGGCGGCTCTCCGGTCCTGGAACGGGTGGCCAAGACATGGCTGGCGCGCGGCATTCAGGTACTGCAAGGCTATGGCATGACCGAGGCATCCCCGGGGGTGTTCATGGCGGTGCGCCACGGCTCGCTCGAACGTCCGGTATCGGTCGGCGTCCCGCACTTCTTCACCGATACCGCCCTGCTCACTGACGATGACCGCATCATCAGCGGGCCAGGGCAGGGCGAGCTGCTTGTCCGCGGGCCGAACGTGTTCAGCCGCTACTGGAACCGGCCCGCCGAGACGCAGGACGCCTTCCATGAAGGCTGGTTCCGGAGCGGCGACATCGTGCGCGTCGACCCGGACGGCTGGGCCTACGTCGCCGGCCGGGTCAAGGACCTGATCATCTCCGGCGGCGAGAACATCCACCCCGCTGAAGTGGAAGCCGCGATTGCCGAGATCGACGCCGTCGAGTCTTGCGGGGTGGTCGGCGTTCCCGACGACCGCTGGGGTGAGGTGGGGGCAGCCTTCATCGTCGTGCGGGAAGGCGCAGACCTCACCGCCGGCGACGTCCGCGCGCATCTGGACGGCCAGCTGGCCAGATACAAGATCCCGAAGCTGATCGAGTTCGTCGCTGACCTGCCGCGCAACGCCAGCGGCAAGCTACTCCGGCAGCCGCTCCGCGAACAAGCCCGCAACCTCACGACACCATAAGGAGAGCGAGACCGGTGACGACAACCATCAAAGAGCCAAAGGATCTGCTCGAACTGATCGGGCACGAGCTCGGCACCAGCAATTGGCTGGCCATCCCGCAGAGCGACATCAACCTGTTCGCCGAGGCCACGCACGACGAGCAGTGGATCCACGTCGACGTCGAGCGCGCCAAAACCGGCCCGTTCAAGGGAACGATCGCGCACGGCTACCTCACCCTGTCGCTGCTCACCCCGCTGTATTCGCAGCTTCTCACCATCGAGAACCTCGGCATGGCCGTGAACTACGGCCTGAACAAGGTTCGCTTTCCGACTCCGGTCCCAGCCGGATCGCGCGTCCGGCTCAGCGCCACCCTCGCCTCCGCAGCGGAAGTCAGCGGTGACGGCATCCAGGCGAGCATCGATGCGGTGATGCAGCTCGAAGGCGCCGCCAAGCCCGCCTGCATCGCACAGATGGTGCACCGCTACTACCCGTCGCGATGACCGAGCGGGGGCGTAGGCGGTCAGGGAGCAAGCTGTTCAACCGTGGCGCCAACGGCTTCGCACCGGAGGTCGAGGGGAGCACCACATCAGACAGCCCAAGGATCTGCTCGAGCTGATCGGGCGCGACGTCGGCACCGGCGACTGGCTGGCCATCCCGGCCCTGGGCGACGAGACACTGGCCCGGCGGTCGGCACGCAAGGCTTCCGATGGCTGAGCCGGTGCTCGCAGCGACACGGCTAGCGGGGACCGGCGCCGAGCGGGTGCTCCTCGTCGTCGGGCCGTCGCTCGGCACTGCTGTCGGGACGCTCTGGGAGCCGTGCGCGGCGCAGCTAGCCGGGTTCGAGGTGGTCGGATGGGACCTGCCGGGGCATGGGCATAGCCGGCCCGCTACCGAAGGATTCACGGTCACGGAGCTGGCCGCGTCCGTGCGGGCCCTAGCCAACGCGGCCAACGCGGGCAACGCGGGCATAGCCGGTCGGCCGGCCTGCTACGCGGGTGTATCCCTCGGCGGTGCGGTGGCGTTCGAGCTCGGTCTGGCCCCTGGCCCGTTCCGGGCCGTCGCTGCTGTCGCGGCTGCGTCGCGCATCGGCGAGCCGTCCTCGTGGATAGAGCGGGCCGAACTCGTCCGCAGGGCCGGCACGCCGGTTATGGTGGCCGGTTCCGCTCAGCGGTGGTTCGCCCCCGGTTTCCTGGAGCGCGACGGAGACACCGCCGAGCGGCTGCTGCAGACCCTGTCTGATGCCGACGACGAGTCCTACTCGCTGGCCTGCGAGGCACTAGCGAAGTTCGACCGCCGCCCGGACCTCGACCGGGTTGCGGTGCCGTTCCTGCTCGGACCTGGCGAGCACGACGGCGTCGTGCCACCGGCTCGCGCTGGCCAGGACGCCGACGCAATTACCGGCAGCCGACTGCAGGTATTCGCGGGGTGCGGCCATCTGCCGCCAGCTGAGTCCCCGAGTGCGGTCGCTCAAGCACTGACCGAATTCTTCCTGGGCCACCTCGCCGACCGTGCGGTACCGGGTAACTGACCGCTCGCCGACCTTCAGGCTTCCGGCCGGGGGCCCCTGTTCAACAGCCGCTGTTCGAGATCGGCCCATGTCTTGCTCCACTCCGCGAACGGGCCGAGGATCTGCTCCAGCGCCGCGAGCTGCTCATCGAACAGGGACAGCTGAGCCCTCAGCGCCGCTATGCTGCGGCGCTGGGCGGCGATGGTGTCGGTGAGCGAGGCCATCTGCGCCGCCGAAAAGGCGCCAGGCAGCGCAAGTCCGCCGCCGGCCGGCGGGGAACTCGCGCCGAATCGGCCGAGGTCCTGCAGCCTCTCGGTGGTCGCCTGAAGTCGACCGATGAATTCCTGGACCAAGCCGGGAATCACGTTTGATGTGCTCTGCTCCTCGTCGGCCATTGACGTAATCCTTCCCGGAAAGCCCAAAACCGCTGCTAGGGGAACATGCCCGATCGCCCGGCCCTAATGCCTACTTTGGGCGCCGGGCCGCGACCGCGGCCACGAGAGCGGTTCGCATCGCCTCTACCGGCCCGGGACAACCGGTCATTAGCTCGACCTGCGCGACCGCCTGGTAGAGCACCACGGTCAGGCCGCTGACCACCGGGCAGCCGGCGGCCAGGGCTGACCCGGCGAAGGAGGTCGGCCATGGCGCGTACACCACGTCAAGCACCATGGTGTCTGGTTTCCAGCGGGTAGTACTCAGCGGATCAGCGGCGTCGGCAGGCAGCGTAGAGATGACCAGGTCGGCGGCGGGCAGCGGTTCGGTGAACAGGCCGTCGGAGATCACCGGCCGCATCCCGAGTCGTTCGGCGGTCTCGCGCAGCTCGCCGGTACGGGCTAGGTTGCGCACCAGGACGGTCGGCGACTGGTGGCCCAGCTCGCGCACCGCGGCGAGGGCACTCTGCGCCGTGCCGCCCGCGCCGAGAATGACCGCCTGCTCGACCCGGGTCAGTCCGGCTTCCCGCAGCGCCGAGACTATGCCGGCCACGTCGGTGTTGTCCGCCCGCCTGCCTCCGGCCGGAGGGAACACCAGCGTGTTCGCGGCCCCGACCGCCTCGGCCAGCGGCGATACCTCGTCGGCGACCGTCAGGGCTATCCGTTTGAGCGGCATCGTCAGCGACAGGCCCGCCCATTCAGGTCCCATGCTGCCGACCAGGCGCGGCAGGCCCGGCTCGTCGCACTCGATCTTGTCGTAGTGCCAGGCATGCAGGCCAAGCGCCTGGTAGGCCGCTTCGTGCAGCACGGGTGAGAGCGAATGCTCGATCGGGGACCCAAGCACGGCCGCCCGCCGCACCGTCTGGTCTACCGCGGTGGTGGTAACGTCCACGTTCATTTGCCTATCGTGAGGTCTGGTCGGGGCGTCTTAGCCCGGGCAGTGCAGGTCTTGGAGCTTGCCCGCATTGAGCGGCGGGTGGCGCCAGCTGGCCGTGGCTCGGCGGCCCGCGAGCGAGCACGTTACGTCCATCCGGTGCGGTGTCTCGAGGAAGATGATCTCGGCTCGCAAGGTGTGGTCGTCGAGCCAGCCGCCGGAGGCGGCCACCGGAATGGTGTCGCCGTGGTCGTCGGCGGGTGCGGACACGGCCCAGTCCCCAGTGCCGACGGGAAGCGTGCCGACGGGAAGCGTGCCGACGGGAAGCGTGCCGACGGGAAACGTGCCGACGGGAAACGTGAGGGAGTTGGCCGCCTCGCTGAGGCGGATCTGCCAGCCGTCCGGCCCCGGTGCCACCGCGACTGAGCTGAGCGGGGGATGAACCTGGCCGTCCCCGGCTCCGGCGGCGACCCTGAACGCCGGCCCGGTCCACGGGGTCCAGTCTGCGGGCGCCGGGCCGGCCTGGCAGGCCGGCAGCGCCAGGCGGCCGAGCCGGGTCGTGAGCTGGCGGTGAGCGGAGCCGTCGTCCGGCGCGGTCGTGCCGAGGCCGGGCAGTGCGCTGTACGGCGCCCACCAGCCTTCCGCGACCACGTGTCCGTGCCGCACCACCATCAGGCTGTGCATCTCGACGCCGGGATGATCCTCGACCGCGTCGAGGAAGCGGAGGATCGCGGCCGGGTCGACCTGCTGATCTCCGGGCGTGCTGCGCGGCAGTGACCTGGCCATAGTGTGAGCCTAGGATACGGGCTGGCCAGCCCCGCCGCTCAGTGACCCCGGCTGCAGAGCCCCCAGAGACCCTTCTCAATATCCGCGGGAACGGTCGACGAGGTTCAGCAGGGGCTGCCCGTCGAGGTACCGCCGGAGGTTCTCGGCGAACAGCCGCTTGACGGGTTCGTAGCCGTCCGGATCGCCCAGGCCCGAGATATGCGGTGTTAGCACGACCTGCGGGAACTCCACGAGCTCACGGCGCGGCGGAAGGCCGGCGAGCTCGCCTGCATAGACGTCGAGTACTGCGCCGGCGATGCGGCCCGCCTGGAGCGCTGCGATGAGCGCGTCCTCGTCGACGACCTCTCCGCGCGCGATGTTGATCAGCACGGCGTGCGGCTTCATCGCGGCGAGCACCTCGGCGCCGATCATCTGCTCCGTTGCCGGGGTCAGCATTACGCAGACAGCGACGAAATCGCTGGCCGTCGCCAGCTCGGCCACCTTGTCGGCCGGTAGCAGCAGGTCGACGCCTTCGGCGTCCCGCTTCGGCGATGCCACCGAACGCCGCGTCGCGATCACCTGCATTCCCGCCGCGCGCGCGAGGCGCGCGACCTCCGCACCGATCCCGCCAAGGCCGACGATGCCGATGGTCGCGCCGGTCAGGGCGCGTAGCCCGTATCCGCCGCGGGAGAATTCGCCGGCCGCCTTCTGACGCGTCGCCTCGTGCAGACCGCGCGCGAAGTAAGAGGCGCCGGCGATGACGTACTCGGCGATCCCAGTCGCCGCCACGGCGCCGCGGCTTGAGGTGAGTATTACCTGCGAGTCCCACAGATCGGTCCCGTGCAGGTTGGAGACGCCGGCCTGGGTGTGCTGGACCCAGCGCAGGTGCGGCGCCCGCTCGATGATCCCGTGCGGGACCGGGTAGCCGAGAAGGATGACCTCCGCGCGTTCCAGCAGCGGCTTTCCGCTATCGATGTCCTGGGCTAGCGCGTTTCCGTCCAGCACCTCGAGCCGCGGATCGACGTCTGTCACCCAGCCCAGATCCGGCCCCAGGTTCGGCGCGATCACGACCACACGAGTTGTCTTCTGCACCGCTACACCGTCAGCCTGACACGTCGAAGGCCGCGATTACCTTGGCTGGCCGTAGCCGCACGATCAGCTCGCCAGGCACCCCGTTGCGCTGGCCGAACTCCGCCGCGCGCTCGGGCCCCACGTACCGCGCCGCGATCGCGGTGGCGGTGCGGAGCAGTTCCGCGGGGTCCTCCGATAGCTCGGCCTCACCCTGCACCTGGACGAACGCATAGGGCATCTGCTCCAGGTCCACGCACAGGCTGACCCGCGGGTCGCGGGCCAGCGAGCGGCCCTTGGCGGTGTCCCGGCCGGTGTTGAAGACGATGCTGTCGTCTTCGACGATGAACCAGATCGGCGCGACCAGCGGGCGTCCGTCGGCGGCCAGGTAGCTGAGCTTGCCGGTTCGCGTGCCCAACTGCAGGAAGTCCCGGACCTCGGGATCGTTAAGAGAAGCCACACGAACCAGCCTAAGCCCGCCCGCCGCTAAGTCCCCACCAACCCAGGCGTCACTCTGAGCTCAGCGCATTACGGAAGCCGAACACCCGCCGTTCCCGCCGCAAGGCCGAGGCCACGACCCGGTCGCGCCACGGCGTGCTGATCGCCGCCCGGTAAGCAGGCTCCTTTAGAACCTCGGGCCCCGCCAGCTCGTGCACGGACAAGAACTCAGGCGCCGGCCCGTCCATCCCGCGAACCAGGCGGAACCTCCTGATGCGCCGCCACCCGGGCACCTGGAGCAACATCGGGATGTGCTCGTCGGTGTACCAGGCCTGCAGGTCGTCTTCGGCCCCCTCGGGTACCGACAGGGCCACCGCCAGCAGCACCGGGGCGGGCTCGTCAGGAGCCGCACCGTCCGAGCTGAGCTGGGTGTAGATCCGGCGGTCCAGGGTGGCCAGGCCCGCCCCGACGGCTTTATCGTGCTCGCTCGCGCTCGCCCCGAGGGCCTTGTACTCCGGGCTGTCCACGGCGGCCGCACTGTACAGGTCGTACAGGACGAGCCACGAC
>Ga0182030_10014950_pt1 | contig 15252 bp, 11 predicted proteins | sample 812S3MmetaG_FD_121299 | JGI IMG/M metagenome (GOLD analysis project Ga0182030, IMG submission 121299) | Permafrost microbial communities from Stordalen Mire, Sweden - 812S3M metaG (Illumina Assembly) | ecosystem: Environmental > Terrestrial > Soil > Wetlands > Permafrost | place: Sweden... | reverse complement strand
TGGGAGTGGATCGACCACCAAGCAACGAACGGACGCATCAAACTTCCCGTCGAAGTCCTGGACGAGGTCCTCGCGGGGAGCAAGAAGGAAGACCCGCTCCTGGACTGGATGACCGCCCACAAGGACGTCCTGCGGCTCAAAGAAAAGGTCGATCCGTCACTCGTCAACAAGGTAGTCACCGAAGGATACGCTCCAGACCTGACCGACGACGAGCTCATCGAGATCGGGCAGGACCCATTCCTCATAGCGTACGCCCTAGCAAAGACGGCGGAGCGTTGCGTCGTCACCGTCGAAGTCAGTTCGCCAAACAAGAAGCGCCAGAACCGAAAGGTCCCTGACGTTTGTACCCACTTCGGCGTGAACTGCCAAAACCCTTTCCAGGTCTACCGATCCCTCGGGTTCAGCACCGCATGGAAGAAAACATAAGCGATTGAGCTACGGGCCTTCGTTCCGAACATGTCGAAGAACTCTTCATACCGGCGTCGACCGGACCCAACGCACCGGGTTTCGGTCGTATCGTCGGCTGCTGGGAAACATCGGCCCCAAACGGCGTTCGGGGAAGCGCCGTCCGCATTGTCGCCCACTCGGAAACAGCTCGTTCCGAGCCACAGTGACCCGCCAATAGGGGAACATCTCACTCGACCACCGACCGAGGGTCAGAATTCAGAAACGGCGATTCGGGAAGCGCTTCCAGGCTTAAGTGAACCGGATTGGCGCTAGCTTGGAGAGCCCACTCCCTGGAGCGCTTTCCAGCCGAAGCCGGCGGGAGCCAAGGTAACTTGTGCGCGTGGTGCTGCACTCGTGATATAAATCGCCTGTTGAGTGAGACCAGTGGCACCTCGCGGGACAGGGCGCGCACGACGGTTCTGAATTCCGCGACTCCCGCCGTTCCGTTCGGAAACGCTCCGGCCAAGATCGACCGCTACCAGGCTTTCTGGAATCGCAGTTCTGTTCCACGGCCGCTGGTGGGCTTCAGCCTCGCCGGCTGGTTCCCCGTGCAGGAATTCCAAGCCTGCCGCGCGTGGCGCTCTTTGGACCACCTTACGCCGGAGAAAATCGATCCCCAGGCGTTCCTTGAGGACCATCTTCGCCTGCTGCGCGAGGGCGAAATCGTAGACGACGATCTGATCCGGGGCGCCTGTCCCGGCCAGGTCGCCATCCCCTGGCTGCCCGGCATCGCCGGCTGCAAGGTGCGCGTGTTTCCGGACAGCATTCTGGGCGAGGAACAATGCCTGTCCCTCGACCAGGCGTCACGCCTGGCTCTCGATCGCGAGAATCCCTGGTTCCGGAAATACGTGGAGTTCGGCCTCGCCCTGGTTGCCGCGGCCGAGGGGCGATTCCCGGTCAGCCACTCCGCGGAACTGGGGCCCACCGGCCTCCACGCCCTGGTGCGCGGCCACAGCCAAAGCATCATGGACCTGGTGGACGAACCCGAGCGCGCGGCCCAAACTCTCTTCCACCTGGCCGACTTTTTCTGCCAGGTCCAGCAGGAATTCTGGACGCAGATGCCGCTGTTCCACGGCGGTTACTTCGACGCTCAGTATTCCCTGTGGTCGCCGCGGCCCATTATGCGTCTGCAGGAAGATGCCACCGCAGTCTATTCCCCGGCCCTGTATCGCAAGTTCGTCCAACCGGTCGACCGCGCGCTCGCCTCGCGATTCCCGTGCAGCTTCATGCACCTGCACTCCACGTCGATGTTCCTGCTGGACGCCTTCCTCGAAGTGCAGGAGATCCAGTGCTTCGAAATCAATAAAGATGCGCTGGGGCCATCCACGGCCGCCATGATTCCGCACTACCGCAAGGTGCAGGCGAGCGGCAAGCCGCTCCTCATCCGCGGCTCATTTGGCGCCGGGGAGGTGCGGCTCCTGCTGGATTCGCTCGATCCGCGCGGCCTCTTTCTGAACATCATGGTGGAGAGCCTTCACGCGGTGGAACTGTTGCGGCCGCTACTTGGTATGTGAGGGGAGACGAATGTTCAGGTTGACGCTGCTTTCCGTTCTGCTGGCAGTCCCGCTCGGGGCCGCGCAGCGCACCACGTTGTCCCTGGACGGGCAGTGGGAGATTGCCGATTCGGTGGCGCCGGACCCGCTGCCACAAGCGTACTCGCACCGCGCGCCGGTGCCCGGCCTGGCGCATTCGGCGGCGCCGGGTTTTCAGGACGTGGATCGGTTCGAAAGCCGGCAGTTGCTGCAGAATCGAGTTTCGCGCGGGCTCGCGCCCGCCTCGACATTGGTCTCGACCGCGGGCGTCTCGCACCAGGACCGCAATTGGTTCTGGTACCGGCGCACCTTCCAGGTGGCCGCGCTTCGCGGGGTCGCTACACTGCGCATCGACAAGGCGCAATTCGGCGCCGCCGTGTGGTTGAACGGCGAAAAGGTCGGCGAGCATCTGCCGTGCTTCTCGGCTGCCATTATGGACGTTTCCGGCAAGCTGCGCCAGGGCGAGAATGAGATCGTGGTCCGGGTGGGCGCTCATCCGGGCGTGCTGCCCGCTTCCGTCTCGGCCGGCGCCGATTTCGAGAAGAATCGCTGGACGCCCGGCATTTATGACAGCGTCTCACTGGCGCTCAGCGGAGATCCGGCCATCGAGAGCATCCAGGTGGCGCCCAGCCGCGATCTGCGGTCGATCGTGGTGCAGACGAAACTGCGCAATCACGGTACTCGGCCCGTGACCTTCGCGCTCACCCAGGCAGTCCACGTCTGGAGATCGGCCGCCGCCGCGGCGAGCGCTCCGCGTTTACGGCTCAAACTCGCGGCCGGCGAAACCCGCACCATCACACAAACTATCGCCATGCCTGGCGCGAAATTGTGGACTCCGGAAGAACCGAATCTCTACATGCTGGAAACCGGAACGGGCGGCGACTCTGCCGGCACGCGCTTCGGTATGCGCGAGTTCCACTTCGAGACCTCGACCAGGCGCGCCTATCTCAACGGACGGCCTTACTTCCTGCGCGGCTCCAACATCACGCTGCATCGTTTTTTCGAAGATCCCCAGTCGGGCGTGCTGCCGTGGGACGAAAAGTGGGTGCGCAAACTGCTCGTGGAGATCCCCAAACAGATGCACTGGAATTCGTTTCGCTTCTGCATCGGTCCGGTGCCCGGCCAGTGGCTGGAGATCGCCGACGAGGCCGGCCTGCTGATCCAGAACGAATATTTCGTGTGGACCGGAAACGGCTGGCACGGCGCGGAAAATCAGGTGCGCTTCGACGCCGCGGAGCTGACCGCCGAGTATGGCGAATGGATGCGCGACAACTGGAATCATCCCAGCGTGGCCATCTGGGATGCCAACAACGAGACTTTCGATCCCATTTTCGGCGAGAAAATCATTCCGGCGGTGCGCGGTCTCGACCTTTCCAACCGGCCCTGGGAAAACAGCTACAATCCGCCCGCCGGTCCGGACGACCCCGTGGAAGATCATCCCTATGAATTCCAGGCCATGTCTGAGAAAGACGGCCCGGCTTTCAGTATGACCACCTTCGAACACCCCAACGGCAAGGCTCCCGGCGCGCCCAGCGGCCACGCGCTGATCCTCAACGAATATGGCTGGCTGTGGCTCAATCGCGACGGTTCGCCCACCGAACTGACCAAGTATCTCTACCCGCGCCTGCTGCCCGCGAATGCCACGGCGGACGACCGGCTGGCGCTGAACGCCTATCTGCTGGCGGGCATCACCGAGTACTGGCGCGCTTACCGCCAATACGCCGCGGTGCTCCATTTCGTCTACCTGATGAGCAGCGATCCCGCCGGATACACCGCCGATCACTTCCGCGACGTGGAGAAACTGGAGCTCGAGCCGCACTTTCGCGATTACATGTCGCAGGCCTTTGCGCCGCTCGGCGTCTACCTGAGTTTCTGGCAGCCGGAGCTGGCGCCCGGCAAGCGGACCTTCCGCGTGATGCTGGTGAACGACGAGTATGAGGAGTCTTCCGGCACTCTGACGATTTCGCTGGCCGGCAAACAAACGCAAGTTCCGTTCACGGTCGGCGCACTGGGTCAGACCACGCTCAACATCGATCTCGACGTGCCCAATACGCCGGGCGATTTCGTATTGCAGGCCAAAGCGGACGCCGGAAAGGGCCAACCGACGATCAGCCGGCGCAAGGTCGCAATCAAGCCCGCGGCAGGGAAATAGACGCACAGAGGGGTACCCTATGGAGTTTGAAACGCGATAGCATCGCTTCCAATGAATCGCCTTCTGTCCGCAGCGGCCGGCCTCTGCGGCGCGTACTGTCTTGCGGAGTTGGGCGGAACCTGCGCCGCCCACCTCCCCAATGGCGGCAAGGTCACGCTGAAGCTGGAACCCGGCGTCGTCGAGGGCCCCGTCCGGACTTCGCCGGAATCGCCGGACCGCGGCGACTGGACGCTGCTGCTACGAAAACGAGAGGAGTGAAATGACACCGCGTGAGCGCTGGAAGGCGGTTCTCGAAGGCAGCCATCCCGATCGGCCGCCGTGCGATTACTGGGCTACCGCCGAAGTGACGGCCCGCCTGCGGCGCGACCTGAATTGTCCCGACGAGCGGGCTCTCTGGAAATGTCTGGGCGTGGACAAGTGCATTCACCTCGCGCCGCGCCATCCGCGCGCCGTCGAATCGGATTGGCATCTGCAATCGCTGTTCAGCATCTGGGGCATTGAGACGCGCGAAATCGCATACGGGCGGGGAGTCTACCGCGAAGTGGTGAGCGGACCGCTCGAAGCGGCCGAGACCGTGGCCGGCATCGAGCGCTTCGCGTGGCCGGAAGCCGAAGAGTGGGATCTGGCCGGCATTCGCGAGCAGGCCCTCGCGTGGGCAGACTACCCGATCCTCTGCGGCACTTACGAACCTTTCTATCTGTACAGCCGCATGCGCGGTATGGAGCGGGCTCTGACCGATCTGCTCGAACGTCCCGCCATCGCCGAAGCGGCGCTCGCCCGCATCCACGCCATTCATGAGCGCCTGTTCGAACGCATTCTCGCGGAGGCGGGCGACCTGATCGATTTCGTGTATGTCGCCGAAGACCTCGGCACGCAGGAATCCCTGTTGATGAGCCCCACGCTGTTTCGCCGCTTTATTCGTCCCACTCTACGCCGCATGATCGACCTGGCCCATCGCCACGGCGTGCATGTCTTCCACCACGACGACGGCGCGATTCGTCCGCTCATCCCCGACCTGCTCGATATCGGCATCGATGTGCTGAATCCCGTCCAGTGGCGCTGCCGCGGCATGGACCGCGCCGCACTAGCTCGCGATTTCGGCAGCCGGGTGGTCTTCCACGGCGGGGTGGACAACCAGCAGACCCTGCCGTTCGGCAGTCCGGCGGACGTCGCTCGTGAGGTAAAAGAGAATCTCGCGATCTTTTCCGCGTGCAAGGGATATATCGTGGCGCCCTGCCACAACATCCAGGCAAACACTCCCACGCAGAATATCGTGGCGCTCTATGAGACGGTTCAAAACGGAGGCGTGCAATGAAGCGTGTCCTGTGGCTGCCGATTTTCTTAATTTCTTCTGCTCTGGCGCAAGCGCCGGTGAATCCGCGCCTGTTGGCCGCGCGCTGGCCGGCGCAGTGGATCGCCGCGCCGCAGACACCGCCGTTCGATTACGGCGTCTACCACTTCCGCAAGAGCTTCGATCTGCGGGAAGCGCCCGGCCATTTCGTGGTTTACGTTTCGGCCGACAACCGCTACCGTCTCTTCGTGAACGGCCGGCCCGTGGCCGCCGGTCCGCCGCAAAGCGACTTGCGCAACTGGCGCTTCAACAGCATCGATCTCGGGCCCTATCTGAAGGCTGGACAAAATGTGCTGGCCGCCGTGGTCTGGAACGGCGGAGAACACCGTCCGATGGCTCAAATCTCGCACCGTACCGGCTTCCTCCTCCAAGGGGATTCCGACCGCGAGCAGGCAGTGAACACCGGCGCCGGCTGGAAATCGTTCCGTGACGCCGCTTACTCGCCGCTCGACTGGCGGGACATCGACCAGCGGCTGGAGTATCAATATTACGTCGCCGGATCTCTAGAGCGCGTCGACGGCGCGCGCTATCCGTGGGGCTGGGAACAACCGGGATTCGACGATTCCGATTGGCAACCCGCGCAAGCGCTCGATGCCGGCGCTCCCATCGGCGTCGAGAGCCATCAGAAATGGCAGTTAACGCCGAGTCCCGTGCCGCTATTGGCCGAAACGCCGCAACGGTTCGCGCGGGTGGCGCGCAGCCAGGGCGCCACGCCGCCGGCCTCATTTCTGAAGGGCGCGAGTCCACTAACTCTGGCGCCCCATTCGCAGGCGACCATCCTGCTCGATCAGGGTGTCCTGACCACGGGTTATCCCGTGCTGGTGACGAGCGGCGGCCGCGGCGGCCTGGTTCGGGCCACGTACTCCGAGGCGTTATATGGCGACAAAAGGTCGAAGGGCGACCGCCGGCAGATCGAGGGAAAACAGGCCGTCGGCGTGTGGGACGAATGGCTCCCCGACGGCGGCCGGAAGCGCATTTTTCGCCCGCTGTGGGTGCGCAGTTGGCGGTACCTGGAACTGCACATCGAGAACGGCGATGAGCCCCTTTCCATCGACGACGTCCGCAGCGACTTATGCGCCTATCCGGCCGGGCGCCAGGCGCGGTTCGTCTCCGACCGTCCGATAGTAAACGATATCTGGGACGCCGGTTGGCGGACGCTCCAGTTGACCGCGCAGGATGTTTTCGTGAGCGATCTGTACTGGGAGCGGATCCAGTACGTGGGCGACACCAAGTTGCAGTCGCTCGCTTGGCTCGCGGCCACCGGCGACGACACACTCTACCGCCAGGCGCTGGAACAATTCGACGCCTCCCGCGCGCCCTTCGGCCTGACGCAGTCACGCTTCCCCGCGGAGCTGGAGCAATACACGCCGCTCTACTCGCTGGCGTGGGTGACCATGGTGCACGATTACTCTCGCTATCGCGGTGACGACGCATACCTGCGCCGGTTCCTGCCGGGCATCGCGCAGGTGCTCGGCTGGTTTGACCGCCAGAAGACGCCCGACGGTCTGATTCCGCCGCTCTTCCAGCTCGACTTTGTCGATTCCGATTACGACAGCCAACGCCAGGCCATCCTGCGGCAGGAAGGACGTCCGGGCATGGCGGTACATAGCCTCTTCTACGTGATGGCGCTGGATGACGCCGCCGACCTGTTCGCGCGTTCCGGCCAGCACTCGGAGGCTCAGCGCTATCGCCGTCAAGCGCAGGAAGTCAGGGAAACAGTACGCCGCTTGTGCTGGGATTCGACCCGTCAGCTCGTCGCCGATACACCCTCGCGAAAGTTCTTCAGCCAGCAGGCGAACATACTCGCCATTCTGACGAACACGGTGCCTGCCGCCGGGCAGGCCGGCCTGCTCGACCGCCTGCTGAACGACCGTTCGATTGCCCAGGTGCAGCTCTATTTTCGTTACTATCTGGGTCGCGCCATGAGTCAAACGGGTCTCGGCGATCGCTACGTGGACAATCTCGGCCCGTGGGAAAGAATGATGGCGAACGGGATGACGACGTTCGGGGAGCAGGATGGCAACCCGCGGTCGGAATGCCATCCGTGGAGCGCCACCCCGGTCTACGAGTTATTGACCACGGTAGCGGGCATCCAGCCGGGCGAACCAGGCTTCAAAACGGTGCGGATCGCGCCGTCTCTGGGCAGTTTGCGGCATGTGGAAGCAGCCATGCCGCACCCGCTGGGGATGATCGAAGTGTCATTCGATCGCGTGGGCGCCTCGGGGCTCAAGGGGTCCATTCGTCTGCCACCGGGGTTCGCCGGCGAATTCGTCTGGCGCGGCAGGAAGACGGCGCTGCAAGGAACTTCCGTGACGATCGACGAGAAATGAGCCGGGGGTGCGCGATTCGGAGACGCGACCGTAAGGGAGCGTTTGCCGCCACAAATCCCGAAAACGCTTAAGCACCCAAGTACACCTACGCTAGGATTTGCTCGAATCGGCCGCTACTTCCGCGAATGGCCCACTTTCATGTCGCGCACCCATGAGCCGGCGAACCGAACCCGGAGCCCGGCGATAGAATGGAGTCCACACCGATGTCCCACTGGAACCGCCGCCAATTTCTCGCGCGCTCGAGCGCGGGGTTCGGCGCCGCGCTCGCGGCGCCCGATGCTCCCTCTCCATCCGGCACTGCCATCGATTTCCGCTACGCCCCTCTCTCCGGTCAAACGGCCTTCTGCTTTCCCGACGACCCGGCCAAAAGCCTGGTCGGCGAGCGCGGCGAGTTGCGCTACGGCTTCGCTCGCGACCGCTTCGAAACCGTGGCCGGCTTTTCCCTGAGCGGCGTCGAGCCGGATGGGATCGCCAGGCAGGAACTGGAGTCGCCCACCGTCCCCATCGTCCATACCCGCATCGACCGCGCCGAAGCGTTTCTTCATCTGACCGCTTTCGCCACTAACCGCCCATCGGAGGGACGCGTCGATAACGTAATCGCCGAGATTCGTCCCCGCACGCGTCGCACCATACACGCGGCGCATGTCGTTACGGTCAGGTCGCGGCGTGCCGTGAGGGCCAAGGGCAACGCGATTTACCTGGATAACGAAGGCGGACCGGTGCTTTTGGCCAGCGACCAGACCTGTCCCGCACCCTCCGACACGGGCGTCGAATGGGTGATGCGGGGAAGGCTGGGCGCGGCCACTGGCGATCGGCCGCTGCGGCAGTTCTTCCGCTTTCCGCAGGAAGGACAGCCACTCGAGAAGATTGCCGCCGGGCTCAGGGAGCCGGACGCGCTGCTCGCCGAAGCCAGGGAATTCTGGCGAGCCTGGCAGCCCTTCGCCGGGCCGGTCTCATGGCGCGTGCCCGGCCGGTATGGCGAGTTTCTGACTGCCTGCGCGCGCAATATTCTGCAGGCACGCGAGCGGAAAAATGGCCGCCTCACGTTCCAGGTGGGACCGACGGTCTACCGGGGTCTGTGGGTAGTGGATGGCAACTTCATCCTGGAAGCGGCGCGATACCTGGGCTACGACCGGGAGGCGCAGCAGGGACTGGAAACCACCTGGGCCCTCCAGGAGAAAGACGGCGGCATCTTCGCCGGCGCGGGCCGCGAGCACTGGAAAGATACCGGCATCGCCATGTTCACCCTGGTGCGGCAAGCCGAGTTGAGCCAGGACTGGACCTACTTCCGCGCCATGCAGCCGAACGTGCTGCGCGCCGTCGAGTTCCTGCAGGGGCTGTGCGCGAAGGCCGCGGCGGAGGGCAGCGCCTCCGGCCGCTACGGCTTGCTTCCGAAGGGCATGGGCGATGGCGGACTGGGCGGACTGCGGGACGAGTTCACCAACACCATCTGGGTGCTGGCGGGGTTGAAGGCCGTCGAAGAGGCTGCCGCGAGGCTCAATCTCCCGGCGTCCGAACCGGTCGGCCGCTTCTACCGTCAACTGCATGCCGCGTTCACGGCCGCCGTCCCGCAGGAGCTGCGGCGTCATTCCGCGGGCTTCGAATACCTGCCCATGCTGATGAAGAACGACCCGCAATGGAACGCGGCCGACCCCTGGGATCGGCCGCAGCCACAGGTGGCGCAGTGGGCCATGTCGCACGCCATCTACCCCGGGCTGGTGTTCGAAAAAGACGACCCTACGGTGAAAGGTCACATCGCGCTCATGCAGGCCTGCACCCAGGAAGACATACCGGCCGAAACCGGATGGCTGCCGCACGAGGGCGTGTGGAATTACGCGGCGGCATTCGTGGCCCACGTGTATCTCTGGGCGGGGTTGGAGGACTGGGCGCGCACTACCTTCGCCGGTTTTCTGAACCATGCCACCCCGCTCTACTGCTGGCGTGAGGAACAACCGCTGCGAGGCTCGTTGGCCGCCAACTATATCGGCGACATGCCCCACAACTGGGCCAGCGCGGAATGCGTGCTCTATCTGCGCCACATGCTCGCGCTGGAGGACGGTCGATCGCTGCGGCTGTTGGCCGGCATCGGCAAGCCGGAACTTGCAGCGGGCGAGCCGTTCGCGATTTCGGGATCGCCCACCCGCTTCGGCCGCATCTCGCTGCGGCTGGAGCCGCTGGGGCGGGAGCGCGGATGGCGGCTCGACTTCGAACGGGAATCCGGACCCGCGCCCGCATCCGTCGTCCTGCCACCCGGGTTCACGCCAGTCGATCCCGCGTCGCGCAAATGGAGCGCGACTTGGGCTGTCTGAACGCCGCGCGGGTGGTGCTGAGGCGTGCTATAAATCGCCTGTTGAGCCCGACTGCTTGAGCCAGACCAGCATCTCTTCGCGAGACAGGTTGCGCACCGCCCTGGAACATCGCGAGCCGGATCGCATTCCGCTGGATTTTGGGAGCACCAACGTAACCGGCATCCACGTCAGTTGCGTGGCGGAGCTGCGCACCTACTACGGCCTGCCTATGGGACCGGTGAAGGTGTACGAGCCTTTCCAGATGCTGGGCCTGATCGACGAGGACCTGCGCGCCGCCATGGGGCTCGACGTCATCGGCGTGTTCCCGCGCAAAACCAAGTTCGGCGCTCCCGCCTCGGATTGGAAAGAATGGGACTTTCGCGGGCTCGCAGTGCTTGTGCCCGGCGATTTCCGCACCACGACATCGCCCAACGGCGACATCCTGGTGTATCCCCAAGGCGATCTCACCGCCGCGCCGAGCGGGCGCATGCCGGGGGGCAGCGCCTTCTTCGACATCATCGTCCGGCAGCCGGAAATTGACGAAGACAACCTCGACCCGGCCGACAACCTGGAAGAATTCGGACCGCTGAGCGAGGAAGACCTGGAGCATATCGAGCGCACTGCCCACATGGCGGGGGCGAGCGGCTACGGGATTGTGGCGTCGTTCGGAGGCACCTCGTTCGGCGACGTGGGGCAGGTGCCCGCGGCGGGGCTGAAGAATCCGAAAGGCATCCGCGACGTCGCCGAGTGGTACATTTCCACGCGGACGCGCCGCGCCTACATCCACCGCGTTTTCGAGCGCCAATGCGAAATCGCCCTCGCGAACCTGGCGCGTGTCCACGCCCGCATCGGCGACGCAACGGACTGCATGTATGTCTGCGGAACCGATTTCGGCACGCAGACTTCGGCGTTCTGCTCCGTCGCCACCTTCCGTGAGTTGTGGTTCCCCTACTACCAGCGTGTCAACCACTGGGTCCACGCGAATACCAACTGGAAATGCTTCAAACATTCCTGTGGCAGCGTGGAGCGGTTTCTGGAAAGTTTCATCGATGCCGGATTCGACATCATCAACCCGGTGCAGTGTTCGGCGGCGGGCATGGATCCGGCCGAGCTGAAACGGAAGTACGGTTCCCGGCTGGTGTTTTGGGGCGGGGGAGTGGATACCCAAAAGACCCTGCCTTTCGGTTCGCCGCGAGAGGTTCGCGAGGAAGTGTTGCGCCGCTGCGAGATCTTCGCCCCCGGCGGCGGGTTCGTGTTCAGTTCGATTCACAACCTGCAGGCAGGCACGCCGGTGGCGAACATCGTCGCCATGCTGGATGCCGTACATGAGTTCAATGGAGTTTCGCATGCATGATCTCGAAAAACTGAAGGAAGCGCTGATCGTGGGAGACTGGAAAACCGCCTCCGCGGCGACTCAGGCCGCCCTTGCCGGCGGGGTGGCGCCGCTCACCATCGTCACCGGGCACCTGATGCCGGCCATGGACGAAGTGGGGCGGCGCTTCGAGTGCGAAGAGTACTTCGTGCCCGAGATGCTGCTCTCCGCGCGCGCCATGAAGGCATCGATGGAGATCCTGCGCCCGTTGCTGACGTCGAGCGGCGCGCAGCCCGTGGGGCGTGTCGTCATCGGAACGGTCAAGGGCGACCTTCACGACATCGGCAAGAATCTGGTGGCGGCCATGCTGGAAGGCGGCGGCTTTGAGGTGATCGACCTGGGGGCCGACGTGGCCCCGGAACGTTTCATCGAGGCGGCGGCCACGCGCCATGCCGACCTGGTGGCGCTTTCGGCGCTGCTCACCGTGACCATGGGGTGGATGAAAACCACCATCGACGCGTTCCAGGCCGCGGGATTGCGCGAGAAAGTGAAGATCATGGTGGGCGGCGCCCCGGTCACACAGCAGTATGCCGACGCCATCGGCGCCGACGGTTTTACCGACAGCGCCGGCAGCGCCGTAGCTCTGGCGCGCAAACTGGTGGCGGCGTGAACCCTCTGCGCGAGTGGCTCGCCGGCGGACTGCCGATCGCCGACGGCGCGTGGGGGACCGAATTGCAGGCGCGCGGTCTCGAACCCGGCGCCGCGCCGGACATCTGGAACCTCACCCATCCCGACCGCGTGGAAGCAATGGCGCGCGCCTATGTGGAGGCGGGCAGCCAGGTGACGCTGACCAATACCTTCCGCGCCAACGCCATCGCCATGAAGGGCGATCTCGATGCCGTCAATCGCGCCAGTGTCGAAATCTCCCAGCGTGCGGCGGCGGGGCGGGCTCTGGTGTTCGCCTCCATCGGGCCCACGGGCAAGCTGCCGATGGCCGGCGAAATCACCGCCGAGCAGGCGCATGCGGCCTTTGACGCGCAGGCGGCATCGCTGGCAGCGGCGGGTGCCGACGCTCTGCTGGTGGAAACCATGAGCGACATCGAGGAGGCCCGTCTGGCGGTGGCTGCCGCGAAAAACACGGGGCTGCCGGTAATTGTCTCCTTCGCGTTCGATTCGGGCAAGAACAAGGACCGCACCATGATGGGCGCGACGCCCGAAGCCGTTGCCGCTGCCATGGTGGAGTCGGGGGCGGACGCGGTGGGCGCGAACTGCGGCGTCGGAGTGGAGTATGCCGCGGCTATCTGCCGGCGCTTGCGCGCCTCGTGCGGCGTTCCCATCTGGATCAAACCGAACGCGGGTTTGCCGGCTATCGAGGGGACAGCCGTCCGATATGGCGCCACGGCGGCGTTCTTCGCCTCCCACTACTCGGCCTTGCGCGATGCCGGCGCGTCGTTTCCAGGCGGCATTTCTCATGGGACCTTGCGTGTTGCTTTGTGGCGCAGGCTCCTCAGCCTGCCGCGTCGGCTCTCAAGCCGACGCATGGACCGGGAGCCGCTACAACAGCATTGCTCGGCACGAGTGCCGAGACGGCAGCCTAAGAGGCTGCGCCACGAACAGCTTGCGCAGTGTCGGTTGAAAGGCGATGAGAAATCCGGACCAGGCGGCTGCTGCGGCTCCGCGCCGGACTTCATCCGCGCACTGGTGAACGCCCGATGCGCTGCAAGCTGATCGGTTGCGAAGTTCTCTTCCGCGAAATGTGCGACGCCTGCGCTCACTCGCCGCATCAGGTGGACCTGGAGTTTCTTCCCAAGGGGCTGCACGACCTCGGCGGCAAAACAATGGCCGGAAAGCTTCAGGAAGTCGTGGACCGCACTCCCGAGGGAGTGTACGACGCGATTCTGCTGGGCTACGGACTCTGCGGGAACGGACTCGACGGGCTGGCCGCGCGCCATACGCCGCTGGTGCTGCCGCGCGCGCACGATTGCATCGCGCTGCTGATGGGCAGCCGCGAGCGCTATCAGCAGTACTTCGACGCCAACCCCGGCGCCTTCTACCGGTCGACGGGCTGGCTGGAGCGCGGCAAAGGCTTGCAGCAACTGACCCACCAGACGATCGGGCTGGAGGAATCTCTGGAAGCCCTGATCCGCAAATACGGCGACGACAACGGACGCTATTTGTACAACGAGATGATGCGCTACCGCTCGCGCTACGAAAAGCTCACGTTCATCGAAACGGGTTTGGAGGCCGGCGGCAAGTTCGTCGCCGAAGCGGCCGCCGAGGCCAGGGAAAACGGGTGGCGCTTCGAGCGATTGCCAGGCGACCTCGCCTGGCTGCGAAACCTGGTGCAAGGGAAGTGGTCCGAAGCTGAGTTTGTGGTCGCCAAGCCGGGCCAACGTATCGCCGCCAGTTATGACGCCCGCATTGTCTCGACCCAAAACGGGAGTTGTCCATGACGAGCAGGGAACGAGTCTTAGCCGCACTGAACCATCGCCAGCCGGACCGCGTGCCGATGGATTTCGGCAGCACCGGGGTTACCGGGATGCACGCCACCTGCGTGGCCGGGCTGCGCCAGTACTTCGGGCTGGAGAATCGACCGGTCAAAGTCCACGAACCGTACCAGATGCTCGGCTTGATCGAGGACGATCTGCAGAACGCTCTCGGGCTCGACGTCGAGGGCGTGTTCCCCCGCAACACCATGTTCGGCTTTGCGAACCACGATTGGAAGCCATGGCGCATGCCGGATGGCCTCGAGGTGCTGGTCTCGGAGGACTTCCGCGTCACCGTGGATGCGGGCGGCAACACGCTCATCTATCCCGAGGGCGACACCAGCGTCGCGCCCAGCGGACGCATGCCGCGCGACGGTTATTTCTTCGACTCCATCATGCGCCAGCAACCCCTCGACGAGGAGCGGCTGAACCCCGGCGATAACCTCGAAGAATTCGCGCCCATCGCCGGCGAAGAAGTGGAATATTTCCGCCAGGAAGTGGAGCGCGCCTCCGCCACGGGACGCGCCGTGATGGCCAACTTCGGTGGCACCGCGTTCGGCGATATCGCCCTGGTCCCCGGCCCGTTCCTCAAACATCCCAAGGGAATCCGCGATGTGTCCGAGTGGTACATGGCCACCAGCAGCCGGCGGGACTACATCCACCAGATCTTCGACCGGCAATGCGACATTGCCATCGGCAACCTGGCGCGCATTCACGCCGCCGTGGGCGACACAGTGGACGCAGTCTTCATCTGCGGGACCGATTTCGGTTCGCAAACGTCGGCCTTCTGCTCCGCCAAGACGTTCCGCGATCTTTATTTCCCCTACTACCGGCGCCTGCTCGACTGGATCCACAAGAACAGCCGCTGGCAATGCTTCAAGCACTCCTGCGGCTCGGTCGTGCGGTTCATTCCTTCGTTCATTGAGGCCGGGTTCGACATTCTGAACCCGGTGCAATGCTCGGCGGCCGGCATGGAAGCGGCGGAATTGAAGGCGCATTATGGCGACCGCCTCACCTTCTGGGGCGGCGGAGTGGATACCCAGCGCACGCTGCCGTTCGGATCGCCTGAACAGGTGCGCCAGCAGGTGTTGGAACGCTGCCAGGTCTTCGCCGCGGGCGGCGGATTCGTGTTCAACTCCATCCACAACTTGCAGGCGCGTACGCCGGTCGCCAACATCATTGCCATGTTCGATGCCGTCCGCGAATTTAACGGAGCGCCGCAACATGTCTGAGTACAACGCGCGCTACGTTTGGCTGTTGGCGATGGTGGCCGCGCTCGGCGGACTGCTATTCGGCTACGACTTCGTGGTGATCGGCGGCGCCAAACCGTTCTATGAGAAGTTCTTTCAACTCA
>Ga0182030_10014949_pt1 | contig 15252 bp, 11 predicted proteins | sample 812S3MmetaG_FD_121299 | JGI IMG/M metagenome (GOLD analysis project Ga0182030, IMG submission 121299) | Permafrost microbial communities from Stordalen Mire, Sweden - 812S3M metaG (Illumina Assembly) | ecosystem: Environmental > Terrestrial > Soil > Wetlands > Permafrost | place: Sweden... | reverse complement strand
GCCGCGATGCAGATCATCAAGCAGGCGATCGAGAAGGCCAACTCGACCGACCCGCACAAGGTCGCCGACGTCATGCACTCGGGCATGGCGTTCAAGACCGTGCTCGGCGACATCTCCTACGACGCCAAGGGCGACCGCACCACCGCCGACTACGTCTGGTACGTCTGGAAGAAGGACGCCGACGGCAAGATCAACTTCCACCAGATGTGATCATAGCCGGCCCGCTTAAGGGTGTTTCAAAAACGTCGAAGCCCGCCGCGACCCGGCGGGCTTCTTTTTGGCGGAGCCGATGTTGGGTGCGCGCAACGGGACGCCAGCGCCGCCTCACCCCAATTGCCCAAGCCGCGGGAAGGTGTCGATCAGCCATTGGGCGGCCGTCTGCATGCCTCCGGTGAGGAACAGCACGCCGGTGACGACCAGCAGCGCGCCGGTCGCCTTCTCCAGCCGCGCGAACTGACGGCGGAAGCCGCGCGAGAAGGCGAGGAAGCGCTCCATCGCGATCGCCGCGACGACGAACGGCGCGCCGAGGCCCAGCGAGTAGGCCGCCAGCAGCAAGGCCCCCTGGCCGACCGTCTGCTGCGCGGCGGCGACGGCGAAGATCGCCGCCAGTATCGGTCCGATGCACGGCGTCCAGCCGAAGGCGAAGGCGACGCCCATCAGATAGGCGCTCCACAGGCCGGGCGGCTTCTCGATCTCGAGCCGCGCCTCGCGCAGCATCGCATTGACGCGGAACAGGCCGAGAAAATGCGCGCCCATGACGATGATGCCGAGCCCGGCGACGATCGACAGCGCATGACTCCACTCGTGCAGAAGCAGGCTGAATTCCGTCGCCGTCGCGCCGAGCGCGACGAACACGGTGGCGAAGCCGGCGACGAACAACAGCGAGGCGACGACGATGTCGCGCCGCGCGCGGCCGCCGCCCTCCTCCGCCAGCGACTCGATCGACGCGCCGGCGAGGTAGCAGAGATAGGGCGGCGCGAGCGGCAGCACGCAGGGGCTGAGGAAGGAGATCAGCCCCGCGCCGGCCGCGGCGGGCAAGGAAATGTCGGTCATAGCTCCCTTTTGACGGCGCGCGCTATTGCGATCAAGCCGTTTCGCGGGCTGGCGCCGCCTCAATCGTTCTTTGGCGGCCGATAGAGGATCAACACATTGAGATCGCGGGTCGGAGTGAAATTGGCGTGGCGGACCTCGAACATCGTCGGCGCGATCTTCTTGACCCCGTCGGCGCAGAAGCTGACCAGCGAATCCGGCTCGCCCTTGTCGATCGTCAAGTGGAAATCGCCGATCGGCCCCGCCCAGTTGGCGCCGGTCGTCAGCACATAGGCGATCCGCCGCTCGAACAGCGGCGCGGCGAAGCTGCCGCTCGCGTCGGGCTTCTGCGCCTTGCGCGCGCCGGCGACGAAGTCCTGGTCGACGCAATAGAGCGTCGCGTAGCGCTTCGCCTCCTGCGGGTCGATCGTCGTCGAGCCGACCTCGGTTCCGGTGGTCTCGCCGACGCTCGGGCGATAGCGGTGCTCGACGGCGAGCTCGCGCCCGGCCGGGAAAGTCTGGGTCCAGAAGAAACTCGACTTCAGCGTCCAGTTCGGCGCGAGGTGATGCTCCCAACCTTTGCCAACGTCGTAATCGTCTGGGATGGCGATCTCCGCCTTCACCAGCGCGTCCTTGTCGGCGGATTTGAGCGTGTCGAGCGCCTCCCAAGTCTTGTCGCTCTGCGGCGCGAGCGGCACGCCGAGCGCGGCGAGCCGCGCCGTGATGTCGACGCCCTTGGCGAACGCCTTCTGCTCGTTCTCGGCCGTGACCGGCTGGCCGTCGATCATGGTGCGGAAGTCGAGGAAGTTCGGCGAATCCGGCGCGGGCACGGCGATGTTGGTGTCCGGTCCGTCCCAGACGATGTCCGGCATCGGGAAAGCGACGGTCGTCGTCACGTCGCGGACGGCGCGATTGAAGAAGCGGTAGCGGACGACGATCTCCTTGGCGGAAATCGCCAGGTCCTCCGACCGCATCTCGATGTCGGCGCTCTTGGCGAGGACGAGACCGCCGGTCGTCAGCTCGGCGCTCGAGTCGTTGGCGAGCGCCGGCGCGGCGCCTCCTAGCGCGAGCGCGCCGACGAGCGCGGCGCTTGCGCCGATTCCGTCACGTCGCTTGCATTCGTCGCGCATCGGTTCGCGCTCCCTTTCCCCGCGCTCCGCTTGCCGAAAGCGGCCGTCTTCGACGAAAGAATTTACCAGAGCCGCCGAGCGAATTCCACTAACTGCATGCAAAACCGCTATAGTGCGCGGCGAGGCGTTGCGTCTGCGCGAGGGCGCGCTTGAAGTCAGGGAGGTCGACCATGTCGCATCGCGCCGCGCCGTACGACGAACCCGAGCGGGACGCCCTCGACCCTTATGGCGCGGCGACGCACGCAGTCTTCAACCAGCCGACCGAACTCGCCGATTACAACCTCTTCAGCGGCGACGCGGCGTTGCACGACGGGGTCGCGCGCGAACGCGGCGGCTGGGCGAGCAACGAACTCGCCGCGCTCGGCGCGCGACTCGGCGCGGCCGAGACGCTCGAGCTCGGAATCCTCGCCAACCGCAGTCCGCCCGAGCTCGACACCAACGACCGCTATGGCAATCGCGTCGATCTCGTCCGCTACCATCCAAGCTATCACCAGCTCATGCGGCTTGCCGTCGAACAGGGCCTGCACGCTTCGCCGTGGACTGAACCGCGCCCCGGCGCGCATGTCGCGCGCGCCGCGCGCTACTACATGCAGGCTCAGGTCGAGGCGGGGCACGGCTGCCCGATCACCATGACCTTCGCCGCGACGCCGAGCCTCGCCAAGGAACCCGAGCTGGCGAAGCATTGGCTGCCGAAGATTCACGCCCGCCTCTACGATCCGCGCAACATCCCGGCGGCCGACAAGCAGGGCCTGACGATCGGCATGGCGATGACCGAAAAACAGGGCGGCTCGGATGTGCGCGCAAACACGACGCGCGCCATCCCGATCGGCCGCGATGCGATGGGCGAGGCCTACGAACTCGTCGGCCACAAGTTCTTCGTTTCGGCGCCGATGTGCGACGCCTTCCTGACGCTCGCTCAGGCGCCGGACGGCCTCACCTGCTTTCTCGCGCCGCGCTGGCGGCCGGACGGGACAAAGAACCCGATCCAGATCGTGCGGCTCAAGCGCAAGATGGGCAACGTCTCCAACGCTTCGAGCGAAACCGAGTGGCGCGGCGCGCTCGCCTGGCGCGTCGGCCCCGAGGGGCGAGGCGTGGCGACGATCCTCGAGATGGTCGCCGCGACGCGCTTCGACTGCATGATCGGCTCGTCGGCGGGCATGCGCATGGCCGCCGCCCAGGCGCTCGACCATTGCCGCCAGCGCAAGGCGTTCGGCGCGCTGCTGATCGACCAGCCGGCGATGCGCGCCGTGCTCGCCGACCTCGCGCTCGAAGCCGAGGCGTCGCTGGCGCTGACCCTGCGCGTCGCTCGCGCGCTCGACAATCGCGCTTCCGACCTGCGCGAGGACGCGTTCGCGCGCATCGCCGCGCCGCTCGGCAAATACTGGATCTGCAAGCGCACGCCCGCCCACGCCTACGAAGCGATGGAATGCCTCGGCGGCTCGGGCGCGATGGAGGATTCGCCGATGCCGCGCCTCTATCGCGAGGCGCCGATCAACGCGATCTGGGAGGGCAGCGGCAACGTGCAATGTCTCGACGTGCTGCGCGCGATCTTGCGCGCGCCGCAGTCGCTGGACGCCTATTTCGCCGAGATCGATTCCGCGCGCGGCGCGAACCGCGCGCTCGACGTGCATTTCGCGGCGCTGAAGGACGACATGCGCGACCTCGGCGATTTCGAGAGCCAGGCGCGCGACCTCTGCGATCGCCTGGCGCTCGCCCTGCAGGCGAGCGTGATGGTCAGGAGCGCCCCCGCCGCCAACGCCGACGCCTTCTGCGCTGCGCGCCTCGAGGGCCGCGGCGCGCGCAACTGGGGCGCGCTGCCGAAGGGGCTCGACCTTGCGGCGATCGTCAAGCGCGCGCTGCCGCGTTGAGCGGCGCATGCGGCCCCGTCAGGCCGTGTATTTGAACTTGCCGGGCAGGACGAAGCTCGTTCCGTTGGCGTTGGCGACGACGACGTCCACGGTGTCGGCGCCCATCGGGCGGGGCGGGACGAGGCCAGCGGCGAACGAGCCGTCGCTTGCGACCGTCAGCTTTTCGAGCGCGCCGGAGCCCAACTTGACGGTCGCGTCCGCCCCAATGCCCTGCCCTGTGACGATGACGACCGCTCCCGTCGCCGCTTCTTCCGGCTGGACGCCCGCCAACTTCAGGCCGGAGGAACTCTCGTCGCCGGGAACCTGTACGATTAGCCGCGCCGCTTCGAAGAGGAAGCCGAAGAAGCGCCGCTCCTGCGTGCCGAAGATGAAGGCCGCGGCGTAGACGACTTGCGCGTTGGCCGGCTTGTCGGCGCTTCCGGCGACGACGTCGAGCAGAATCACCGTGACCAGGCCGGCTACGCCGCCGCTGAAGGGCCGGCCGAAGTGCCAGAGGTCGAAGCCCGGGTCCCATCCCGTAGCACCGTCCCGATGGTCGTAGATGCCCTTCAGGCTGATCATCAACCCGCCGAGGGCGCCGAACCACGCCGCTTCGATCGACAGCTCTTGATTCTGCCAAGCCGCGAACAATGGTTTTTGCCAGAGGTAAATCGCAGCAACGATGACCAGCACGACGAGGACGAAGATGTCATAAGCAAAAATCCGCACGCGCCCGGAAGCGGCGCGAACCCGGGCCTCAGTCGCTCCGCCGGCATTGTTTGGCATGAACCGCCTCCCCGAAACGATCGGAATCCCGAATCAGGAAAATCCAACTATACACGCCGATTAGAAGCATGCTAGCAATGTTATCGGCGGCAAGCAACCGGCGCCAATGTTTTACGGGAACGCCCGGGTGCGCTTGCTATGCTTGGTCTCTAGTTGCCGCTAGCGAGCACGTACGGAGCGCGCGCCGCTGACGAATTAAGAATGCGCGAAGATCGGGTCGGGAACGGCGCCCAGGCGGCAGACGAGCGCGACGAAATCCAAGAATATCGGAACCTGAACGGCGAACGGCGGCGGGCGAGCCGCCGGGGAGGAGCGGGATGGCGAAGTTTCGCATTCTCAGTCTGGACGGCGGCGGCTCATGGGCGCTGCTGCAGGTTATGGCGCTGCAGGCTCTTTATTCCGAGAACGCGCGCGGACAGGAGATTCTCAAGGATTTCGACCTCGTCGCCGCCAATTCCGGCGGAAGCATTACGCTCGGCGGCCTCATCGAGAATTTCACGCTGAGGGATCTGCTGACGAAGTTCTTTCTCGATCAGCAAAAGCGCAACCAGATCTTCACGCCGATCCCGTTCCGTGAGAGCCTTGAAGACAAGATCTACGCGTTGGTCGGCGCGGCGCCGCGCTATCAGACCGCCGCCAAGCTCACCGCGCTGCAAAACAGCCTGACGACGTTCGGTTTATGTCCGATGTCGGAGCTGCCTTCGCGCATCGCTCATTCCGCCGGCCGAAGCCCACATTTCCTGATCACGGCGTTCGATTACGACTGGAAGCGAGCCGTCTACTTTCGCTCGAACCGGAAGAGTAGGGCGGCGAGCTCGTTCTCCTCCGCCGACCCCGCGCTCGCCGAGGCCATTCACGCCTCGTCGACGGCGCCCGTCCAGTTTTTCGACAGTCCCGCCGAGTTCGGCGGCCGGCGCTACTGGGACGGCGGAGTCGCGGGCCTCAACAATCCGCTGCTCGCCGCGGTCATCGAAGCGCTGGCGGGCGGAGCGGCGCCGGCGGACATCGTGGCGCTGTCGATCGGCACTGGCTCGGTGCGGCTTCCCGTCGCCGGGCCGGGCGTCGAGGGCGACCCCAAGCTGATCCAGCCGCTGATCGACGGCGCCAGCATCCCCGGCAATCTGCAGGCGCTCGCCGGAGCGATCGTCGACGATCCGCCAGACGCTGCGACATTCGAGGCCTATGTCGCGCTCGGCCTGCCCCTGCCCGACCCCAGTCGCCCCGAACCGGTCTCGTCGGACCGGCTTGTGCGGATCAGTCCGATGATCGAGCCTGTGTTCGGCGCTGATGGCGTCTGGACTTCGCCCGCCGGCCTCAGCCTCGATGATTTCGCCGCCATCGCCAAGGTCGAGATGGACGCGGTTAAGCCTGAAGAGGTCGGCCTGATCCGCAATCTCGGGACCGAGTGGCTCCGCGACCGCATTCCCAATCAGCCGATCCGCGCCAACTCCAAGAGTCTTGGCTGCGAGATCGGGCATGCCCATTTCTCGCAGGCGAAGGACGCTTGGAACCGGGCCAGAGCGCCGGTCGCGGGGGCCTAGGTCTCGGACCGTCGGCGCCGGCCCTCTTCGCGCAAGCCTCGGCGAGCGGCGGGGCCGATTGCGCTTCGGCGAGGCGCCGGCCGTGGGCGTGCCGGTCAGCGGAAACGCGGCGACTTCACGCGCGATTCGCTTGGCCGCCGAGCGCGACGTCTCGTCGGGAATCACGCGACTGGCGAAGCCCATTGCGGGCGCAATCGGCGTGCGCGGCCGGCGGGGCTCGACCTTGCGGCGATCGTCAAGCGGGCGCCGCCGCGCTAGAAGGCGCTCCTCCTCTCCTCGTGGGAGAGGGCTTCGTCCCGACCCGCGCCAGGCAAGCCCGGACGTCTTGTGCGCGGCGGCGCCTGCGAGAGGACAACGCGATGCCCGACGCCCCTTCCCCTGCATCCCGCTTTCTCGCCGCCGCCTGGCGCGCGCTCGGCGGCGGCGAGGCTTGGCTCGGCCGCATCGAGATCTCAGGTTCCGGCGACCTGCCGTCGGCGTTCGCCGTCGCCGATCTCGCTGCGGCCTCGATCGGCGCGGCGGCGCTCGCCGTCGCCGAGCGCGCCGCATCAGCGACGTCGCGCCCGCTCAACGCGGTCGTCGACCGTCGCCTGGCGTCCCTGTGGTTCGGCTTCTCGCTCAAGCCCCAGGGTTGGACTCTGCCGCCGGTCTGGGACCCGATCGCCGGCGATTACCCCGCCGCCGACGACTGGATCCGGCTGCACACCAACGCCGCGCGTCACCGCGCCGCCGCGCTCGCCGCGCTCGGATGCGTCGGCGAGCGCGACGCGGTCGCGGCGGCGGTTCGAGGCTGGCGCGCCGACGCGCTCGAGGCCGCCATCGTCGCGCGCGGCGGCTGCGCCGCCGTGATGCGCTCGCTCGCCGCCTGGGCCGATCATCCCCACGGCCGCGCCGTCGCCGCTGAGCCGCTCGTCCTCTTCGACAAGCGCGAAGTTTTCGGCCCCGCGAGCGGTCCGAGCGATCCGACCCGGCCGCTCGCCGGCGTGCGCGTTCTCGACCTCACCCGCATTCTCGCCGGGCCGGTCGCGACCCGTTTCCTCGCCGCTTACGGCGCCGACGTCTTGCGCATCGACCCGCCCGACTGGGACGAGCCGAGCGTCGCGCCCGAGGTGACGTTGGGCAAACGCTGCGCGCGGCTCGACCTCGCCGAGCCCGGCGGCCGCGAGCGTTTTCTCGCCCTGCTCGGTCAAGCCGATGTCATCGTCCACGGCTACCGCCCCGGCGCGCTCGACGCGCTCGGCCTCGGCGAGGTCGAACGCCGCCGCGCGCGGCCCGGCCTCGTCGACGTGTCGCTCGACGCCTATGGCTGGAGCGGGCCCTGGGCCGGCCGCCGCGGCTTCGACAGCCTGGTGCAGATGAGCGCCGGCATCGCGGAGGAAGGCATGCGCCGCTTCGGCAAGGACAAGCCGACGCCGCTGCCCGTCCAAGCGCTCGACCACGCCGCCGGCTATCTGCTCGCCGCCGCCGCCGTGCGCGGGCTCAGCGAGCGCGCCGCGTCCGGCGCCGGCTCGTCGCGTCGTCTGTCGCTCGCCCGCGTCGCCGCGCTGCTGGCGAGCGAGCGGGCGGAAGCCAATGGCGCGTTCGCTCCGGCCGGCGAAACCGATTACGCGCCCGAGATCGAAGCGACCGATTGGGGCCCAGCGCGCCGATTCGCCCCGCCGGCGGCGGTTGAGGGCGCGCCGATGCGGTGGGCGCGTCCCGCCGGTCGTTTGGGCGCTGCGCCGCCGGTCTGGTGACGCCCCGTTCGCCGCGCCCGCGGGCCGCCGTTCCCGTTCGCTCAGATGCGGCGGAACGTCGCGGAATGTGCTATGGGGCTTGCGCCTCGCGCCCTCAAGCGGGGCCGAGCCGGCGTGCGACAGGCCGGGTTCGCGTTTGGGCCGTAGGGCGTTGCGGGCGCCCCAGTCGGTTCGGGGGGAGATGGACAGGCGAACACAGGCGCAAATCGACGCCGCGGTCGCCGAATTGTCGTCTCTCGCGCTCGCCGGCGACATCGCCGGCGCGCTCGAGGTCGTCGATCGGCTGATTAAGCTTGCTTCGGGTTCGACATTCGTCTGGGCGCAACTCCAGGCGCGGTTGCTGCATGCCGCGATGGATGACCCGCGCATGCCTTCGGAACTGCTGGCGGCGCTGATCGAACGGTTCCGCTGGGCCGAGCCGATCAGCGCGTTGAGCCGCTTCCACCCCGACCTGCGCGCACGGGTCGCGACGCGCCTCGCCGCCGCCCAGGCCTGGTGCGACGACCTCAAGGCGGCGGCCCGACGCCTCGACGACGCCGGCGCCGCGGCAAGACTGACATTGCGCCCGCCGGCGCGAACGATCGACCCCAAGACGCTGTCGCCGGGCGTGCTGCATGCGCTGCAGGCCTGCCTTGCCGGCGCGCAGCGGTTTGGGCCGCTGCTGGGCGGATTGATCGACCCCGAGGCGACCGAACGCCTCGCCCAGGCGCTGCATGTCGAGGCCGCGCCAATCGATCCGCTCGCCTATGTCGGCCTCGCCGGCTCGCGCCTGCCTGACGGCGCGCGCTGGGCGATCGCGCTCTCGGCGATGTACACCATCGCTCAGCGCGCGACCGACGCGACCCTCGCGCCGGCGCGACCGGCGCAGAGCCTGGCGATCCTGCGCGATTACTGGGGCGTCGGCGAGGAGACGCACGAGGCGCGGCGAGCCCAGGCGATCGACCGTCTCGAATGGTTGATCAACCAGGGCGACCGCGCCGATCCACAATGCGCCGAGCCCGGCGACCCCGAGGGGCCGGCGGACCTGCTCGCTTGGGACTTGGCGCGGGCGGCGATGACCGCGCGCCACGCCTACTCGGCCGAATGTCTCAGCGAATCCGAGGCCTGGACCTATCTGCTGACAATCGCGGTCAAGGCGCAGGAAAGCTTCGAATCCTGGCGCGACTTTGGCGAGCGCTACCGCCGCGGACGCATCCGCTGGTCGAACGCGCTGCACGACCGCTTCGACGACATTCTCGCCTTTCTCGTCGGCGACCCGCGCTCGCCGTGGCGGTCCCTTCCCTGGCGCCAGCGCCTCGACGCGAACAATGTCCGCAGCGCGGAAGCCGACGACCCGGCGTCGCGACGGGGCGACTTCGTCTTCGCCCTTTGGCGGCGGCAGGGCCCCTTGCGAACCCAATTGGCGGCGTTGCTCGCCGTCGCCTTGATCGTCGCCGGCTGGGAGGCGGCGCGGCTGATGCGCCCGCAGCCGATCGCCGCGGCGCAAGCGCCGGAGATCGCGGTTTCGCCGATCGCCGATCCGCCTGACGACCCCGCCTCGGCGCGCGGCGAATTCGAGCGAATCCAGGTCGTCTTCGTCGCCAACGGCGACGGCGCGCGGGCCCAGTTCCGTAACCCGCCGCTCGCCCACCCGCTCGCCGATTTCCGCTACGGCGTCGACCATGCCGTTCCCGACCGCGCGCTGACGCCCAAGCTGCTCGAGAAGGCGATCAAAGGCCTGCCACAGGCGCTCGATCTTCCCCCCGGCGCGCATTTCCTCGCCATCCAGGCGCAGCTCGACGCCGGCGTCCTCTCGCCGGTCCGCCGCTTCGACCTCCCCGCCAACCTCCTCGGCCCGCGCCGTTAGACCGGCCGCGACTTCGACGGCCGCGACCCCGGCGTGCTTGATCCGCATCGTGGGGAGCGCTACACGCCTGCCGACCGGAGGATATTCATGGGGGCCCGCGACCCGCTGATCGAACGCTTTCGCCAGAATTTCGGCGGCGGGGCGCGGCTTTACCGCGCGCCAGGGCGGGTCAATCTGATCGGCGAACACACCGACTACAACGACGGCTTCGTGCTGCCGGCGGCGCTCCAGCAATGCACCTGGATCGCGGCTGCGGCACGGCCCGAACCGCGGCTGCGCGTCAGCTCGCTGCGCGCGGGCGAGACGCTCGAATTCGCGCTCGACGATCCCGATCCGCGCCCCCGCCGGGATTGGAGCGACTACGTCCGCGGCGTCGCCATCATGCTGCAGCGCGACGGCTACCGCCTGAGCGGCGCCGACATGCTGATCGACAGCGACGTCCCGGTCGGCTCGGGTCTCAGCTCGTCGGCGGCGCTGGAGGTCGCGACCGGCTACGCCCTGCTCGACGGCGCCAGCCAGGCGATCGATCTCACCCGCCTCGCATTGTGCTGCCAGCGCGCCGAAAACGAATTCGTCGGCATGCGCTGCGGGGTCATGGACCAGTTCGCCTCCTGCCGCGGCGCCGCCGACCGCGTCCTGCTGCTCGACTGCCGCAGCCTTGAATTCCGCCTGTCGCCAGTCGACCCGTCGGTCCGCTTGGTGATTTGCAATTCGATGGTCCACCACGAGCTCGCAGGCAGTGAGTACAACCGCCGCCGCGAACAATGCGAGGACGGCGTCGCGCGTCTCAAGACGGTCCTGCCAACCGTCCGCGCACTGCGCGACGTGACCGCCGCCGACCTCGTCCGACACGGGGCGTTGCTGTCGGAGCTGGTGTTGCGCCGCTGTCGCCACGTCGTCACCGAAAACGATCGCGTCCTGCGCGCCGCCGCTGCGCTCGAAGCCGCCGAGGTCGGCGAAGTCGGCCGGCTGATGAACGCTTCGCACGTCAGCATGCGCGACGATTACGAGATCAGCTGCCGCGAGATCGACATCCTGGTCGAGCTCGCCGGCCGCGTCGACGGCGTGCTCGGCGCGCGCATGACTGGCGGCGGCTTCGGCGGCTGCACGATCAACCTGGTGCGGGTCGAAGCGGTCGACCGCTTCGCCGACGCGGTTGGCCGCGCCTATAAAGAGGCGACCGGCATCACGCCGCAGTTTCTCGTTTGCCGTCCAGGCGCCGGCGCTGGCGTCGCGAATTAGTCCGCCGCGCCGCGGCGTTTGCCTGAACGAGGACATCGGTGACGCTGCTCAACGACGCTTCCCACCGCCGCTTCAATCCGCTGACCCGCGAATGGGTGCTGGTGTCGCCGCATCGCACCCAGCGCCCCTGGCTCGGGCAAACGGAGCGTGCGGCGCGGCCGGCCGAGCACGCTTACGACCCCGAGTGCTATCTTTGTCCCGGCAATCGCCGCGCCAACGGCGAGGTCAACCCGCCCTACCCGCAGACGCTGGTGTTTCTCAATGACTTCCCCGCCCTGAAGCGGGAAGCGGGCGGCGAAGCGATCAACGAGAGCGGGCTGATCGTCGCCGCGCCCGAACGCGGCGTCGCCAAGGTCGTCTGCTTCTCGCCGCGCCACGACCTGACGCTCGCGCGCATGTCGGTCGACGAGATCGAGCCGGTCGTCAAGGTCTGGACCGAGGAATACCGCGCCCTCGGCGCGCTCGAGGAGATCGGCTGGGTGCAGATCTTCGAGAACCGCGGCGCGATGATGGGGGCGAGCAATCCGCACCCGCATTGCCAGATCTGGGCGACCGAGAGCCTGCCCAACGAGGCGGTCAAGGAGCTCGCGTCGCAGCGCGCCTATCGCGAAGAGCGCGGCGGCTGTCTGCTGTGCGACTATCTTGCGCTCGAGCTCGACGCCAAGGCGCGCATCGTCTGCGAGAATGAAGGTTTCGTCGCGCTGACGCCGTTCTGGGCGGTGTGGCCGTTCGAGACTTTGGTGCTGCCGCGCCGCCATTTCGGCGCGATGGACGAGATGAGCGGCGCCGAGGCGCGCGGACTGGCCGACATCTTGCGCCGACTGACGATCCGCTACGACAATCTGTTCGAGATCTCTTTCCCCTATTCGATGGGTTTTCACCAATCGCCGACCGACGGCGCCGCGCATCCCGAGCAGCATTTCCACGCCCACTTCTATCCGCCGCTGCTGAGGTCCGCTTCCGTGCGCAAGTTCATGGTCGGATTCGAACTGCTCGGCACGCCGCAGCGCGACATCACGCCCGAGAGCGCGGCGGCGCGCCTGCGCGACGCGCCGGCCGTCCACTATCTCGATCGTCTGACAAACGGCGCGAGCGACTGAGACCGCCGCAAGACCGCCGGATTTGCCGCGCGCGCCGGCGCGCGTTGACAGAAATCAAGGCGCAACGCACGCTGGCGTTCCTTAGTGGTCAATTGTCAGACTGTTCGGGCCAGCAATTGCTTGGCGTTTTCCGAACGCGTTGATCATCGGCGAAGACCGGGCGCAGCCAGAGCGCGCCGGAGGAGGTTTTCGCGTCGACAGCCTCGCAAAATCATAAGGCCGGAGAGGCGCCCAACGACGGCGAGACGACGATGATCGCGGATTCGTGACACGAAGGCGATTGCGACTCGCAGGCTGCAGGGAGGCTCCTATGGGTAAAACGCAAAAGCGGAATTTCCTCGTCACGGCGGCTGCGATTGCATTGATCTGCGGCGCAGTCTCTTCAGCGTATGCGCTCGATCCGACTCCGAAATGGTGCTCCGGCGTCAAGATCGCCGCCTTCCCGGGCGGACCGCAGGGCGGCGTCTTCGCCAACAACGTCTACAACGGCTACCGCCAGGCCGAGCTCGATCTCGGACCCTCGGTCACCTACTACTTCTCCAACTGGGATCCGAACCTGATGATCACCCAGTTGCAGCAGGCGATCGCCACCAAGGTCGACGGCATCGCCTTCATGGGTCACCCGGGTGACGCTGCGACCGATCCGCAGATCGACAAGGCGTTCGCCCAAGGCATCATCTTCACCACGGCGAACACCGCCCTGCCCGACGCGCAGGCCAAGTACGGGCCGCAGGGCATGGGCTACGTCGGCGCGCCCAATCACCTGGCGGGCCTCGCGCTGGGAGCGGAAGCGGCCAAACGCGCCGGGTTGAAGGCGGGCGACCTCGCGTTCGTCTGGGGCCTCAAGGGCCAGGGCGGCGACCGCGGCTCGCGCACGGTCGGCGTCATCGAGTCGATCGAAAAGACCGGTGCCAAGGTCATCTACCAGGAGATCGACAAGGCGACCGACGCCGATCCGAATGCCGGCACGCCAATTTTCGTCGGCGTGATGAAGGCCAACCCGGGCATCAAGCTCGTCGTCACCGACCACGGCGCGCTGACCGCGAACGTCGGCGTGTTCGCGCGCGCTGCGTCGCTGAAGCCTGGCGAGGTGTTCTTCGCCGGCTTCGACATGTCGCCGGCCACCGCCAAAGCGGTCAAGGAGGGCTATCAGGAGTTGGTGATCGACCAGCAGCCTTACTTGCAGGGCTATCTGCCGATCCTCAACATCTGCCTGACCAAGAAGTTCGGCTTCTCCGGCCTCGACATCAACACCGCCGGCGCCTTCGTCGATCCCAAGAACGTCGACGCCATTGCGCCGCTCGCGGCGCAGGAAATCCGCTAGCGTAGCGGGGCTCGCAGGAGCCCGAACCGGGGCGCCGCTCGAACGGCGGCGCCCCGGCCGAAAGAGGGAGGACGCAAGTGGGTCAATCTGCGTCGCCGAACGCCGAGTCTCCGCCCGTCATGGAGCTTCGCAACGTCTCCAAGACCTTCGGCGAAGTACGGTCGCTCGCCGGCGTCGACTTCCAGGTCAATCCACGCGAGATCGTCGGCCTGCTCGGCGACAACGGCGCCGGCAAGTCGACGCTCATCAAAGTGGTGATGGGCTTCTACGGCCCGGATTCGGGCGGCGAAATCTATTTCCACGGCAAGCGGGTCGAGGGCTGGTCGGTGGCGAAGGCGCGCAGCCTCGGCATCGAGACCGTCTACCAGGAACGGGCGTTGTGCGAGAAGCAGCCGATCTGGCGCAACATGTTCATGGGGCGCGAACTACGCAATCGATTCGGCCTGCTCGACGTCGCCGCGATGCGCGACGAATGCGCGCGGCTGATGAGCGAGCACATGGGCTTCACCTCGGCGGCGGTGCACCCCGACAATGTCGTGGCGACGATGTCGGGCGGCGAAAAACAGGGCGTGGCGATCACTCGCGCGCTTCATTTCGAAGCCGAGCTCGTCATCCTCGACGAGCCGACGATGGGCCTGTCGCTCAGCGAGACCAAGAAGACCCTCGACTTCGTCCGCTCGATCAAGGCGGCCGGCAAGTCGGCGATCTTCATCGACCATAACATCTTCAACATCTACCCGGTCGTCGACCGCCTCTATGTGCTCGATCGCGGCAAGGTCGCCGGCGTGTTCAACCGCGCCGACATCACGATGGATCAGTTGATCGAGCGGCTCTACCACGTCGCGCGCACCGGCTCGATGGAGTTGCCGTCATGACCGGAGAAGCTGCGGGGGCTCGTAAGGTCGGCAAAAAGGCCGCGCCGCCGTCGCTGCTGACGCGTTACGGCAGCCAAATGGGCATCGTCGGCGTCGGACTTGCGATGTGGCTCGCCTTCGTCATCGCCGCGCCGCGCGTGTTCACCGACGTCGACATCTATCTCGCCTTCGCTGAAACGACCCCCCTGTTCGGCATCGTCGCGCTGTCGCTGACCTTCGTCGTCATCACCGGCGAGATCGACCTGTCGTTTCCTTCCGTGATGGCGCTGGGCACGGCCGTCTTCTGCCTCGTCACCTATTACGGCGGCGCGCCGTGGTGGCTCGGACTGATCGCGGCCGGATTGACCGGAGTCGCCTGCGGACTGCTCAATGGCTTCCTGGTGGCGAGCCTCAATATTCCGTCGCTGGTCATCACCATCGGCACGCAGTTCCTGTTCCGCGGTCTCGAACTCGTTCTGATGAACGGCACCGGCGTGCCGCTGCTCGTCGACAAATATCCGCAGATGCACACGCTGTTGCGCGAGCCGCTGTTCGGCGTGCCAGTTCAGGCGCTGTGGATGGTCGGCATCCTGATCGTCGAATGGCTGCTGCTCAACCGCACCCGGTTCGGCGCGCATGTGTTCCTGGTCGGCGACAACCAGACGAGCGCGCGGCTGATGGGCGTCAACGCCGGGCGGGTCAAGATCAAGGCGTTCGTGCTGGTCGGCGTCACCGCCGTGTTCTGCGGGCTGCTGAGCTCGATCTACGGCTATTATTTCTGGCCGAGCACCGGCGACGGTTCGCTGCTCAACACCAT
>Ga0182030_10014948_pt1 | contig 15253 bp, 20 predicted proteins | sample 812S3MmetaG_FD_121299 | JGI IMG/M metagenome (GOLD analysis project Ga0182030, IMG submission 121299) | Permafrost microbial communities from Stordalen Mire, Sweden - 812S3M metaG (Illumina Assembly) | ecosystem: Environmental > Terrestrial > Soil > Wetlands > Permafrost | place: Sweden... | reverse complement strand
TCCCCCCGCAGGGCGGCACCGAGGGGCCATGAACCCTCATCTTGCGTGCAGCACACACATCAGTCATCGCCTCCTACACGGCGACTCCTCTCTGTGCTCGTGGCACAAGGAAACTCGGGCTAGTGCTGCCCGCCCGCCCATCCCCGGCCGGCCGACCGGCTGGGCGACGCCGGGCTTCCTGCCGGAGTGCGGATCATCCCGTCGGCCGGGTATCTCGACTTCATCGCCCTTGAGGCGTCGGCGCGGCTGGTACTGACCGATTCCGGCGGGGTGCAGGAGGAAACCACCGTACTCGGGGTTCCCTGCCTCACGCTGCGGGACAGCACCGAGCGGCCGATCACCGTGACCGAGGGCACGAACCAGCTAGTGGGGCGGGACCCGGACCGCATCGTCAAGGCGGCACGCGAGGTACTGGCCGCACCACCGCCCCGGCCAGGCAAGCCGGCCTTGTGGGACGGGCAGGCCAGCCGACGGATAGCGGCCGCCCTGGTCGCCGGACATGACTCCAGGAGCCGGTGAGTTGCATTTTTAACTAAGAGAAAGGGGGAATCAGCCAGTGCCACGTGCTCCGATTACGGGAATAACCGGCTCTTCGAAGTTAACCGGGATGCCGCTTTCGCCCGGTGACTCTGGGTGACGTGTTTTCTATGGCTGAGCGTGCCTGGTAGCGGGTCTTGCCTGGTTCGGGCGATCTGGCCGGTTACCGGCGTCGCCATGATGAGGGAGCCCGCGGCTTCTACGATCTTGGGTCTTCCTACAGACTTCAAGATCATCAGAAAGCCGCGAGCATCGTGTTTCAGGATACGGCGTCCGTGCTGTTCGGCGTGGAGGGCCTGCAGGTCACCGATGCGGAGGCCGGCCCGGACGGCATGCTGGAGGTATGGGCGGTCACTGACCATGTGGCCGTTAGCCTCGATTCCCGGGGCGGGGGCGGGGCTGGAGTCGCCCGGCGTGACGGCGACGCCCGCGAGGGCGTTCGTGCTGGCAGAGGGCGTACCTCGATTCCCCCGCGCTAGTAACTTCAATGAGTTAACTGGAACCAGATGCGCCTAGTAGCGCGCGCCGGAATCGGACACGCCAGGAAACGCCCGGCCCCTGACCGGCATGCTGCCGCGCCCGGCCGCCAGTACAGCTCTACCATGATGGGAGATATTTCAGCGAAACACGTTGAGGTAGCCGGTGAGAGAAGGCGCGGAGTACTTCACGGCGCCCGCCAGCGCGGGGCAGCGCCGGTACGAGGCGCTGCGCGCCTACTTCGTGGACGAGATGCCCGCCGCCGAGGTCGCCGACCGGTTCGGCTACTCCACCGCCAGCGTCCACGCCCGGCCCCAAGGGCCCCCGCAAGGCCACCGGCCAGCTCCGGGCCCGGGCGCTGGAACTGCGCCTGGCCGGGCACTCGGTCACCGAGATCGCCGGCGCGCTGACCAGCGAGGGGATGCCGGTCTCGGCGCAGACCACCTGGCAGATCCTGGACGCCGGGGGGCTGCCCCGGCTGCCCCGCCGCGACGATGGCCGCCGCGGCCCGCCCGCCCGGCTCGCGCCGGTCAAGGCCGCCGCGCTGCTCGGCTGGCCAGCCGAGCCCGTGTCAGTGCCGTGCGATCACGCCGGGCTGCTGCTCCTGCTGCCCGCCATCGCCCAGGTCGCCCTGCCGGACCTGATCGCGCAGGCCGGCTACCCCTCCACCGAGGCGCTGACCGCCTGGCACTCCACCGGCACCCTGCTGCTGGCCAAGTGCGCCCGCAAGGCTCGCGTCTCCCACGCCGGGACACTGGCCGACGACGCCGGGCTGGCATTCACGCTCGGGCTGACCGCCCTGCCCAAGACCACCCACCTGGGCACCTACTCCTGGCGGGTCCGCCGCGACTCCAACCAGAAGCTCCTGGCAGGACTGGTCAAGGCGGTGCGGCCGCCCGGCCTGGCCACCGGCCAGGCCGGGTTCAACTGCGACTTTCACGCCATCCGCCATCACGGCGATCAGGCTGTCCTGGAAAAGCACTACGTCCCCCGCCGGTCCCAGCGCACCCGCGCCGTCCTCACGTTCTTCGCCCAAAGACCACGCCGCAGGCGACATGGTGTACTCCAACGCCGGCATCACCAAAGCCGGGCAGGCAGCGGAGATCATCGCCTTCGCCGGCTACTGGCAGCAGGCCACCGGCGCTGACCCCGGCCTGCTCGTCTTCGATTCCCAGCTCACCACCTACAAGATCCTGGAGGAGCTGCCGGGTCGCGGCATCAAATGGCTCACGCTGCGCCAGCGCGGCAAGACCGAGCTCGCCCGCCTCGCCGCCCTGCCCGCCTCAGAATGGAAGGGCGCGGTCATCGCCCGGGCCGGCCGCTACCGGCGGCCCCGGATGCACCAGGACATGGTCAAGCTCACCGGGATCAGCGCCAAGGCCCGCCAGATTGCCATCAAGAACATCGGCCGCGACCAGCCCACCCTGCTCATCACCAACGACACCGGCACCAAGACCAAGGACCTGTTCGCCCGGTACGCCGAGCGGATGATGGTCGAAAACGAGCTGGACGCCTACATCGGCGGGTTCCACCTCGACGCCCTGACCAGCGGCGTCTCCCTCAACGTCGACCTGGACGCCACCCTCACCGTCGTCGCCGGGAACCTGTACCGGCTGCTGGCCCGCAAGCTGCCCCGCTACGAGAAAGCCACCCCCGAGACCCTGTGGCGCGACTTCCTGGACGCCACCGGCACCCTGCACATCGACGAGACCGGCGTCACCTGCGCGCTGAACCTGCGCAGCCACCACCCCATCCTCATCGACGCCGGCTTCGCCGACCTCCAGACCCCGATCCCCTGGTGGGACGGCCGCACCCTGAAATTCCGCTTCCCGCCACGATGACGCCAGCGGCCGGCCCGGCCGACCTCAACTCAATTATCTGACCGGGGATCGAGGTTAGCGCGTGCCCGGACTGCGGCACTGTGGCGGGCCGGATCCATGAGCAGGTGCTGACCCGGCCGCGGGATGTGGCCCGGGGCCTGGATGCGGTGCAGGTGCGGTGGGTGAAGCGGCGCTGGAAATGTGACACCGTGCATGCGGTTCTCCCGCACACGGCTCACCGACGCCGTTCACCGCCGGCATTCGGCCTTGCCCGCCAGTCCCGGAAGGGCCTGGGGTCGACGACGATTCCTGACAAGGTGATCAGCCCGAGCTGGTCCGGGGACTGGAAGGCGACCACCGCCCAGCCAAACCCGCGAGACCGGCGGTTGCGCTTGGCGAGGAACAGCGCCAGCCGCATCCGCGCATAGCTCCTGATCTTGCAGAAGCGGGCCGCGGAGTTGCCGAACCGGAAATAGGCGGCCCAGCCGCCCAGGAACCGGTTCAGGTCCTCCACGATCCACTCCGGCGCCAGCAGCAGCCTAGACCGGCGGGTCAGTTCCCTGATCCGGTCGCGGGCATGCTGCATGGCCTACTACTACTTGGTCGAGTCGGCCCGGGTGAACGGGCAGCCGAGGATCATCTCGCAGGAGTACCTGGGCACCGCCGGCGAGCTGGCAGCTGCGATGCGCGGCGAGGGGCTGGGCCTGCCCGCACGCACCCAGCACAAGGATTCGGCGCGGCCGCAGCCGCCTGGGGGATGCTGGATGATCTGGGCGTGGCCGCCATCATCGACGAGGTGACCGGGCCCCGGCGGTCTGACGCCGGGGCCTCGGTCGGCACCTACCTGGCGCTGGCCGCGCTGGGCCGCCTCGTTGCCCCCTGCTCCAAGCTGGCCTTCGCCGACTGGTGGGCGGGCACGGCAGCCGGCCGGTTCACCGGGATCAGCGCGCCGGCACTGGATCATCGCCGGTTCTGGGATGCGATGCACGCCGTCGGCCTGGACGAGCTGGAGGAGATCTCCCGCCGGATCGCGCTGTCCATCGTCGATGCGTCCGGCGTGGACTGCTCCTCCGTCGCCCTGGACATGACCAACTTCCCATACGAGCGGACCGTCGCCTCCGACCGGCCCGCCGCCAGCAGATCACGGAAATAGGCGGTCACCGGCTCCGCTACTGCCCCGTCCACATCGATCAGCCGGAACGGCTCATACCGATCCCCGGTGCTCACCAGCCTGCCCACCCGCGGCACCACCAGTGCCGCGAGGTCCCGTTCCGGCTCTCCGATCATGGCCAGTAACCGTATAGCCGGAAACCGCCATCAGCCCGTTTAACTGGGAAAACACTGACCGTTGTTCAGTCAAAAGGGAAACTCGTCCAGGCCGCCGTCCAGCGAGGGGCTGGGCAAGCCGCCGCCGCGGCGGTCGCTGCGGAAAAGGAGCGGCCGCAAGCCGGGCGGGCAGGACGGGCATGAGGGCTCGACGCTGGCGCAGGTGGCCAGGCCGGACCGGGAGCTGCGCCATGAGCCGGGCTGCTTCCGCCGGTGCGGGGCGGGCCTGACCGGCCGGCCGGTCACCGGGGTGGAGCGCCGCCAGGTCTCCGGCCTGCCAGAGGTCACGGTCACGGTGACCGGGGATCAGCTGATCGAGCGGGAATGCGGCTGCGGGCATCGGGCCAAGCCTCGGCCCCGCAGGGCGCGGAGGCCCCGGTGCAGTACGGCCCGCGGATCGCCGCGATCATCGTGTACCTGCATCGGGCAGTTCCTGTCCAAGGAGCGCACCGCGCAGGCGCTGGCCGAGATGTTCGGCATCCCGCTGTCCTCGGGAACGGTGGCGGGCATCACCGCCCGCGCCGCCGGAAGGCTCGGCGGCTTCCTGGAGCGGGTGCGGAGCACTATCGCCGCGGCCGAGGTGGCCGGGTTCGACGAGACAGGGTTCCGCGTAGATGGCCGGCTGCACTGGGTGCATTGCGCCCGCACCGGCAAGTACACCCTGCTCATGGTGCACCCCAAGCGCGGCCGCGGGAAGCCGAACTGGCCAAGCTCATCGAGAACACCTTCCGGCACGTGAACATCGCGCTGATGAACGAGCTGACGACTGTCCTATGACATCGAACTTTCCTTTTTGCCAATTAGCCGTGCTCGACTGGCGCCGTCTGCCACTCAGCTTTCCTCGACCCGCAGCCGACGGCCTGCTCGCCGACACGTTCATGCAGCCTGGGAACCTGCCGAAGCGGTCGCCGAAGCGTCCTGACAGGCAAACTTCGTTGTCACGAGTGGCCGCTCTGCGGCCAACGAAACGGGCAAACCGGACTCTCTGCCGACCGAAGATTGACAATACAGATTCCTCTTCGCAGGTCAGCGACGTGCACCGCGGAATCTTCGATGTCATAGGACAACGACGTTCGCGCGCGATCCCGGCGTGGACGTGTGGCAGGCGATTGACGCCGCGGCCACCAAGCCGTTCGGGTTCATGCGGCTCACGCCCGGCCCGGGGTGGGCGGCCACTGCCTGCCCATCGACCCCTCGTACCTGTCCTGGCGGGTGGAGCGGGCCCTCGGCCAGCAGTTCCGGTTCGTGGAACTGGCCAACGACATCAACAGCCACATGCCGGACTACGTGGTCAACCGGCTGCTGCTGGCCCTGAACGCCCGCCAGCAGCCGGTCAGCGGGTCCCGGATCCTGCTGCTGGGCCTGGCCTACAAGAAGAACACCGGCGACGCGCGGGAATCGCCCGCCATCCGGGTCGCCGAGTTGCTCGTCCGCATAGGAGCGGACGTCCGGGCGGCCGACCCGCTGGTGACCGAGCCTGCCATCACCCACCCGGCGGTGGCCCACGTCGACGCCACGCCCCAGGAGATCGCCGCCGCCGACGCCGTGGTCCTGCTCACCGACCATGACGTCTTCACGAAGGGCGATATCTGCCGCCACGCACGTTACGTCCTTGACTGCCGCCGGGGGTCCTTTCCGCTCCGAACGTCGAGACGCTGTAAGAGAAGCCGCCGACGGTCAGCTTCTGTCGGTTGCCCAGTTGGCGTGGTCCCCCTCTCCCGGATGTTAACGGGTCGACGGCTGGGCGCGTGGTGTCCCCCTGGCGGCACGCATCTTGGCCACCCGGGGACTCCGGCGTCCTGCGTACCCGTCGAGCGGGCGGGCTCGTACGGGTCCTCGCGCCGCAGCGAGTCGGCAGTGCTTTCCGTCGGCGCTGGGGGTGCGGGAGTGGTGGACACGCTCGCCGCGCTCCGCTACAGTCGTCACTGTTAGTGCCTTGATGATCGCTGTATGCAGTCCTGGTGGGGGGAATCCGGGTGAAAGCCGTGGTCGCGGGCCTGGGGTATGTGGGCCTGCCGCTGGCGATGCGGGCCGTGGCGGCGGGACACGAGGTGACCGGCTACGGCACCTATCCGGTTCGGGTGAAGCGGCTGGAGGCCGGCGAATCCTGCGTGGAGGACGTGCCTCCTGCCGAGCTGGCCGCGGCGCTGGAATCCCAGCCGGTTCGAGCCGTCGGCCCGTCCCGGCGCGATTGGCGGAACTCTCAGAGGCGGGATTGGCCGAGGCGTCCACCCGGGACCTGGCAACCTACGCGATAGCATCGTCGGCTTGCTCGGGATCAAAATGAGCATTGTGTTCCAAATTTATGAGCTGCGCAAGACGCGAACAGGGGAGTAACTTGCGGGTCGACCATGAGGGGGCTGCGGTGGACCACAGCTGGTCATATGATCAGGAAGACCGCCATGAGCCTGGGCGCCCGGTGGTCGTGTTGGGCATGCATCGAAGTGGCACTTCAGTTGTCACTAGAATAGTAAGTTTGCTTGGCTTGCCACTGTGCCGTGACGACGATCTTCTCTCAGGGCCAGCGCCAGGCAACCCAACAGGACACTGGGAGAGCCTATCGCTGCTTAAATTCAATGAGCGGCTCCTGAATATGTTCGGCGGCTCATGGGTCTTTCCGCCTCCTATGAGCAGAAACTGGGAGAGCGCGCCCTCTGTCGCCGCCTTCCGCGGCGAGGGTGTGCGCGTATTCAGGAACGCCCACCCAAATGAAGATTGGGTTTGGAAAGATCCGCGGACCTGCCTCACGCTTCCATTTTGGAGGACGGCATGGCGCGACGCGCCCGTTGTGGTTTTTGTCTCACGAGAACCATTGGAGATCTATCTTTCATTGCGAAAGCGGGAGGGGCTGGGCAAGGCTCATTGCATAGCCCTATGGGAGCGCTATACGCGTTCCGCCCTGCTCGGCGCGGAGGGATTGCCGATGGTCACAATTTCGTACGAGCAGCTCATGAAGGACTCCTTGGGGGTCGTTGCAAATCTTCGTGATGATCTCGCGGGACTCGGGGTCATGGCGCATGGGAATGTCGATGCTGCCGCACAGTGTGTGAGCACGGCATTCGGAAGGAGCAGGGAGTATAACTATCGCCTTCAGGCAGATCCTGATTCCACTGAGACGCAAAGGCTGCTGATCAAATTCATAGAATCGCTGCCGCGGACATCGCCAAAGTTTATCGCAACAGATTTGGGCAGTGAGAGCAGCTCTACCACTGAATTGCTGTGCGCAGTGCGTTGTTATCCGCCAGTACTTTCGGTGGCCGCTAGGGAAGCGTGGCGCGCATTCCGGCGGTCTGCTGCCGCAAGAGGTTTGGTGTTCCGCGACGCGCTGGACGGGCACTTCCGCGTTATGCGGAGTGGGCATGACGGGTGAGGGAAAGGCTCCGCCGGCAGTGTCGGCGGAGTCCGATGGTACTGGGGGCTCGGGGCGAGGAGCATGAACGACATCACCCTGCTGGCGCATCAGGAACCGGTCTTCGGGGCCGCGCCGGGCGATACCACGGTGCGGCGGACGCTGGAACTGGCTGATCCCCGGACCTTGGACAAGATCGCCCGGGCGCGGGCCGCGATCCCGGTGCACGTGTGGTCGCTGATCTGCGCGAGGCCCGCCGGGTTCCCGTGGCTGGCGGTGACGGGGAAGCCGCTGGCGGGCTGGCTGGTCATCGACCTGGACGGCACGCTGATCACCGCGAGTTCGACACGGAAGGCGCCGGACCCACCTTCAAAATGGGCTACGGCTTCCATCCCTTGGCGGCCTGGTGCGCTAATACCGCCGAGAGCCTGGCGATGCAGGTCGCGAACCTGTACGCCTCCGCCTTCGTGCAGTACAGACAGCAGGTGGCCGTGCGGCGCGGTCGTCGCGGCGGCAGAGGCCGTGACGATCCCGCTGCTGCGCTGGGCGGCCGTCATCGGCGCGCCAGGGCACCGGTCCTCCCATACCGTGCCGACCCCGTCTGGTCCCGGCATATCCCGGTCACCAGCCACGACCCTGCGCCAGGGACGCTAGCCCAGCCAGCCGCGCCAGCCTTGGCAGACACGCCGCACACGCGGTCAACGTCCGAAACCTGAAAGCCGGGAGAGAGCTATTGAATCTGGGATTTGTTAGCTACGTGGATCCATTCGGGCCGGGAGGCGGAGGCGAACTCATCAGTCGCGAGCTCGTTCGTGCCGGCCGCGAGCGAGGGCACGTCCTGGAATTGTTTGCCTTGTGGCCCAAGCCGCGGTTGCCACGCGTCAGTGGCATCGACGGATGGCTTCTCGTTGACGTCCACAACGTTCCCCGCCGCCAACATCGGGTCGATCAGCGACTGCTCCGAAGGATCCCGTGGACCTCGCAGAATCGATTTTCCCGCGTGCTGAGGCGCGCAAGCCGGGAAGCGTACGTCCACATGGACCATGCCTATGTCGATACGTGCAACCAACCATACTTGCCCTGTAACGGAACCGAGCCTCTGAACGTCTGCCCCTTCGCAAGAGGCAAGCCCTGTTTCCGCCTCGAAACCGCCCAGCTCTATTCGAATGCTCGATCTTGCGTCTTCCTGAGCCCGCTCCATGAGCGCGTGATCACGCGACTACATCCAGATATACGAGGCCGAACGTTCGTTCATCGTCCCTCGCTCGATCCATCCCTCTTTCTCAATGCTCGGAGCCCAGAGCGGGATATCGAATGGCTCTGGGTCGGAGCGATGAGCGAAGCGAAGGGGGCGGACCGTATCCGAGCGCGGCCCGGACTCACCATCGTGACCCCTCGAGTTGCCTCGCCGGTGCCCGAAGGCGCAAACGTCGTGACGGACCTCGGATACGAGGACATGCCCGGGGTCTTCGGAAGGGCGCGGCGCTTTATCTTCAGCCCGCGATGGCCTGAGCCCTTCGGGCGAACGGTTGCCGAGGCCGCCCTGGGGGGCTGTGAGCTGCATGTTCAGGGCGAGGTTGGGGCGCTCAGCTTCGGGAGGGACCTTGCGGATCCCGGCTTCTATCTCGGGGCATGCAGTGAGCTCTGGGAACACATCGAGAGAGTCCTCTCGTGACAGCGGCAGGTGAAGCCATCGAGCCGTCGGACACCATTGGCAAAGGGATCTCGGTGAAGGTCGAGCCACTACGCATTCTGCGCGCTGGTGCGTCCAGCCTCGGCCCGGAGGGCGGAGCTGCCTACTACATCCTCGACGGGTGGACTCGGGCGATGCGGGCCGTGGGCTGGCATATGAGAATGTGGGACGGGACGGATCCGGAGGTGACGTTCGATTCGTTTCGCCCTCACGTCTACATGGCGGATGTTCGCTTCCGGCACCGCGTGCCCCGCCTCGTGCGACGGGGTGAAGTCAAGGTCGTCATGACCGTTGATCAGTGGTCAGACCCAATTGCCTTTCCTAGTTTGGCCGCCAATGGGTATCGAACCCGAAGGGCACACGTGCGTTGGGTTCGCCGACTTGATCCCGAATTCCTGTATCACAGCACCAGTCCATCTGGCATTGCCCGGGGCTGGGCGTGCTGGTCGACCCGCGAGCATCGGCGAGTCGTGTCGATCCCTCTGGCAGGAGATACCGAGACGTTCTTCGATGAGGGGACGGATCCGCGCTTCAATGTCGACATCGGTTTCCTGGGTGGCTACACGCGGTACAAAGCACTAGGTCTTCACGAGTTCCTCCTGGATCTCCTGCCGGAGTTCCGCGCTCTCATCTACGGGCCGGGCTGGCCGGCAGGCGTTGTCGCGGGCACCCAACTCCCGGACCGTGATCGCAATCGATTCTTCCGGACCGTTCGCATCTCGCCCGCCATCCACGAACCACACGCGAGACTCTTCGGGTACGAGATCGCCGAGCGGCTGTTCAAGGTACCCCTTGCAGGCGGGTTCACGATCGCGGACGGGGTTGCAGGCATCCACGAGGATGGCTTCTTCAGCCCTGACGAAGTGCCAAATGCGAAGAACGGCCACGAGATGCGGGAGCTGATCCGCCACTTCATTGCGAATCCCGACGAGAGGAAGGAGTTCGCCGAGCGAGCTCGCTGTCGCGTGCTGCGTGAGCATACGTACTTCCATCGTCTCGCGAAATTGCTGGAAGAGTTGGGACTGAACTCACATGTCGCCTACTTGCGAGAAGCCATGGCTCAGCGCGGGATAGGGGAATTGGCGCCCTGACAACTGAGCGTGGGGAAAGGTGCTTGCCGGTCGGGCGGCCACGCTGGTTGCCGTGCCGTTCCGATCGTCACTCATCTCGGGGAAACGTCGTCAGAGGAAGGAAGCGTGCGGGTTCCATGAAACATCGGCAGTCGAAGACGCCGCGAGTACAGGCGCTCCCACAGTCGGCCGACGCGGCCGACGATGAGTCGAATGCCGAAGGGGTGAGTTATGGCCTTGTCGTCAAATGCTGAACAAGTTCGTACGGAGGAGGTGCCCTGCCCATGGTGCGGCGAGACGGAGTGCCGACCCCTCTTCTCCACTGAGGACCTGATCTCAGGGGAAGGCGAATTCGTCGTGGCTCGGTGTCCCGAGTGCGGGCTCATCTACACGCGCGTCCGGCCTCGTCCTGAGGACCTCGGTCATTTCTACCCTTCCACTTACTACACGGGTATGGCTGCTCCAGGCAGAGCGACTTCGTCCAATTGGCAGTCTCGATTTCGTGAGGCAAGCCTCCGAGTCATATTCGGCTACCCTTGCGGCGGTCTGGTGTCCACCCCGTCTCGAGTGATGTCTCTCGTGGCGTCATGGGTCACGTGGGGCCTCAGGAGAGATGCCAGCTGGGTTCCCTGGATGGAGGGGGGGCGCTTGCTGGAAGTGGGTGCCGCCCGTGGCAGTGTCCTTCAAGCCTATGTCCAGCTTGGCTGGGATGGAATGGGCGTGGAGATCAGCGATACTGCGGCCAGCATGGCCCGGCAGGCAGGACTGGACGTAAGAACTGGCACCCTTGAAGAGGTCAATCTGCCATCTGCCTCATTTGATGCGGTCATCTTCAACCATGTTCTGGAGCATGTGCCCAGGCCTCGGGAAACGCTCTTGGAGGCCGCACGGGTGCTTCGTCCCGGCGGATGGCTCCTCGTCAGGGTGCCTAACGCCGCTTCGCTCGAGACTCATCTCTACGGAAGGTACTGGCGGGCATGGGAAGTCCCCAGGCATCTGACCCACTTCACACCCCCGACCCTGATGAGAGCCCTTGAGGCATCGGGATTCGATCTGGTTCGGTTGCGGAGCGAGTGTCGTTTCGGAGATTGGGGGTCTGCCCTCACGTGGGCTCTTCAGCAGCGATTCCACGTCTCCAGCCCGAGCCGTGTGGGTAGCGCCGCGCTTGCGCCCGTTGCCCTGTTGTCTGCATGGGCACATCGGGGGCCATCGCTCGCGGCACTGGCCAAGCGATCGGGGTCGAGATGAGCGCTGGCATCCTCGACGCCAGACGAGCGGCCGTTCCCTGGACCGGGATCGGCCGGTACGTGCGTGCGCTGGTCAAGGGATTCTCCGGTGAGGATGGACGAGAGACCGTTCGTTTCGTCGCCGGAGGGTCTCTGAACGTCGTGTCGGGGCCAGGAACAGCAGTCGAGGATCTATCGCAGCGGCACCGGAAGCTGGTCTGGGAGCAGCTTGCTCTGCCCGTCTGGAGCAGTCATTTCCGACCCGGATTCCTCCATCTTCCCTACTACGAGGGGCCCCCGTACACCTACTGCCCCCTCATCGTGACCATCCACGACCTTGACACCCTGACGAACCCGGGCCGCTACTCGCCGCAGTATCGCCTCTACTACAACGGCTTGCTGCGCCTTCTGGCGCACAAAGCAGCGCGGGTCATCGCTCCTTCCCGAACCACCGCACGCGATCTGCACGCGCACATGCGACTCGAAGAATCGAAGGTTGTCGTGATTCCTCAGGGGATCGACGATAAGTTCCGCGCTCCGGACACGGAACGAGGCCGGATTCTCCGGTCAAGGCTCGGCGTCCAACAGGAGACCCGGGTGGTGGTCACAGGTGCTGGCGTGTCGTCTCGCAAGAATCTCAGCACGCTGTTTTCGGCGCTGGGCGAACGGGTGCTGCGTGACCACCGCGTGCATCTTCTGGTGACAGGGACGACGTCGGTTCCGACCACTGAAGCGGTCCGGCCACCGCATCGGGTCTCCGCTACGGGCATCCTGGCTACGAGTGATTTGGCGGCACTCTATTCGGTCGCCGATGCAAGCGTCTGCCCCTCACTTAACGAGGGCTTCGGCTTCGCCGTGGTCGAGGCGATGGCCGCTGGTTGCCCGGTGATCGCTTCGCGGGCAGGAAGTCATCCCGAGATTGCCGGCGATGCGGCTCTTTTGTTCGACCCGAGAAATAGCGAGGGTCTCGCATCGTGCCTTGCTCAAGTCCTCCAGGACCGCAGTTTGCGGGACTCACTGCGGTGCCGGGGCGCCGAGCGGGCTGCGGGGTTTACCTGGGACCGCACCGTTTCGATGACAAGAAGCGTCTACTCCGAAATCCTGCAGGCATGACACGCGATCGCACGATTGCCGTCGTGATCCCGGCCCATCGGGCGGGAGGGGAACTCCGACGGGCGGTGATCAGCGCGACCGCTCAATCGCGATCGCCCGACGAGGTGCTGGTGATCGACAACAGTCCGGCGGGCGACATCGAACGATCCCTTGGGCCGATTGAGGGTCGTGTTCGCGTGCATCGTGAGAGTCGCAAGGGGGTGGCATACGCGCGGAACACGGGCCTGCGGGTCGCCAGCAGCGCCTTCTGCGCCTTTCTCGACTCGGATGACGAGTGGAGTCCCGACTTTCTCGCCGAGATGGCGAGTGCCATCATTCGATCTCCGGAAGCGGGCCTGTTCGTAGGGGTGGCGATCGTCCATACTGATGAGGGGGAGAAGAGAGTCCCTGCGCCGCACTTCGGACGGGATCCCTTCCGCCAACTCCTTCTGCGGAACTCCATCACGACGTCCGCGACGGCAGTGGACCGGTTGAAGGCAATAGCTGCAGGAGGATTCGCCGCGGGTCTTTCGTCACCCGCAGGGTGCGAAGACTGGGCACTATGGTTGCGAATGTCGCGGTCTTCTGCAATCGTCGCCGTCGATTCCGCGTACGCGATCCGGTATGAGTCTAGGGACAGCGTCCGGGGTCGCGGTGAACCAGTCTTCTACGAGGACATCAAACGAGTTCTCGAATCCGTCTTGGACGATGACAGCTCGGGGCGGCTTCGCCGGATCGCCAGAGCAGGAATCTCGATGCACCGCGGAACCCATCTGCTCAGACGGGGCGAGCGCTCCGAAGCCCGCCGGCTTTTCCGGGTGAGCGCGAGGCTCTGTCCTTCCTCGCCCGAGGCCTGGCGCTGGGTGGGGATCTCCCACACACCAGTGTCGATCGAGGCCTTTGTCAGAGCGCACGCCCATCGAGGTCACGCCAGATGAAGCACGAACTGCGACTCCTCCTCGCCGGCGACGCCGGGAGTACCCACATCGAGACGCTCGTTGGAGCGCTCTCGCTGCGTGGCATCAGCATCGAGATCGTCTCCGGGCGGGATGCCAGGTCCAGCATCGATGTCCCTGTCCATGTGGTCTCCGGTCCGGGGCCTAAGACCATGCGGCTGCTCGCCATGATGAGGGCAGTTCGCCAGCTGACTTCGAACGGCAAGTTCGATCTGGTGAACGCACACTATGCCTCGAGCTACGGGTTGGCGGCCGCGATGGCCGGGTTTAGACCGCTCGTCGTTTCTGTCTGGGGTTCCGATGTATTGGCGACCCACGCGCGGCGCTTGCCTCGTGCACCGGCTCTGCGGTGGACCCTTCGGAGGGCGACGGTGGTTGGGGCGACCAGTGATGCACTGGCTTCCGCCGCTCGGATATTCGCTCCCAAGGCGTCGATCTATGTTACGCCCTTCGGAGTTGACGCCCAGCGATTCGTCCCGAGCGCCGAACCGCCCTGTCCGCCGTTCACTGTTGTAGCCGCGAGGCCTCTCGCGCGTAACTACGGGATCGATGTTCTTCTGCAAGCATTCCAGCAGGTGACGCACGATATGCGGGGGGCGCGTCTTCTCATTGCAGGGACGGGTCCAGATCGCGACGCTCTCCGGCGAGTCGCTCACGGGCTGGGTCTGGACGCATCATCGGTCCGCTTCCTTGGGTTGGTGCCCCACGAGGAGATGCCCGCTCTTCTCTCGGGCTCGCATGTGGCAGTTGTTCCGTCGGTGGGACACGAAGGGTACGGGGTCGCCGCTGTAGAGGCTTCTGCTTCGGCGCGTCCCGTGATCGCCAGTAGGCTGGGCGGGCTCGCCGAGGTGGTAAGAGACGGGGTGACCGGGCTGTTGGTACGACCGGGCGACGCGGACGCTCTTGCTTCCTCCATTCTCCTGCTCGCCAGAATCCCGAGCCTTCGGCGATCTATGGGCCAAGCCGGACGCGGGATGGTGGAAAGTGCATACACGATTGAACGGTCGGTGGATGGAATCGCTGATATGTATGAGTCGGCCCTGCGAGCCTCTCGTGTCTAGTGGATTGTCCCCAGATGCTCGTCTCTTCCGGCCGGAGGTTCCATGGCATTCGATCTTCGCGCAATCGCTATCGGTAGGCTTCGGCCGACTCCGTAGAGGCAAGGCATCCGGGAAAGAACTATGAAGGTCCTCGTGGTAACCCAGTATTTTCCGCCCGAGGTCGGCGCCGCTCAGGAGAGACTGCGGCATTACGTCGAGTACCTGGAGTCGGCCGGCCATCATGTCACGGTACTCACGGCAATGCCGAGCTACCCTTGGCGGCGGAAGACTCCTCCATATCGATCGAAGGCGTTCTGTCGTGAGTGGCGTAGGTCGGCCCGCGTCATTCGGACATGGGTTTCTGACCTTGGCGACGATCCCAACGTCCTGGATCGAATGCTTCACTATGCGAGCTTCTTCGCTACCTCCTTGCCTGCCCTCCTCTACCTTGGACCAAGGTTTGACGTCGCACTTGTGGAATCGCCCCCGCTTACAACTGCCTTCTCGGCACTGATCCTTCGCGCTCTTGGCACTCCGTATGTGTTGTCCGTCTCCGACATCTGGCCCAAGAGCGCGGTTGCTCTGGGAGCGCTCCACAACGCCGCCGTCATTCGTCTACTTGAGCGACTCGAGCATGCGGCCTATCGGTACGCGGGAGCGATCGTGG
>Ga0182030_10014946_pt1 | contig 15253 bp, 9 predicted proteins | sample 812S3MmetaG_FD_121299 | JGI IMG/M metagenome (GOLD analysis project Ga0182030, IMG submission 121299) | Permafrost microbial communities from Stordalen Mire, Sweden - 812S3M metaG (Illumina Assembly) | ecosystem: Environmental > Terrestrial > Soil > Wetlands > Permafrost | place: Sweden... | reverse complement strand
ACCGGCGACTGCTCCTGCTCCAGGCCCAGCGCATTCAGCCGCCCGCCCACCTCGCTCAGCAGCACGTTGGCCACGCGCCGCGGGTTCCGCGCCGTCTTTGCCGCCGCCTCAAACCGGTCCGCAAACGCGCGGTCCGCCGTCAGCGTCGCCGCATCCTTGGGCGTAAGCTCGTACTCGGCAATCATCCGCGCCCGCCGCGCCTCGGGCAGCTCCGGGAGCTTCGCCTTCGCCGCCGCCAGAAACTCCGCCGACACAATCAACGGCGGCAGATCGGGCTCCGGAAAATAGCGGTAATCGTGCGCCTGCTCCTTTGACCGCATGGAGAAGGTGCGCCCCTCCGCCGCATTCCACAGCCGGCTCTCCTGCATCACCCGCCCGCCGCTTTCGATCACCTCAATCTGCCGCTCAATCTCGTACTCGATAGCCGCGCGCACAAAGCGAAAGCTGTTCACATTCTTGACTTCTACCTTCGTCCCAAACCGCTCCGCGCCTTTCAGCATCACGCTCACATTAGCATCGCAGCGCAGCGACCCTTCCTCCATATTGCAATCGGAGACGCCCGTGTACAGCAGAATCTCCTTCAGCCGCGTCAGGTACTCGAAGGCCTCATCCGCCGTGCGCATGTCAGGCTCGGAGACAATCTCCACCAGCGGCGTTCCGCAGCGGTTCAGGTCAAGATAAGTCCGCGTCGCCGAGTCAGAGAAGCCATCGTGCAGGCTCTTGCCCGCGTCCTCTTCCATGTGCAGCCGCGTCACGCCAATGCGCTTCACGCCGCCTTCAGCCGCAGGCACATCGAGGCTGGGCACGTCAATCCAGCCATGCTCGGCGATCGGCTTGTCGAACTGCGAGATCTGGTAGCCCTTCGGCAGGTCAGGATAGAAGTAATTCTTGCGCGCAAAGATCGACCGCTCTCGCACCTCGCAGTTGATCGCGAGCGAGGCCAGCGTGGCAAACTCCACCGCCTTCGCATTCAGCACCGGCAGCGCCCCCGGCAGCCCCAGGCAAACCGGACAAACGTTCGTGTTCGGCGCAGACCCAAAGTGATTCGCGCACCCGCAAAACGCCTTGGTGTTGGTCAACAGCTGAACATGGACCTCAAGCCCAATTACAGGCTCATACTTGGCCAGAATCTCCGGAGCAATGGCAGCAGCAGGCATGTTCAAATTCTAGCGCGGCAAAAAGCCTTTGCGCCGCGAGGCCCAATGGCCCAGCGGGGATAGAGGATGGTCAACCATTAACTCTCAGGTTACCGATGACACATCCGGAATAACGAAGTAACAGGAACAAATCGCTCACATCATTCTCCGGAACGACGCACACACAGTGCACGCATGCCGTCGCTGAAGACGAGAGGGGCGCGAGACGATTCATGCTCTACTGTTTGGTCGAAATGGAAAAACCGCCCTCCCGGTCGCAGACTGCGCGGATACTGTTCTTGAGGACTGCTCCAGTCCCATCCGGTGAGCATGAGATTCCCCTTTACATGCACAGAGGCATCCTCACTAGGATAAAGCGCTGCTTGAGCACTGATGCTGGGATCATATATCCCTTCCAACTCCTCAATAGTGGGCAGGCGCCAGTCGTTGTAACCCGCAAGCTGCAATTTGGTGCAATAATCGCTGGCCTGGCTCCAGTTCACATCCGAGCCGTTGTCCTTCTTGGCCCACATCAGCGCAGTGTTGGGGTCGGTCCAGGTGGGATGCAGCGCGGCCTCGGCCTCGGCTTGCTTTCTGACTTTCTCTTCTTGTTGCCTCTTCAGTTCCCGATCATGTTCATCCTTCATTTGGATCTCGACTGTCTTCTGAACTTGATCGACATCCGCTTCGATGCGAATTTCGGTCATAGCATCGGTGGTAACGGCCCGGATGCGATGTTCGCCCGGCGAGACCGGAATGACCATGGAGCCGTCGGCCTTCAGCGGGTCCATGGGGCGCCCGTCGAGCTTCCAGTTGCAGTCGATGTCGGATTTTATAAGCAAAGTTACCTCGTTGGAACGGCGCACACACAGTGCACGCATGTTGGCGACAAAGAAGTCGCTGGTAGGGAAGGAGACCGGTTCCTCCGTTCGGTAGAACGTAAGAGCTTGCGCTTTCGGTAGCGGAGAGTCAGGCTCTTGCCCTGGAGAACTGCTCCAGGCCGATCCGGTAAGCTTGAGATTCCCCTTTACGCTCACGTGGATGGCGCCGTCCCCGTCGTCGTAGGGAATGCTGACGCTGGGATCATTGATGCTTTGCAACTCTTCGATAGTGGGAAGACGCCAGTCGTTGTAACCGGCAAGCTGTAACTTAGCGCAATAGTCGCTCGCCTCGTTCCAAGTCACATTCGAGTGATTGTCCTTCCTGGCCCACATCAGCCTAGTGTCGGGGTCGGTCCAGGTAGGATGCAGCGCGACCTCGGCTTCAGCTTGTTTTTTGAGTTTCTCTTCTTGCTGACTCTTCAGTTCCCGATCATGTTCATCCTTCATTTGAATCTCGACGATCTTCTGGCCCTGATCGACCTCCGCTTCGATGCGAATTTCGGTCATAGCATCGGTGGTGACGGCCCGGATGCGATGTTCGCCCGGTGAGACTGGAACAATCGTGGACTCGTCGGCCTTGAGCAGGCTCATGGCCTTCCCGTCGAGCTTCCAGTTGCAGTCGACGTCGGATTTTACAAGCAACGTTACCTCGCCTTGTGCCCCTGCGAGCGTCGAGAGGCAAAGGCCAAGGACAAGAAGGAACAGACGACAAATGGTTTTCACGGGAAGTCACTTTCTTGAGGTGACCGATTGGATCGGAGGTTTCCCATCCAGCTGGGCTGATGGGTTGAGAGGGGCCGGGTTCAGGGTTGAGGTTTCCCGCCCATTTCGCAAAAGCGCGAAAAGGACGGGGCACGGTGAGGTTGTGGCGGGTTGAGACTGGCTGGGTTCAGGGCGTGGACGCCTTGGCCGGCGGCTTGGCGGCGGACTGCTCAGCTACTTGCACCGTGAGGCCGGTCTGGTCGCCTTTCACTTCGATTGGAACGGTCGCATCCTGATAGGTCTTCAGGAAGGTGGGGTTCATCATTTGCACGATGCCCCCGGAGGCGTCCTTGTCCACGTCGCCTGCGCGCGATGTCACCAGTTGGTACTGGCCTTCGGGAACGTTGTTGAACCTGAAGCTGCCGTCCTCCTCGATCCGAGTGTGGCGCAGCATGGTCTTGGTCTCAGGGTCGTCCAAATTCACCCAGCCGGAGTTGAGAGGGTGGCTATCCGTTTTGGCCGTAACCGCGCCGGAGACCTCATGCAAGTTGTCGACGGGGAAGACCAGATCGACGCCATCGACGTCGTCTCCAGCGCCGACCTCGATCGGCTTGATGTCCTTTTCGCGGAAGACCCCGCTAGAATAAACCACCAGGGCGTCCCCGTAGTTAGGGTGCCTATCCAACGATCCGGGACCTAGACCGCTGGTCGATTGATCGGTAGGCAGTTCGGCCTTGACGGCGTACTTGGCCTTGGGTAGCCCGCTGATCCGATAGTGGCCGCGGTCATCGGTGGTTGTCGCGGGCATGGAAGGGTTAAATGTATCCACCTTCCATTTGCCATCGTCCTGCATGACCATCCGGACGGCTTTCACGTCGGGGGCAGGGTTGCCATCGTCGTAGCGAACCACGCCGCTGATCGAGCCGCCGCGCTCCAGTCGCACATCCACGCGTATTGCAGCATCCTGCACGACGATCTTTTCGGCCTGGGCCTGAACCTTTTTGACTGCGTCGGGTCCGCCAATCATCCTCTCTGCCGTCGAGAGCTCTGAGAGTGGCGAAAGATAGCCCTTGAGCTCGGCGACAACGTAATAGGTGCCGGCCGGAACATTGGGCATCTCGAAGCTGCCGTCGATCGTGCTGACGGCGGAAAGTCCTGAGCCCTTCCGCGTCTGAGACAGGTTCTTGGCGAAATGCTTCGCCAGATCCTTCTCGTTCTTCACGTTCGCCCAATCGAAAGTGTCGCTTGGTTTCGGCTTTTCTGGGATCAGCAGCACGGCGGCAAAGCGGGCCGGATGGTTAGTATCGCCGCAGATGACGCGGCCGCTAACGGTGGCAGATGCGGGTGGAGCGGTTTGGGGCGCTGCCTGCTCCTGCGCCGCGACCGGCAAGCAGGAAGATACAAGGATAGCGCCGGAAAGAACGCAAACGAGACGATGCATGGCATTTCTCCGAAAACTATCAACCAGACGGCGCGGATTGGAGTTCCGCTCAAAGGAATGCGACGAAATCGGTATGTAACTCATCCAGGCCATAATGCGGATGCACCTTCCTAACTTGCCCGGGCCATGAATTGCGGAAGTCACGAACCTCCGCGGTCACGGATCAGAGATCAGGGATCAGAAATCAGGATTTGAAAAATACATACTTGACATCGGCAGAAAATCCACTACCATATAGTTGTGGATAGATTGGATACAACCTTCGCGGCTTTGTCCGATCCAACCCGCCGGGCCATGATCGAACGGCTCTCCCATGGGCCGGCCTCTGTGCATGGATTGACGGAACCGTTTGCACTCTCGCAGCAGATGATTTCAAAACATATCGCCTGCCTGGTGCGGGCGCGGATTGTGATCAAGACCAAGCGTGGACGAGAGAGTGTCTGCACGCTTAGGCCAGAGGCGATCAAGACAGTCAGCGACTGGGCGATCAGCTATCGCCGGTTCTGGGAAGAGAGTTTCGACAAGTTGGAAGTGGTTGTCAATGAATTGAAAAAACAGGAAATGAAAAAACAGCAAATCAAAAAAGAGGAGGTCAGAGATGACAAATAACACGGTGAACGAAGTTGAGCGGATGCGCGTCACGAGAGTTTTTGATGCCCCACGCGAGCTGGTTTGGAAGGCGTGGACAGACTCCAAATATGTCATGCAATGGTGGGGGCCAAAGGGCTTTACGGCGCCCGTTTGCAAGATGGATGTTCGCGTGGGAGGAAAATCTCTCTGCTGCATGAAGACGCCGGATGGGCAGGAGTTCTGGAATGCGATTGAATACCACGAGATTGTTCTGCACGAGAAGATCGTTTCTCTCATGTACTTTTCGGACTCGCAGGGAAACAAGATTGAGCCTGCGGAATTAGGAATAGAACATGAGGCCATAGAGGGTGCGTACGATGTGACTCTCTTTGAGGATTTAGGAGACGGCCGGACCAAACTTACCCACATTGGCAATGAACCGATGGAGAGCGCCAAGAACAGCGGTCAGCTCGAGGGCTGGAACCAAATACTCGACAAGATTGCCGACGTGGTTGCGGAGCTGGCCCAGGCCAAGTAATAAGTTGAGTTTTGGATCGTCCTACGCGAGAAACGAAACGTACGGGAATCGCAGATTCTCCTGAGAGAGTGAGCTTGCCGGAGCCTCTCCGGCAAGCCGCGCTCGACGCAGTGGGCTTCTCAAGCGGAGAATTTTACAGAGGCACGCCGGCTACTTACTCCGCCGGATCATCCGCCGTGAACGACGAGCAGCACGGCTTCTCGCTGGCATGAAAGTTCATCAGCTCCAGCCGAATCCCATCCGGGTCGTACAGATTGAACTGCCCCTTGCCATCCTTGCCGATCTGCGTGTGCCCATCGTTGCGCACGTTCTCAAGCCTTCCGCCATCCTTCAGCGCCTTGTAAGCCGTGTCCACGGACACTTCGCCGATCGACAGATGATCCAGCACTCCCAGGCTGCGCTGCGAGATACTCGCCGGAATCCCCGCTCCCGAAGGCCCGCTGGTCAGCATGTACTCCAGCCAGTCGTGCGCATCCGGAGCCTGCTGGCTCACCCAGTCAATCTTGCCCTCCTGCATGCCGCCATACCAGTACGGCTTGAATCCCAGCAGGTCGCGGTAAAACGTGTCCTCCACTGAGCGGTCATGCACCAGGAAGCCGACATGGATGATGTGGTGCCCGATCGCATTCGGCGCATTTACCGGTTTCAGATGCTCAGGCGGCTGCACAAACTCCACTTTGTTGCCCTCCGGATCCTTCGTCGTAAACCAGCGGCTGCCGTCCGCGCCGCGCTCCACCTGCCCCGGCACCTTCCACGCCTTTGACGCGAGGTACTTCCGCATCGCCTCCGCGTTGTCGGTGTTCCAGCCCGTATGGTCCAGCCGATTCACACCCGCATCCGCCGGTAGCGGCAGCACCTCCACAAACTGCGTCGCGCTCACCGCATAGCGGACGCCCTTCGCGTCTTCCGGGTCGGTCTGCTTCACCGCGCCAATAATGTCCACGTAGTAATGTTCGGTAGCCGCTGGGTCTGAGGTATACACCGCAATGTGCGAAATCCCGGTAATCTTCGGCCGCGCCGGGGCCTTATCCGGCAACTGCGCTGCAGCGGAAAAGGTGAAGGCGATCATGGTTGCGGAAACAAGCGAAGCGGCTACTGGAAATTTAAACTGCATACAAACCTCGATTCATGCGTCGCACCACGATAAATCGATTTGCGACAGATGTGCAAACGCCTTCGTAGACGTCGGGAGTTCGAATCACCTTTGGAGCATTCAGGAACTTGTATGGCCGTTCTAACCATGAGAGCATTAACGCCGTGGGAACCTACTACAAGCCGAGTCAGTGGCGCGGTAAGCGCCGGATATATAGATCAACTGACCCGGATGAGTCCAAACGCGAGAAAGTGAAGCTGATTAAATTTGCAGTTGCGATCATTATTGGCTTCGCGGTTATCTGGGCCTTGTCTAGGTGGGCATCGTAGATTCAAACTTTACAAATGCCCTTCGGCGAGCACCCCAAAGCGCACCGAGCGGCAGAAGTTACAATCCCTTCATGCGTCGAAACCACTTCTCCTGCTGCCTTGCCGCCCTGCTCCTCGCCGCCTCCGCTGCTCTCGCCTCCGCGCAGACCGCCATCCCCGCCGCCTCGCCGGAAGACCGCGCTCAAGCCAAGGCCATCTTCAAGCAGCTCATCGAAATCAACACGACAGACACGCCCCTCGGCAACGTCACTACCGCCACCACAGCGATGCAGAAGCTCTTTCTCGACGCCGGCTTCTCGCCTGACGACGTGCACCTGCTCGGCCCCGACCCGCGCAAGATGAACCTCGTCGTCCGTATTCCCGCCGCCGGCAAGGCGGACGCAAAGCCCGTTGTCTTCCTCGGCCACATCGACGTTGTCGAAGCCCTCCGCAAGGACTGGAACACCGACCCTTTTGAGTTCGTCGAGAAGGACGGCTACTACTACGGCCGCGGCACCCAGGACATGAAAGACTCCGATGCCGCTCTCGTCGCCACCTTCCTGCGCCTGCACCGCGAAGGCTACAAGCCCAGGCGCGACCTCATCCTGGCCCTCACCGCCGATGAAGAAGGCGGCAAGTTCAACGGCGCGGACTGGCTGGTCAAGCAGCATCGCGACCTGGTAGACGCCGCCTTTGTCATCAACCCCGATTCCGGCGGCGTCGAGCTCGACCACGGCCGCGCCGTCGTCGCCGACGTTGAAGCCACCGAGAAGGTCTACGCCGATTACCAACTCACCACCGCCGATCGCGGCGGCCACAGCTCCATCCCGCGCCCGGACAATGCAATCTACGAGCTCACCGCAGACCTCAACAAACTCGCCGGCTACGCCTTTCCCTTCGAGATGAACGAGGTCACCCGCACGTATTTCACCAACCTCGCCGGCCAGGAAACCGGGGCATCCGCAGCTGACATGCACGCCATCCTGGCAACCCCGCCTGACCTCGGCGCCGCCGCCCGCCTCAGCGCGGCCGAGCCCAGCTTCAACTCCAACTTCCGCACCACCTGCGTGGCCACGCGTCTCTCCGGCGGCCACGCCAACAACGCCCTCCCGCAGTCCGCGCAGGCCAACGTCAACTGCCGTATCTTCCCCGGCCACTCGCCCGAGGAGATCCGCCAGCAGCTCATCGGCCTCTTCGCCGATACCAAGCTGAGCGTGAAATATGTCTCTGATGCAGGCGAAGTCTCCGATACCGCCCCGGAGCGCAAAGCCATGGTCCCGCCCGCTCCCATCAAAGAGGTCTTTGAGCCGCTCACCCGGCTCACCCAGGCTCTCTGGCCCGGCACGCCCGTTACTCCCGTCATGGAAAACGGGGCTAGCGACTCCATCTACTTCGCCCAGGCCGGCATCCCCTGCTACGGCTACTCCGCCATTGCCCTGGAGCGCGACGACGACCGCGCCCACGGCCAGGACGAACGCCTGCCCGTAGAGTCCTACTGGAAGTCGCTCGACTTCTTCTACGCCTTCACAAAGGCTCTCGGCGGAGAATGAAAAAGGCAGGGAATAGGGACTAGGGATTAGGGACTAGAAAATCCGAAACGGGTGCCCCCGATCCCTGCCTTTGGGGACCGGGGAGGGGAGCAACGCCTAACCGGAGTTCTACGGCCAGCGTCTAATTCAATGAGGCCCCAGCAAGGCGTCCACGCTCCCCCGTACCGCGTGCAGTTGTGAAAGGACCCTTCGCATGACTCATTCCCGTTTCGCGCCATTGTTCGCCGCGGCCTCGCTGCTTCTCGTCGTTCCCGCTTTCGCGCAGGATTCCGGCCAGGGACGCGCCATTATCACCGTCCTTTCAAAGCACACCGAGATCGCGCCCAACGTCACCCAGCAGGACGTCAGTGCCAAAGTCAACGGCAAAGACGCCTCCGTCACCGGCTGGGCTCCGTTCAAAGGCGCCGACGACAGCCTCGAGCTGATCGTCCTGATCGACGCTAGCGCCCGCAACATCGGCCGCCAGCTCGACGAGATGAAGGATTTCCTGCAATCGCTCGGCCCGCACACCCGCGCCGCCGTCGGCTATATGCAGAACGGCACCGTCGCCTTCGCCGGCCCCTTGTCTGCAGACCATCGCCAGTTGGTCAGTGAACTGCACCTGCCCGCCGGCCCCGGCACCAATCCCTACTTCAGCCTCTCCGAACTCGCCCAGCACTGGCCTTCGCAGGACCGCAACGCCCGCCGCGAAGTGGTCATGCTGAGCGGCGGCGTCGACCCGGAGAACCGCCGATTCGATGCCGACGACCCCTACGTCGAGTCGGCTGTCCGCGACTCAGTCCGCGCCGGCCTGGTGGTCTACACCATCTACTGGCGCAGCGGTTTTGACGGTGGAGATGGCAGCGGGCTTGCCGCAGACGGCGGCCAGAGCCACCTTGCCCAGCTCACGCAGGCCACCGGCGGCTCCAGCTACTGGACCGGCACCGGCAACCCTGTCTCCTTCCAGCCCTACTTTGAAGACCTGAACAAGCGCTTTGCCAGCCAGTATGCACTGGTTTTCTCCGCGCGTGCGGAACGCAAGCCGGTGAATGAGACACTCAAGCTCAAAGTTGAGGGCCTTGGGCTCCAGGTCACCGCGCCCGGCCAGGTCTTCGTCTCGCCCGGCGCTCCGCACTAACCGCTGGTACCTTTCTTCGGCGGCCTCGGCATCGCGCTCAAATCCATCGTGCTGCCGCTGATAAACTGAAATGACATGATTCTCCCGTTTGTCCGCGAAATCTTCGCGGAGCTGGAGCACTCTTCGGGCTTTGATCGCGTACGCAGGCACCTGAGCCTGGCTGCGGGGCGCAGGCGTGTCTCTGGACTTACCGCCACCGCGCGCGCCCTTTACATCCCGCTCATGGCCCGCGCTGCACGGCGGCCGGTCATCGTCGTCGTCGCCGACAACAAAGCCGCTGAGGCACTGGAGCCCATGCTCCGGGCCGGCTGCGAGCTCACCGGAGCCGTCGATCCGAACGAAGTCGTCCGCCTGCCGGCTCACGACGTTCTCCCGTTCGAGAACCTGTCGCCTCACCCAGACGTGCAGGAGCAGCGCGCCTCCGCTCTCTTCAAGCTCGCTACCGGCGCCGTCTCCATTCTCATCGCCCCGGTGGAAGCCGCCGCGCTGCGCCTCTTTGACCGCGACTATTACGCCGGTCTCGCCGTCACGCTCAAACGCGGCGAAGAGGTCGATGTTGAGGTTCTAACCGGCCATCTCGCCTCCGTCGGCTATACGCACATGGACCTGGTCGAAATGCCGGGTCAGTTCACGCGCCGCGGCGGCATTCTCGACATCTACTCGCCGGAAGCCGATCGTCCCATCCGCATCGAGTTCTTCGGCGACGAGATTGAGACCATCCGCAAGTTCGATCCCGAGACGCAGCGCTCGCAGTCCGGCCTGGACGAAGCGCAGCTATTGCCACTGACCGAAACGCCCGTGACCGAGCGCCTACTGGCCGCTGTGCACGCACGGCTGAGCCGCAAGCGGCTTGATGTTCCTGAAGACGAAGACGCAGAGCAGATGGCAGAGGAGATGGCTGCAGCCGGTGGCGTCAGCGTCTTCCCCGGTTGGGAGTTTTTCTCCGCTGTCGCCGGCGCCGAAAAATCTCTGCTCTCGCTCATTCCCAAATGTGCGCTGTTTGTGGAAGAGCCTGCTATGGTTCGCAACCAGATTGAGCGCTGGTGGAACAAAGTGGAGCAGCGCCACGACCGCTCTGCCATGGGCTCGCTGATCACGCCGGAAGATATTTATCTGCGCCCCGAAGTTCTGCAGGCCATGCTCAACGCGCACACGGGCCTCGACCTCGATCAACTCGGCGTCGTCGATGTTTTGGACGATGACACTACGCTCGGTGAGATTGAGTTGAACACGCGGCCCACGATGCGCTTTCACGGCTCCATCCCCGCGCTCACTGACCAGCTCAAGACCCTGATGGTGTCGGAGTCGCGCATCGTCCTCGCCGCCGCGCACCAGGGCGACGTGGAGCGCCTGGCTACGCTTCTGCGCGAGTACCAGGTGCCGTACCGTCTCGGCAGCCGCAACCCGCATCCCGGCGAGACCATGCTTGACGAGGGCAGCTACCTCGCCGGCGACCTGCGCGTGCCCATCATCGTGCGCACGCCGCTCGCCGCAGGCGTCAGCTTCATCGACGCAAACCTGGTCCTGTTCGGCGCCAATGATTTGTCCGATGACGCCGACGTAGCCGCGCGTCCCGAGCCCAAGCGATCGAAGACCGCCGCCTTTGTCTCCGACTTCCGCGACCTCACCGTTGGCGATTTTGTCGTCCACGTTGAACACGGCATCGCGCAGTACCAGGGCCTTAAGGAGATTGTGCAGGACGGTCTCTCGGTCGAGTTCATGATCCTTGAATTCGCCGAGGCTGCCAAGCTTTACGTTCCGCTCACGCGCCTCGATCTGATCCAGAAGTACCGCTCCACCGATACCGGGCCAGCGCCCGTGCTCAACAAGCTCGGCTCTCAGCAGTGGGCCAAGACCAAGGCGCGCGTGCGCAAAGCCATGCAGGACATGACCGGCGAGCTGCTGAAGCTCTATGCCGAACGCACCACCGCGCAGGGCACAGCTTTCTCCAAAGACAACGAGTTCCAGAAAGAGTTTGAAGACAACTTCGACTACAACGAAACCGACGACCAGCTCTCTGCCATTCGAGCCATCAAGTACGACATGGAATCGACGCGGCCCATGGACCGCCTGCTCTGCGGCGACGTGGGCTACGGCAAAACGGAAGTGGCCATGCGCGCCGCCTTCAAGGCCGTGCAGGATGGCAAACAGGTCGCAGTGCTTACGCCCACCACCATCCTGTGCTTTCAACACTTCGAGACCTTCAAGAAGCGCTTCTCCATGTTCCCCATCAATATCGAAATGATCTCGCGCTTTCGTACCGCCAAGGAGCAGCAGGCAATCGTCGAGAAGGTGGAAACGGGCAAGATCGACATTCTCATCGGCACCCATCGCATTTTGTCGAAGGATATTAAATTTCAGGACCTCGGCCTGTTGGTTGTGGATGAAGAGCAGCGCTTCGGAGTGCGCCACAAAGAGCGGCTCAAGCAGATGCGCAAGGAGATCGACGTGCTCGCCATGAGCGCCACGCCCATCCCGCGCACGCTGCACATGTCGCTCGTGGGCCTGCGCGATATGTCTGTGATTGAAACGCCGCCCAAAGATCGCATGGCGATTCAAACGGTCGTTGCCAAGTTCGATGAGAAGATCATCCGCTCCGCTGTCGAAGTCGAGCTCGAGCGCGGCGGCCAGGTCTATTTCGTGCACAACCGCGTCGAGTCCATTTACGAAATCGCCTCTCGGATTCAGGAGCTGGTTCCCGGCGCGCGCGTATGCGTGGGCCACGGCCAGATGGGCGAGACCGAACTTGAGCGTGTCATGCTCGCCTTCATGCGCCATGAGTACGATGTACTGGTCGCAACCACCATCATCGAGAACGGCCTCGACATACCACTTGCCAACACCATGCTCATCAACCGCGCAGATCGTCACGGCCTCAGCGAGCTTTACCAGCTCCGGGGCCGCGTGGGCCGCTCGAACCGCCGCGCGTACGCGTACCTGCTCATTCCGCCCGAGCAGGAACTTACCGACATTGCGCGCCGCCGCCTCGCTGCTTTGAAGGAGTTTTCCGACCTCGGCGCCGGCTTCAAGATTGCCGCGCTCGATCTGGAGCTTCGCGGCGCCGGCAACATGCTGGGCGGCGAGCAGAGCGGTCACATTGAGGCTGTCGGCTTCGAGCTTTACACGTCGATGCTCGAAGCAGCCGTGAAGGAGATGAAGGGCGAAGCCAGCGAAGAGCGTCCGGCAACCGCGCTCAATCTCGGCATTGCCTTGCGCATCGATGAGAGCTACGTGCCGGAGGAAAACCAGCGCCTGCGCCTCTACAAGAAGATTGCCGGAGCAGCCTCGGAGAACGCCATCAACGAAGTACGTGCTGAACTGGACGACCGCTACGGCGCGCCGCCCGACGCTACCGTCTACCTGCTTGAGGCCTCCATGCTGCGGCTGGAATGCGAACGGCTCGGCATCGCGCAGGTTGACCGCAAACGCAACGAAGTTCAGATCCGCTTCATGGAGAATTCCATCGTCGATCCGCAGACTCTCATGCGGCTGGTCGCGAAAAATGCCAAGCGCGGCGCCCAGTTCACGCCGCAGGGCCTGTTGAAGTATCCTTTGGCAGCCACGCGCCCCGATGAAGTGTTGCTGGAACTTCACGAGGTCCTGGCCAAGCTCGCACCCGCCACGGTCAACGCATAGACATGTACCGCGAATATAACCAACCGGTTTTGTAACCATGCAGTTTCATAACCAATCAGTTTTGTAACAGGGCGCGGCTTCAGTCGTGCCGAAGCGACCGAAATAGCCCCTGCAAAGCAGGTGGACAATTGAACGAAGCGTCCCCAATGTTCCCGGAACTCTCGCAGCCTCGGAAAGAGAAACGATGAAATCGCTCCATGCACCCTTCGCGATCGGATTGCTCATGACTTCAACTCTCGCGGCTCAAGCTGCACCCACCGACTGGCAGAAGACTTTCCAGAAAACCTCCGACGAGTACTTCGACCAGGTCTTCTTCAAGTACGGCCCCACCAACGCCACCGTCGCCGGCTTCCATCAATACGACGGCCAGCTTGAGAACTTCTCGCGCCCCGCCATCGAAGCCGAGATCGCCGCACTCAAGACCTTCGAGGTCCGCATCGGGGCCATCCATCCCGACCAGTCGTCGGCGCACTTTGTTTCTCGAACAGACCGCGAGATGGTGCTCAACAACATCCGCTCCACGCTGCTCACGCTCGAAACCATCCGCCCGTGGGAGAAGAACGCCGACAACTACTCCGGCGCCTGCGCCAACGGAGCCTTCACACTGATGGAACGCAAATTCGCCCCACCGGATGACCGCCTGCGCTCGCTGATTTCGCGGGAGAGACAGATGGCCGCCCTGCTCGATGCCGCGCGCGTCAATCTCAAGAACCCGCCGCGCATCTATACGGAGATCGCAATTGAGCAACTTCCCGGTATCATCAGCTTCTTCCAGAAGGATGTGCCGCTGGCCTTCGCTGACGCGCAGGATCCAGCCGTGAAGGCGGAGTTCGCGCAGACCAACCTGGCCGTCGTCACCGCCCTCGACAGCTATCTCGGCTGGCTCAGGACCGACCTTCTGCCGCGTTCGCACGGCGACTACCGCATCGGCGCCGACGCCTTCCAGAAGAAGCTTGCCTACGACGAGATGGTTGACACGCCGCTCGATAAGCTGCTTGAAATCGGCTGGGCCGACCTGCACAAGAATCAGGCCCATTTCAATGAACTGGCCAAAGAGATCGATCCCGGCAAGGACCCTCGCGCTGTACTCGAAGAACTCGGCGCAAACCACCCCGCGCCCGATCACCTGCTCGACGCTTTCCGGGCCACCTTCGATGGCTTGCTCAGCTTTATCCGCACCCATCACATTGTCACTGTGCCCTCTGACATTCGGCCCATTGTCGAAGAGACGCCGCCGTTCATGCGCGCCACTACCTTCGCCAGCATGGATACACCGGGCCCTTTTGAAGCGCACGCAACCGAGGCCTACTTCAACGTCACCCTGCCTGACCCATCCATGACGTCCGCCGAAGTTGAGGGCTACATGCATTCGTTCAATGTCGGCACTGTGATTTCGACGGCGGTACATGAGGCGTACCCCGGCCACTACGTGCAGTTCCTCTGGCTGCCGCAGGCGCCCAGCAAGGTGCGTAAACTGCTCGGCGCCAACACCGATGTAGAGGGCTGGGCTCACTACTGCGAGCAGATGATGCTCGACGAGGGCTACGGCCAGCCAGGCGCGGGAGCCAAGGATGAGCGCGAGTCAAAATTCCTGCGCCTCGGCCAGCTTCAGGACGCATTGTTGCGCAACGCTCGCTTCATTGTCGGCATCGAAATGCATACCGGAAAGATGAGCTTCGACGATGCCGTTGCGTTCTTCCAGAAGGAAGGCTATCAGGGCAGGGAAACAGCGACGGTAGAGACCAAACGCGGCACCAGCGACCCGACTTATCTGTATTACACGCTGGGCAAGCTTGAAATTATGAAGTTACGCGAAGACATCAAGAAGAAGCAGGGAACTAAATTTTCACTGGAGAAATTTCACGACGACTTTCTGCGCCAAGGATTCTCCCCGATCAAGATTGTGCGTGAGGCAATGCTGGGCGATACTTCGCCTACATTGTGAGCGCGAAACTGCACTGCTTTTCAACAGGGCACCAATTCAATCCCGCCGCAGAACCAGGAACCTTTGTAACAGGGCACGACTTCAGTCGTGCCGAACGCGCAAAAAATGATCCGGGGATTTAGCCCCTGCTGAACTTTCGGATGGCAAAAATGCCTTCCGCGAAATCGAGAACAGGAACAACCAATGACCAAGCAAGTACGCAAAGCAGTCTTTCCCGCCGGCGGCCTGGGCACGCGATTTTTGCCCGCCACAAAAGTCATCCCGAAAGAGATGCTCGCTCTGGTTGACAAGCCGATCCTGCAATACGGCGTTGAAGAGGCGCTGGCATCGGGGATT
>Ga0182030_10014941_pt1 | contig 15257 bp, 13 predicted proteins | sample 812S3MmetaG_FD_121299 | JGI IMG/M metagenome (GOLD analysis project Ga0182030, IMG submission 121299) | Permafrost microbial communities from Stordalen Mire, Sweden - 812S3M metaG (Illumina Assembly) | ecosystem: Environmental > Terrestrial > Soil > Wetlands > Permafrost | place: Sweden... | reverse complement strand
CTGATCGATCTCGGCGCCGGCAAGAATCGTCTGGGAGGCTCTTGTTGGGCCCAGGTGTTCCAGCACGTCGGGGGCGAGCCGGCCGACCTCGATGACCCAGTCCTGTTGCGCGCTTTTTTTACGGCAATACGTGAGCTCAAGGATGCGGGATTGGTGCTCGCCTACCACGACCGCTCCGACGGGGGGCTCCTGATCACGCTATTGGAGATGGCATTCGCGGGCCGTTGCGGTCTCGATATCGATCTCTACGCGGCCGGCGATCCGATCGCGGCGTGTTTCGCGGAGGAGTTGGGAGCGGTGATGCAGATTCCGGCGGAGCGGCTCGGCGAGGCGCGCAAGATCGTCGAGGGTCACGGTCTCGGAGCTCACTGGCGCGAGCTCGGCGCGCCGATCTTGGGCGGCGAGGTGCGAATCCGCGCCGGCGGAGAGGCGCTGTATACGGCATCGCGCGTCGAGCTGCACCGCTGCTGGAGCGAGGTGTCGTTCCGCATGCAAGAGCTGCGCGACAATCCCGATTGCGCCCGCGAGGAGTATTCGCGGCTCCTCGACGAGCACGACCCCGGACTACACGCGGACTTGAGCTTCGACCCGGCGGAGGACGTCGCCGCGCCCTACATCGCGGGCGGTGCCCGGCCGGCGGTTGCCGTGCTGCGGGAGCAAGGGGTCAACAGCCAAACGGAGATGGCGGCGGTGCTCACGCGCGCGGGATTCGATGCCTACGACGTACACATGACCGACATTCTTGCCCGCCGCGTGCGGCTGTCGCGCTTCCACGGAATGGTCGCATGCGGAGGATTTTCCTACGGTGATGTGCTCGGCGCCGGTGAGGGCTGGGCGAAGTCGATTCTGTTCAACCCGGTGGCGCGTGAGGAGTTCGCAGCGTTCTTCGAGCGGGATGCGACCTTCACTCTAGGCGTGTGCAACGGCTGCCAGATGCTCTCGGCGCTCAAGAACCTCATCCCGGGCGCGGACGATTGGCCGCGGTTCGTGCGCAACCGCTCCGAGCAATACGAGGCGCGGCTCTGCCTCGTGCGGGTGCCGCGATCGACCTCGGTGCTCCTCGCCGGCATGCACGGATCGGTGTTGCCGGTGGTCGTCTCGCACGGCGAGGGCTTCGCGGAGTTCGCAGAGCACGCAGGCGCGGGGAAATTGGCGGAGGCGGGCAGGGTGAGCTTGCAGTTCGTCGACAATCGCGACGAGCCGACGGAGCGCTACCCGTACAATCCCAACGGCTCACCGGCAGGCGTAGCAGGCGTGTGCAGCGCCGACGGCCGCGTCACCTCGGTCATGCCGCATCCGGAGCGCGTGTTCCGCACGATTCAACATTCCTGGGCACCGCGGGACTGGCAGGAGGATGGCGGCTGGATGCGGCTCTTCCGCAATGCGCGGGTATTCGTCGGTTAGGCGCGGCCGGCTAGATGTGCGCCGCTTTGATCACGCTCGTCTCGGAGTGCGAGGCGGACTCCGATTTGCGCAGGCTCATCGCGAGCTTCAGCCGCGCCTTGCGCACGAAGGTCTGATACAAAAGATCGCGCATGACCTCGATCAGAATTCCCGCGCGCTCGGCATCGAGATGCGGGTGGCTGGGCCACGGATCGCTATCGCTACCGAACAACACGCTGCGCACGTCGGCAAAGATGTCGTCGTCGAGTTCCGCCAACGCGCGGATCTCCTGCAGCGTATCGAACAGTTCGAGCTTGCCGCGTTCGCCGAGCTCGCGAAACAGCGATTGCGCCGTGCGCCTGCACATCGAGCCGAAAGCGTCGAAGAAGCCCGCGGCGTGGCAACCGAGGGCCTCGCGAAACAAACCTTCCGCCTCAGGCGGCAAATAAGTGAGCGGGAAATTCTCCGGCGCGCGTTCGACCTCGGCGAAATCCGGCGCGAGCTCGACGCGCAGCGCCGTATAGGCCTTGACCTGAAACTTCAGGAATATCGGCTCGCCGCAAGCGTCGCAGCGGAACACAATGCCGACCTGCTTGGGCTTGCGGCGGCTCAAATCCTCGAATTTCGGCACGGCGACCGGCGTCAGATGGGTCAAGGTGCGGCACTGCGCGCAGGTCAGCGCGATCCCCTGGTATTCGACGTGTAACTCGTCCTGAGGCGTGATGTAGATGCTCATAGGTATCAACCCGTCAAAGGTTTGTAGCGGATTCGATGCGGCTGGGCAGCGTCGTCGCCCTTGCGGCGCTTGTGGTCCTCGACGTACTCCTGGTAATTCCCCTCGAACCAAACGACCTGCGAGTCGCCCTCGAAGGCCAGGATGTGAGTCGCGATCCGGTCCAGGAACCAACGGTCGTGCGAGATGACGACCGCGCAGCCGGGGAAGGCCACCAGGGCCTCCTCGAGCGCGCGCAGCGTCTCGATGTCGAGATCGTTCGTCGGCTCATCCAGCAGAAGCACGTTGCCGCCCGATTTGAGCACCTTGGCGAGGTGCACGCGATTGCGCTCGCCGCCGGATAGATCGCCGATGAATTGCTGCTGCTGCGCGCCCTTGAAATTGAAGCGGCCGACATAACTGCGCGAGGACGTCTCGTAATTTCCGACCTTGATGAGGTCGAGTCCGCCGGAGATCTCCTGCCACACCGTGTTCTTGTCGTTGAGCGCCTGGCGTGATTGGTCGACGTAGGCGAGCTTGACGCTCGGACCCACCCGGATCTCGCCGGAATCCGCCTTCTCGAAGCCCGCGAGCATGCGGAAGAGCGTGGTTTTGCCGGCGCCGTTCGGTCCGATGATGCCGACGATGCCGCCGGCCGGCAGGTTGAAGCTCAAGGATTCGATGAGCAATCGCTCACCGTAAGCCTTGCGCAGCTTGCTGCACTCGATCACCAAATCGCCCAGCCGATCGCCGGGCGGAATGTAGATCTCGTTGGTCTCGTTGCGCTTCTGGAACTCTTGCGAGGAAAGCTCCTCGAAGCGCTGCAGACGGGCCTTGGACTTCGCCTGCCGGGCCTTCGGGTTGGTGCGCACCCACTCGAGCTCGCGCTTGAGCGTCTTCGCGAGCGCGTCCTGCTGGCGCTCCTCCTGAGCGAGGCGCTGCTCTTTCTGTTCGAGCCATGACGAATAGTTGCCCTGCCAAGGAATGCCGTGGCCCCGATCGAGCTCGAGGATCCATTCGGCCACGTTATCGAGGAAGTACCGGTCGTGCGTTACCGCGATCACGGTGCTCGGGTACTCCTCGAGAAAATGCTCCAGCCACGCGACCGACTCGGCATCGAGGTGGTTCGTAGGCTCATCGAGCAGGAGCATATCGGGCTTCGACAACAGCAGCCGGCAGAGCGCCACGCGGCGGCGTTCGCCGCCGGAGAGCTTGCCGATGACCGCGTCCCAGGGCGGCAGGCGCAGCGCGTCCGCGGCGATTTCGAGCTTGCGCTCGAGCTCCCAGCCGTTCACGGCGTCGATCTGATCCTGCAGTTTCGCTTGGCTTTCCAAGGCCTTGTTCATCTCCTCATCCGACATGGGTTCGGCGAAGCGGTCGCTGATCGCGTTGAAGCGGTCGATCAATGCTTGGACGTCGCCGACGCCCTCGCCGACCGTCTGGCGCACGGTTTTGCCCTCGTCGAGCATGGGTTCCTGCGGCAAGTAGCCGACTTTGATGCCGGCCTGCGGCCGCGCCTCACCCTCGATCTCCTTGTCCATGCCGGACATAATCTTGAGCAGGGTCGACTTGCCCGAGCCGTTGAGGCCGAGGACGCCGATCTTCGCGCCGGGAAAAAAGCTCAAGGAGATGTCGCGCAAGATGATGCGCTTGGGCGGCACGACCTTGCCGACCCGGTTCATGGTGTAGATGAACTGAGCCATGTACTGCCTTTAGGAGATGTTGCAGCGGGGGGTAAAAACTGATTATCCAAGAGCTGCCCGAACTTGTCACGGGGCGGCAATCGCGGCCGCCCCGAGGGCCCTCTAGGGAAGCCGGGTCGCATCGGCTACAATTAGCGGCTGTTCCCTGCGAGGTCCACTATGTTCGATTCCAAGATGACGATTGCCGGTTTCGATCCCGAGCTCGCCAAGGCGATCGCCGGCGAACGCTCCCGTCAAGAAGATCACATAGAGCTGATCGCCTCGGAAAACTACACGAGCCCGCGCGTGCTCGAGGCACAAGGCTCCGTGCTCACCAATAAATATGCCGAAGGCTACCCCGGCAAACGCTACTACGGCGGCTGCGAGTACGTGGACATCGCCGAGTCGCTGGCCATCGATCGAGCCAAGCAGCTGTTCGGCGCCGCGTATGCGAACGTGCAGCCGCATTCCGGATCGCAGGCGAACGCCGCGGTCTATCTCGCGCTGCTCAATCCCGGCGATGCGATACTCGGCATGAGCCTCGATCACGGCGGCCATCTGACGCACGGCGCCAAGGTGAATTTCTCCGGCAAACTGTTCAAGGCGACGCAGTACGGGATCAAGGCCGATACCGGCGAGATCGATTACGAGCAGGTGCACCGCCTCGCGCAGGAGCATCGGCCGAAGATGATCGTCGCGGGATTCTCCGCCTACTCGCGCGTCATCGACTGGGCGCGCTTCCGCACGATCGCCGATTCCGTGGGAGCCTTCCTGTTCGTGGATATGGCGCACGTCGCGGGGCTCATCGCCGCGGGGCATTATCCCAATCCTGTGCCCCATGCCGACGTCGTGACCACGACCACGCACAAGACGCTGCGCGGTCCGCGCGGCGGTCTCATCCTCGCGCGCGACAACCCGGATCTGCACAAGAAGCTCAATTCCATGGTGTTCCCCGGTATTCAGGGCGGCCCGCTCATGCATGTCATCGCCGCAAAAGCCGTGGCGTTCTATGAAGCGTTGCAACCCGAGTTCAAGGTGTATTCCGCGCAGGTCATCGCGAATGCGCGGACCATGACCCAGGTCCTCAAGCGGCGCGGCTACAAGATCGTTTCCGGGGGCACCGACAATCATCTGTTCCTGCTCGATCTCGTGGACAAGAGCGTCACCGGCAAGGATGCGGATGCTGCGCTCGGGCGCTGCCACATGACCGTCAACAAGAATGCGGTTCCGAACGATCCGCGGCCGCCGGCCGTGACCAGCGGCCTTCGTATCGGTTCTCCGGCCGCGACGACGCGCGGGTTCAAGGAGGCCGAAATGGAGCAGGTGGCCAATTGGATCGCGGACGTGCTCGAGCACCTGGGCGATGAGTCGACGCTGGAACGCGTGCGCGGCGAGGTCGTTTCGCTGTGCCGCCGTTTCCCCGTCTATGGCGCGAGCCTGCCTGGATAGTCCTCGTGGCCGCCCGAGGAGCCGCGGCGAGGGTCCGCGGCGGGACCGGTAGGCTCCATGCATTGTCCATTTTGCGGCCATTCGGAGACCAAGGTCATCGACTCGCGGCTGGCCGCTGAAGGGCGGCAGATCCGGCGCCGGCGCGAGTGCCTCGAATGCGCGGAACGCTTCACCACTTTCGAGGCGGCCGAGCTGGTGATGCCCACGGTCGTGAAGGGCGATCGCAGCCGCGAGCCGTTCGATGAGGGTAAGGTGCTCGCCGGCATGAAAAAAGCGCTGGAAAAGCGCCCGGTCAGCGGGCAAGCCATCGAAGCCGCCGTGGCGAGGATTTGCCACAAGCTGCGGGGAATGGGCGAGCGCGAGGTCGCCTCGCGCGCGATCGGCGAGCTGGTCATGGAGGAGCTTCGCCATCTGGACGAGGTTGGCTACGTACGGTTCGCGTCTGTGTACCGCAGCTTCCAGGATGTCGAGGCGTTCCGGACCGAGATCGATCTGCTGCGCCGCCATCGCCGCCGCGCCGCGCCGAGCAAGGACCAGCTGCCGCTCCTGCCGGGCGATGAACCTGGCGAAGCTTAGCAAATGACCGAGACTGTCACGGCCGAGGATAGAGCCCACATGGCGCGGGCGCTGGATCTTGCCGCGCGCGGGCTGTACACGACCGATCCGAATCCGCGGGTCGGCTGTGTGCTGGCGCGCGCCGGGCGGATCCTGGGGGAAGGATGGCACGAGCGCGCGGGCGCGGCGCATGCGGAGGTTCGTGCGCTGCGCGCCGCAGCCGGCGAGGTGCGCGGTGCGACGGCCTATGTCACGCTCGAGCCGTGCAGCCATACGGGCCGAACGCCGCCGTGTGCCGACGCGCTGATTGCGGCGGGGATCGGGCGCGTGGTGTGCTCCTCGGTCGATCCCAATCCCCGAGTCGCGGGCAAGGGAATCGAGCGCCTGCGGACCGCGGGGATCCCGGTGGCCGTGGGCGTGCTGGCGGACGAGGCGCGCGCACTGAATCCGGGCTTCTTTTCGCGCTTCGTTCGCGGTCGGCCGTGGATCCGCTTGAAGCTCGCGATGAGCCTCGATGCCCGTACCGCTGCTGCCGGAGGCGGAAGGATTTGGATCACGAGCGAGGCGGCGCGCGCCGATGTACAGCATTGGCGCGCCCGAAGCTCCGCGGTGCTTACCGGCGCGGGGACCGTGCGCGTGGATGATCCACGCCTCGACGTGCGGCTCACGTATGGACCCTGGGTGAGGCAGCCGCTGCGCGTGCTGCTCGATCCCGCGCTCACGTGCTCGCCCGACGCACGCTTGTTCACGGGCGGCGGCGCGCTGGTGTTCGCCGCGGAAGGCGCGCAGTCGCCGGAGCTAGCCGCCCGCGGAGTCGCCGTCGAACGCGTGCCGGCGACGGCCGATCGTCGCCTCGATCTTGACGCCGTGCTCGAGCGCTTGACGGCGCGCGAGGTGAACGAGCTTTTGGTGGAGTGCGGTCCGCGTCTCGCCGCAGCCTTCCTCGCCGCGCGGCGGGTCGACGAGCTGATCGTGTACATTGCGCCGATCCTGCTCGGCGCCGATGCGCCGCCGCTCACGGCAATGACCGGCGCCGAGGCGCAAGGATCGGCCGCGGCCTTCGACATCGGCGGCGTCGAGCGGATCGGGGCGGACCTTCGCGTCATTCTCGCACCGCGTGAGCCCATGCAACCCAACGCGGCGGCGAAAGGAACTTAGAGAGTATGTTCACCGGAATCATCATTGCGACCGGGCAGATCGTCTCGAGCGCCGATCGAGGCGGCGATATCGAGCTCGGCATCGAGGCCCCGGGCCTCGATCTCGGGCGCACCGCGCTGGGTGACAGCGTGTGCGTGCAGGGCGTGTGTCTCACGGTCACGCGCCTCGACGGCACGCGGTTCTGCGCCGACGTATCGCGCGAGACGCTGGCGAAGACGACGCTGGGGTCGCTCAAGAGCGGCTCGCGAGTGAACCTCGAGCCAAGCCTCAGGGCCGGCGATCCTCTCGGCGGCCACCTGGTGAGCGGACACGTCGACGCGGTGGGAGAACTCGTGAGCTTTGCCGAGGAAGCGAGGTCGCGCAGGCTGCAATTCGGGTTGCCTGAAGGCTTGATGCGTTTTGTCGCGCCCAAGGGATCCATCTGCATCGATGGGGTGAGCTTGACGGTCAACGAGGTCGAAGGGCACCGCTTCGGCGTCAATATCATTCCCCATACCTACCAGGTAACGACGCTGGGCGAGCTCGTTCGGGGATCGCCCGTCAATGTCGAGATCGACGTGATCGCGCGATACGTGGAGCGGCTGATGCAGCGTTCCGGATAGTCGCGCGATCCGAAGAAATCGCCTCAATGCGGGCGATTTTCTAGCTTCCCGATCTCGGCGCGCAGCGCGACAATGGTTGCATTCGCCGCCTCGAGACTCGCGCTCAAGGTTTTCGCCTCGGCGCTGAGCGTCGCCACCTGAGCCCTGAGCGCCGCAACCTCTGCAGCGAAAGGATCGGCGGTCGGCGGCGGAGGCGGAGGCACGGTGTGGTTGTTTGCCGTGTATTGCGAGGGGCAAAGCCAGGTTCCCGGCGTGCTATTGTTTCCCGCCAACCCCACTTGTGCGCTGGGTGGCGCCTGGAAATCATCTATGTAGCTCTTGACGGTGTCGCCCGTGACGCTGCTGCTGGTGAAGGTGAGCTGCGCTTCATCCGTATCAACATCGGCCCACTGAGCGCTCATATCCCACCCGATGATCTTGCCGGCAGCATCCGTGCTGAACACGAACTTGCTGCAATGTCCCTCCGTGTAACTGCACACGAAGCTGGTTGAATCCAGTCCAACCAACTCTTGCGAGAAGTCCCACGAGGCAGGCACGACCGTCGCGCTTTTCAGGTTGGGCGCGAGCGGTGCGGCCAGCGTGACGGTACCTATGATCGGGCTTGCAATTGGAATGCCGCTATCCCCCGGCTGTCCGGAGTACGTCACGCTCACCCCGGTAAGGGGTGCGCCGACGTACGTCAGCGTCGTGCACGTTTCCGCAAGCGCGACTTGGGCGCAGAGCAACATCAAGATCGTCGAGTATCCGGTCATGGCGCACAGCCGGGGAGTCAAGGTCGGCCTTTGTTTGACTCGTTCTGGCCGAGTCTCTGCCTAAGAAGTCGCGGTCTCGCCCGGCCAACATCGCAAATATCGGCATGCCTCGCCGGCGACGACGCTTCAATCATTTCGATTAGCAGTGCCTTGGCCGTGTCTTTCTTGTCAGGCCCAACAGCCGATATGGACACCTCCCGTCCTTCATACCGGACGGTGACCGAGTAAGCTGTGGCAGACCACCGACCCGCATAGATGGCGCTTCGATGGCCGCACGCCAAGATCTCAAACGGTTGGCAATGCATGAACACACCATACCGTGGAGCGCCTCGGGCTCCTACCGGCGCTTTGCCTCTGTCAGATGTCAGCCAAAGGCGCTATGAGGCGGCTAGCCCTGGGGCCGGGCCCTGTCAAGACGCCTGGCCGATGAAGCTCAACGAACCAGCCACGGCGTGGAAAGGCCGTGATCTGCGCGCCATTGTGCATAGTAGCGATGCACGTGGGACAGCGCCGCCGTTTCCTGGGGGTGAACCACGCGGTGCACAGTCCGATAGAGATGAATGCGGTGAATCCCGGCGTCAAAGCCGTCAATGCGTTCCAGTTCGCGGTAACCCAGGACGTCTCTCGGGAGGGGTAAATCGAAGGTCGCGGATCGAAACGGCGCCACTTCGAAGCGTCCGATATCCGTGAGTTCGTGCATGTGATTTTTCCCGAGCCGGTACGTGCTGCGAAACGAGGAGGCGTCGACCGTCGAGATGACCAGGCGTCTAAGCTGCTCTACCTGACCGCACGCCAACCCTCCGATACGCAGGGAACTGGCGTAATGACGGGCTCCGAAGGAACCGTGGAGGTCGGTGGGAAATAAGTTGACCTGATTATCCTCTCCCAGCGAGACGACCGCGACGACTCTCGGGTACGCATAGCCGATCCGCACCTGGTCGTAGAGATTGCCTTCGAGTCCGATGTTCCCGGCGGGCTTGGTTCGCGTTGATTCGTACCAACGGTTCATCGCCTGACGCACCCGGCTCAAGAACTCGTGCTGCCCGTGTCTGCCCTCGAAAATCAACAGAGTGTCGCCGCCCAAGCGAACGTCTCGGACCTGAACCAAATCCAGCGAGGCCACGGGATGTCCCGATCCGGCTATGAACTCGAGAGTTGCAGCTCGTGATTTTGCCGGGACTTCATCGCCGCGAAAGGCGGAAATGCCTATCAAAAGCGGCTTGTAGCCTAGCAGAAAATGCTCGTCGGTCACATCGATCCGAGCATCTCCAAGTACCACTATCGCCCGGAGCGCATCGGGCAGGGAATCGGCCTTGAGGCACAGGTACTCGTTGGGAAGATTGCTTCCCAGGAGCCATCGTTTCAATTGCGCGCCTAGCGGCACGGGGCTCTCCACTGCATAGCTTCCTTCAGGGATTTCAAGGAATTCGGCGACACGCCCGGGCCTTGTCAGGCACAGGGGGAGTCAGGCGGCGACGACGCGGCTTCGCTATTTTACACTGAAGGGAAACCGCAGTAACTTGCGACCCGATTTCTTCGCGGGTCGGTCAACAAGATCCTGCGATGTTCGGTGAGGAGCATCAAAGCATTCCTGTGATTTCGCTCCACCCTAGCCGCCGGCGGTATCGGTAATGCCTTTCACCTGGAAGACATAACCCGCAGTCCAGCCCGCTCCGAGGAGTACGCGAGCTCCTGGAATTGCTAAGTACAAACAATAGGTTAACAGAACCTCAAGTGGGTCGCGCCCGGTCACGATCGGCTTGCAAACTTCGCGCGTCGAGGTGGACGTAGAGAGCGCCGGCGCAGGGCGATATTTGTGTGAAAAAAAACAGGATGTTGGGGGATAATTCAACTTATTCGCGTGAAACGCGGCGAGAGAGAACATAGTGAGCCAAGAGTCCATGTTGAACACCATCGACGAGATACTCGAGGACATTCGCCAGGGAAAAATGGCGGTGCTCATGGACGATGAGGATCGCGAGAACGAGGGCGATCTGATCATGGCGGCGGAGTGCGTGCGGGCGGAGGACGTCAATTTCATGGCGCGCTACGGGCGCGGACTCATTTGCCTCACGCTGACGCGCGATCGCTGCCGGCAGTTACGGCTGCCGCTGATGGTCAGCGAGACCGACAGCGCGCACCGCACCAACTTCACTCTGTCCATCGAGGCTGCCGAAGGCGTGACGACCGGCATCTCGGCACACGACCGCGCGCACACCGTCAAGACAGCGGTTGCGCACAAGGCACGTCCGGAGGACCTGCGCCAACCCGGTCACGTGTTTCCCCTGATGGCGCAGCCGGGCGGGGTGCTCACGCGCGCGGGCCACACGGAGGCGGGCTGCGATCTCGCGCGCCTCGCTGGATTTTCGCCTGCCGCCATGATCGTCGAGATCCTGAACGACGACGGCACGATGGCTCGCCGCCCGGATCTCGAGCGCTTCGCGAAAGCGCATTCCTTGAAGATCGGCACCATCGCGGACCTGATCCGCTATCGGCTGAAGAACGAGCGCTCGGTGGAGCGTATCTACGATCAGCCCGTGGAGACCGAGTTCGGAGAATTCCGCCTGTGCTGCTACGAGGACCACGTCAACAAGAACGTGCACATCGCCCTCGTCAAGGGAGATCTCAAATCCGCCCCGCCGCCGCTGGTGCGCGTGCATATCAAGGACACCTTGCGCGATCTGGTCGGGGTGCGCAGCGAGAATCTCGGTTGGCCGCTGCGTGGCGCCGTGCGCCGCGTGGCGGCCGAGCCTTCCGGAGTCATCGTCATTCTTCAGCCCGAGGAGACGCCTCGGGAGTTCATGGACACCGTGCGCCAGCTCGATCCGAAGCCGACGGCGGCGCGCGGCGTCGGCGCGACGGTGCTGCGCACGTACGGAATCGGCGCGCAGATTCTCAAGGATCTGGGGCTGAAGCGCATGCGCGTGCTCAGCGCGCCGAAGCAGCTGCAGGGACTTTCGGCCTTCGATCTCGAGATCACCGAGTACGTCGATGGCGGTGATTGAAAGTGGCGCGGATTATACTGGAGGTTACACACGCCGCCCGGAGCGGCCGATACGACTCAGAAGGACTCGAACGTGGCCATTGATCAGCCGAGAATAATCGAGGGCGAGCTGCTGGTGCGCGACCTGCGCTTCGGTGTGGTGATCACGCGGTTCAACGATTTCGTGGTCGAGCCGCTGCTCCGGGGCGCGCTCGATGCGCTCAAGCGCCACGGGGCCGCCGATAAGCAGATCGAGGTCGTGCGCGTGCCGGGCGCTTTCGATCTGCCCGTGGCCGCCCGTAAACTCGCGCTGTCGCACCGCTACGAGGCCCTCATCGCGCTCGGCGCCGTGATCCGCGGCCAGACCCCGCACTTCGACTATGTCGCGGGCGAGTGCGCCTCCGGGCTCGCACGAATCGCGCTCGAATCGGGTGTGCCCATCGCATTCGGCGTGCTCACCACCGACACGATGGAGCAGGCGGTCGATCGGGCCGGCGGCAAGGCGGGTAACAAGGGCGCCGACGCGGCTCTAGCGGCGCTCGAGATGGCGAACCTGCTGCGCCGTCTCGAGCCTTAAGGTGGCGGAAGGGCGCCGCGCTCGCAGTCTCGCCCGCAGGCTCGCGTTGCAGGCGCTCTATCAGATCCAGCTCAATCCGCGTTCGTGGCAGGATACGCATCGCCAATTCGACGACGATCCCGAGGCGGAACGGGTGGATCGAGACTATTTTCGGGCCCTGGTCGAGGCCATCGCGCCCAACGCTCCGGCGCTCGATGCGACCTTGACCAGATTCAGCGACATTCCGCCGCCGGATCTCGATCCGATCGAGCACGCGGTGCTGTGGCTCGGTCTGCACGAGCTCGCCTCCAGCCAGGATCTGCCTTATCGGGTCGTGCTCTCGGAGGCCGTCGAGCTCGCCAAGCGGTTCGGCGCCACCGACGGCCACAAATTCGTGAACGCGGTGCTCGACCGCGCGGCGCGGGAGCTGCGGCCCGGCGAATATGGACGAGTTTGAGATCATCCGGCGCTACTTCTCGCGCTTGGGAGTGCCGCGTTCGGACGTCGCTCTCGGAGTCGGCGACGATGCCGCGCTTCTGCGCGTCCCCGAGGGCGCGGAGCTGGTGGTGGCGGTGGATACCATCGTCGCGGGTCGGCATTTCCTCGCGGACTGCGACGCGCGCTCCATCGGGCATCGAGCCCTCGCCGTCAACTTGAGCGACCTGGCGGCGATGGGCGCGACGCCCGCGTGGGCGACGCTCGCGCTGACGCTGCCGAGCGCCGATCCGGAGTGGCTCGAGCGCTTCTCGGCCGGGTTCTCCGCACTTGCCACCGAGTACGCCGTCGCGCTCGTCGGCGGCGATACCACGGCAGGGCCGCTCACCGTCAGTGTTCAGATCATGGGTCATGTTCCGCGCGGCTCGGCTCTGCGCCGCAGCGGCGCACGGGCCGGGGATCTCCTGGCGGTAACCGGAACTCTCGGCGATGCAGGCGCCGGTCTCGCGTTCGCGGCGCACACGCTCGCGACGCACGATTCCGCCGCGGTGCTCGAGCTCCTGCGGCGCTTCGAGTATCCGGCGCCGCGCGTCGAGTTCGGCCTGGCGGCACGCGGCATCGCGACCGCGGCGATGGATTTGTCCGACGGACTTGCGGGCGACCTGCCGAAGCTCGCGGCCGCGAGCGAGCTCGCCGCTCACGTCGAGATCGAGCGGTTGCCGCTGTCGCGTGCCCTGCAATCGGTCGCGGACCCGCAACAGGCGCGCGAGTGGGCACTTGGCGGCGGCGACGACTACGAGTTGCTCCTCGCCGTTCCGCCGGAGCTCTTCGCTGGGCTCGCCGCCCGGGCGGCGCAATTGAACTTAACATTGACCGCCATCGGTGAGCTGCGTCGCGGAAACGCGGTGACCTGGACGCTCCACGGAGCCGAAATCGACCCGGAAGTTCACGGATACGACCACTTTCGCCGAGCCTCGACCCAAATCACAGTTTAGCGCGGGTCTGCCGACGTATTCTCTGCGCCACGAATTGAACGTCGCCGCAGCGGCTCACGGTTACCCTTGAACATTAGTCGGACTAATCACGCGAAGGCCCAGACCGGTCGCGCCGCGTTGCCTGAAAAAATAGGCAAGTACGTGATCATCAACGAGGTCGGCCGCGGCAGCACCGGAGTCGTGTATCTTTCCCACGATCCGTACTACGGGCGCGACGTTGCGATCAAGGTTTATAACGTCGATGCGAGCGGCGATGAGAACCGCAAGCGCATCGCGCGAAAGATGTTCCTCTCCGAGGCGCACATGGTCGGCATGCTGCAGCATCCGAACATCCTGCCGATCTACGACGCCGGCGAGGAAAACGGGCACTGCTACATCGTGACCGAGCACGTGCACGGAGCGCGCACCCTCGCTGCGTACTGCCGCCCGGATAACCTGTTGCGCATCGACGATGTCGTGGAGCTGACCTACAAAGCGGCGCGAGCGCTGCATTACGCGCACAGCCGCGGCGTGATTCACCGCGATATCAAGCCGAGCAATATCATGCTCACGCTCGACAGCGACGTACGGATCATCGATTTCGGGATCGCTCTGGTGGCCGACTCGGAGATCTCGCGCATCGAGGGAATCGCGGGCAGCCCGTCCTACATGTCGCCCGAGCAGGTGCAATCGATCGAGCTGACCAATCGGTCGGATTTGTATTCGCTCGGCGCGGTGATGTACGAGCTGCTTACCGGCACGCGGCCGTTCCGGGCCGGAAATTTGCAAAAGCTCTTGCACCAGATCGTGTTCGCGACTCCTCCGCCGATTCATACGCTGCGGCCCGAGATTCCGGAGGAGCTCGAGAACGTAACTGCGATCGCGCTGCAAAAGGATCCGGAAAAACGCTACAAGACCGGCCTCGATTTCGCCGCGGAGCTCACCCGTGTCCACCAGAAACTGCGCGCCCAATACAACCGCATCGACCAGCAGGAGCAATTTAGCCTGCTGCGCAAACTGAAATTCTTCCACGAGTTCTCCCACGGCGAAATCTGGGAGGTCCTGCGCGCGAGCAGCTGGCAGGACTATGCGGACGCCGAGGAGATCGTCAAGGAAGGGGAAATGGACGATCGGTTCTATATCATCGTGCAGGGACGCTGCGCGGTCGCACGCCTCGGCAAGCCCCTCGGATATCTCGACAACGGCGACTGCTTCGGCGAGACCAGCTACGTACGCGGCGCGAAGCGCACCGCGACGATCATCGCGGCGGGCGCGGTCGTGGTCATGAAGGTGAGCTCCACGCTGCTGGAGCAGGTCTCGGCGGAATGCCAGTTGCGCTTCAATCAGGTGTTCCTGCGCAGCATGATCGGGCGGCTGCAGAGCGCGGAGCGCGGCGCTTAGGTGCGGCCGGCCGGCGCGCCAGGTGCGCGGACCGGCTAGGCGTTCGGCTCCTTATCGTGCTCGATCATCGCGTAGGCCGAATGATTGTGGATCGACTCGAAATTCTCGGCTTCGACCACGTAGGCCCGCACACGCTTGTCGCGATTTAGGGCAACAGCCACGTCGCGCACCGTGTCCTCGACGAATTTCGGGTTATCGTAAGCCCGCTCCGTCACGAATTTCTCGTCCGGCCGCTTCAAGATGCCGTAGACCTCGCACGAGGCCTCGGACTCGGCGACCTCGATCAGTTCCTCGAGCCACATGTGCTCATTGAGCTTCGCGGTCAAGGTGATGTGCGAGCGTTGATTGTGCGCACCGTAGTCGGATATCTTCTTCGAGCACGGACAAAGGCTCGTGGTCGGCACCACTACCTTGAGCCAGACATCGGTCTTGCCGTCGCGATGCTCGCCGAAGATCGTGGCCTGGTAATTCATCAGGCTCTCGACGCCCGATAAGGGCGCCTTCTTCATGACGAAGTAGGGAAACGTCATCTCGATGTGACCCGCGTCCGCGTGCAGGTGCTGGGTCATCTCCTCGAGCATCTGGCCGAACGAATCGACCGAAATTTCGCGCTCG
>Ga0182030_10014940_pt1 | contig 15257 bp, 13 predicted proteins | sample 812S3MmetaG_FD_121299 | JGI IMG/M metagenome (GOLD analysis project Ga0182030, IMG submission 121299) | Permafrost microbial communities from Stordalen Mire, Sweden - 812S3M metaG (Illumina Assembly) | ecosystem: Environmental > Terrestrial > Soil > Wetlands > Permafrost | place: Sweden... | reverse complement strand
GTCAGTGCGGACTGCGCAGACGTTGTGGAGCTCAGGTTGCTGGTGGCCAGGCCCAGGGCCGCGGCAGACAGCGTGTTGATGGTGGTGTCGGTGTTGGTGGCGCCGGTGCCGGTGCCGTCAGAGGTGAACACGTCCGCGCTGTTACCCGCGACAACGGTCGGGTCAAAGCCGCCCAGGGCAGGCTCGGTGGTGGATACCTGCAGCGAGTCGCCGACGGGCCCGGCGATGTCCAGCTTGCCGGTGACGGCGTCGATGGTGGCGGTGGTGCCGGTGCTCAGCGTGGTGCCTGCGGCTCCATCGATCGCAGCAATCAGATCGGCAACCGTGCTGGTTGCGCCAGCCGTGAAGACAAACGTGCCGCCTGTCTCGCCATCGCTAACGGTGGTGACTGAACCCGCCTTCAATGCAGTCGTGGTCGCCAGGGGAGCTGCTGCCGAACCCTGAATCGATGACACCGAGTTGGTGGAGTTGTTGTTGAATACCGACGTGCCGTTGAAGTTGGTCGTCGAGCCGATCTGGTTGATCTCGCTCAGAATCGACGTGAATTCCGTGTTCAGCGCGGTGGACTGGCCGGTGGTGAGGCCGCCGTTGCCGGCTTCGGTCGCGATCGTCACTGCCTGGTTGAGAAGTGTGGTCACCTGTGAGAGCGCGCCGTCCGCGGTCTGCAGCAGCCCGATGCCGTTGGAGGCGTTCTGGCCCGACTGGGTGAGTGCCGAGATGTTGGCGCCGAGACCGGCGGCGATCGACAGGCCGGCCGGATCGTCTGCACCGGAGTTGATCTTCAACCCGGTGGATAGTTGCTGGAGAGTGCTCTGCAGACTGGCCTGTGTGTTAGAGACGGCGTTCTCTGCAACGAGAGACGAGATGCTGTGAATTACCTGAATGCTCATGTTACGGCTCCTTATATCGATTTCCGCCTGCACCGAACCCCTTCCGATTACGGTGGGATCCAGAATCGCTACTTGGAGCAGGTGGTTGTTGGTACCGCCACTCTATCGGCATGTGGTTTTCAGAATTCCAGTCAGAGCAAAAGAAATCTTCGTATCCCGTTACTTCGCTGATGCCTGGCTGCCCATGAACGGATCGGCGCAATTCACCGCTGTGGACCGTGCACACAAGCTCCACGATGCCCAGGGTTATCCAGGCTTTTCGCGGCAAGGCGCCAAAGGACGGGACGTCCTGGCTCACCTTGTCGAACATGAAGACCTTCATGACGCCCGACGACTCGTACAGGAGCGCGGCAAGGACTGGGGGGGCCCATAACAGGATGTTCATCCTGTGCCTCTTCCCGGTAACCGACGATCGAGCCTGAATCTCCAAACGTCTACCCACCTCTTGACGACCGTTTGAGTTCCCTGCATCTGGAGTCTCTCCGCAAAGAGAGGCCGCCTGATGCGGCCACAGTCAGCGCCGGACAATCGTGTCGGAAGCGTGCAACCGATTGCAGACCAAGATTGAGGTCTGAGAGTCACAGAAGAGAGATTGGCCCATTTGGGGCCTTTTCCTTGGGCAAAGTACCTGTTTGCAGTATTGTGACACGATAGTCACACAAAACAGCCCACCTTCTCAGATGGGCTGTTTCGTGATTGAAAATATGGAGCCGACAAGCGGGATCGAACCGCTGACCTGCTGATTACGAATCAGCTGCTCTATATTTCCGTGTTGACACGAAACAAAGATGTTGCCTATTAAGTCCTTTATTTTCTTTACATTCAAAGCCGTACCGCTGACAATGGAGGACAGCGATGGACACTGACGCGCATTTTTTGTTGACACAGTGTTGACACGGAGAACAATTGGGCAAGCGAATTATTGAGAAGTCTATCAAGAAAATGGACGCCCCAGAAAAGGGACACCGGATCGACTGGGACTCTGAGATTCAGGGTTTCGGCGTCAGGGTTACTGCTGCCGGGGTCACGAGTTTTATCCTGGACTACCGAATTTCTGGGCGGCAGAGGCGCTACACCATTGGTCGCCATCCGGAACTCACCGTTGCGGCCGCTCGGGTAGAGGCGGGAGAACTTCGGGCTAGGATTCGAGACGGTCACGATCCAATGGAAGAACGCCACCAGAGCCGCCAGGAGCCGACCCTAGACGATCTGGCTACGGAGTACATGGACCGATATGCGGTGCCAAACAAGCGGCCTACCAGCTTGAGAAATGACCGCGAAATGATTGCCAACGTCATCCGCCCGCAGATCGGCAAGCTCCGCCTTAAGGCCGTAGGGAGGCAGGACACAGAGGCGCTTCATCTTTCCCGGAAGGCCACGCCATATGCAGCCAACCGGCTCCTATCGCTCCTCTCGAAGATGTTTAACCTCGGAATCCAGTGGAAGTGGACGACGGAAAACCCCGCGCGCAGTGTTCCCAGGTTTCCAGAAGGCAAGCGCGAGCGTTGGCTCACGTCGAAGGAAATTCAGAAGTTTCGCGAGGCACTCGATTCTTATGCCGACCAAAATGCGGCAAACGCTCTTCGGTTGCTGATCCTCACCGGATCGCGGGAGGGTGAAGTCCTGAAAGCCGAATGGGAGCAATTCGACTTCGAGCGTGGAGTGTGGACAAAGCCAAGCCACAACACGAAGCAGAAGAAAATAGAGCATATTCCAATGAGCGCAGCGGCACTGAAACTGCTCGAATCCATGATGCCGAAGAAGCTTACGGGCCCGTTATTCCCCGGAGCGAAAGGGGGAACTCGAGTCTCTCTGCGTCGACCTTGGATACAGGCTTGCAAAGCGGCGGGGCTGGTCACGACCGAGGAGATTGAAGGCAAGCATCGGATGCTGACAAAATATCGTCCCACAGTCCGCATCCACGATCTGCGGCACAGCTACGCTTCTCACTTGGTCTCCAACGGGGTGTCTCTGCATATTGTCGGAAAGCTGCTAGGACACACCCAGGCGGTTACAACCATGCGATACGCCCATTTGCAGGATGCAACACTGCGAGCAGCGACCAATCAGTTTGGTGACATCTATACCGAGAAGAAAAAGCGCAAATCTGGGCGGTAACACTATCAAGTAGGTCGTAAAATTGAAGTCGAGACAATTTATTACCATTGAGTTGCAACTTGTCCTGCCATAAGTAGCAACCTATGCTATAGTTAGTTTAGTTTCAAAAGGTTGACCGCCTCCAAGGAGTGGATAAGGTACTTTCCGCTATTGGAGTTGCGCGATGAATGCTTTGCAGATTACCTCAACGCAAGAGCTGAGTACAACACCCTCCGATCCACAAATCAATCTTCCAGCTCCGCTTCTTCTCGACGGTTTTCTTCGCCGCGCGGAGCTTGCGCACCAGTTCGGTCTCAGCCCAAGAACAATCGACCGCTGGGAGGCCCTTCGTATTGGTCCCCCGCGAGTCTCTGTCGGTCGCACGATCCTCTACAACATGCAATCCGTGCGAGAGTGGTTGGTCGCTCAAGAGCGCCAGTCGGTTCCGGCGAAGCGCCGTCGCGGCTTTTCTGGAGTCAAACCATGACCAGCGGTTTCGGCGGAGCCAATCCGTGCAATCCATTGCAACCACAAGTGAAAATAGAACCCCAATGCCCAACGAATCTAGGGGTTGATTTTAGTCAATTGCCACAATTTGAAAACCGGCGGTTCGCCACCACTGATCAAAAGCAGACTGGTGACGCACAAGCTGGTACCTCGGTAGTTGTCAGAAGGGACTTCATCAGCCTCACAAAGAGCTTGCCCGTAGCAACCCTCCTCAGCCAGATAGTTTACTGGCACAGCCCAAGCAAAAAAACAGGCAAAGACCACAAGATGACCGTGGTGCGCGAAGGCGCATTTTGGATAGCGAAGACCCGTGAAGAATGGTGCGAGGAAACAGGACTGAGCCTCGACCAGTACAAGCTGGCGCTGACCAAATTGAAGGCAATGGGCCTGGTGAAGACCAAGATAATGAAGTTCCATTGCCTGACGCAGACCCATTTGCAGATGGATATGGAGGCCCTGAGCACCCTCATAAAGGGCACCGATGGTCCCAAACGTCCCATCCCGTTGGTGGCAAAGACACCATCCCAGTGGGGTGTTTCCCACCATCCCAGTGGTGGCTTTCACACCACTCCTATAGTTACAGAGATTACGTCAGGGACTACGGCAGTTATTACCTTTTGCGCGGCGACAAGCGCCGACGCAGAAACATCAGGTAAAGAAACGAAGAACAACCAGGGAAAGAAAATGCCAGGAGCTAAGGAGATTTACAAGAACTTGCAAGACGCGATGTATGGAAACAAGGGAAAGCAGCCCACGGCGGTTGCTACGCCAAGACTCTCCGACGCGTTTGGTATCAAGGAAGCCTAACTCGATTCGAACCAGCGATCTCTCCGTCTCAAGGAGAATAGAAATCGTACTTGGTGCTTCCGAATCAACCTGACGGCTCCAACCATCCAAGCCATCTGAAGACACCCTCAGTGCCCTATCGAGCTCCGATTCTCAAAGAACGAAGAGGACAAGGGAAGAAAGAGTTGAACGCTCTAAATGACTTAGTTCGTGGCATGGAGTGCAACTGGGTTGAACCCTACGCTACAAAATTTGGCGGCTGTTTGCCTCAAGCCGACTGAGCGTCTGACGTTGAGAGCTTCAACATCTGCCGGCCGTAATCGACCAGAAATTTCGATCCCATTTTGTTCGATCCTCGCAGCGCACGACACTTCGTTTTCGAAAGCTTTGCATCGCGTGTCACGAAGAGAAGGGCGTTCTCGCATTAGTGAGTGTAGGCAGTCGAAGTGAAGGCGCCTTACACGAAGGAGAATCCCCATGAAACGGATAATCGCATTTGCCCTGTACACCGTACTGGCCGTCGCGGCGTCAACCGCTCTTGTTGCCCAACAGCCCGCAGTGAAGGCGAATATTCCCTTCGATTTCACCGTGGGCGATCAGTCGATGCCGGCCGGCGGCTATACCTTCTCTTCCCCAGGCCGGAACATTGTCCAGATTCAGAGTGCGGACCGGAAGCATGTCGGGCTGGTCGCCAGCTCTGCAAGTTCCCATGAACCGGCGGCCAGCCCTGTGTTGGTCTTTGACAAGTATGGTGAGTACTACTTCCTGAACCGGATTCTCTGCCGGAAGACCACAGCCCTTAATTTGGATATCGCTGCGGGAAGCGCAGAAAAGCGGATCCGCACCCGCGAGGCTGCGCTGAGGACGGAAGAGCGAGTCCTTGTCGCCGCTCGCTAGCCGACCGAGTGCAGACGCGCCCGGCCCCCGAGCCCGGGCGCGTCCCTGTTTTCGGACGGGTAAAAGGCCAACGCCGAAGCTGTCGAAGCGTTAAGCTCCGGCCTTGCAAAAATCGCTTACCCCAAAACATCGGTGGACCCGGAGAAACCACCCACCAAACGAAAATCGCAATCCTGAGCCTTTTAGGTGATATAAGAATTGCACCCGCATTTTCGATTTTTGTGCAGAGGTTCCATGGAAGACAATACCGGCGAAGTTACGCGGCTCCTCCATGAGATCAAGCAAGGGAATCGCCTTGCTGAAGACCAGCTGATTGCTATTGTCTACAAGAACCTGAAGAAGATCGCCACCGGTCAGCTCCGCCACGAAAGGCCAGACCATTCATTGCAGCCCACGGCATTGGTCCATGAAGCTTACCTGCGGCTGACGAAGATGCAGGACGTCGATTGGGAAGGCCATTCCCACTTCTTCCGGATCTCCGCGACGGTGATGCGTCGAGTCCTGGTTGATCACGCACGAGCGCGGCAAGCGTGGAAGCGCGGCGATGGCGCGGTGCAGGTAACGCTCGATTCGGCAGTCGCGGGAGGGGGAGAATCGACGATCGACGTATTGGCAATCGATGAAGCGCTCACTCGATTGGCCGCCTTCGATGAGAGGCAAGCAACGATTCTAGAACTTCACTTCTTTTCCGGCGAGACGTTTGAAGAAATCGCGCTGCAACTCCGTGTCTCCACACGAACCGTAAAGCGTGACTGGACGATGGCCCGCGCCTGGTTGCATGAGCAACTAGCGCCAATCAGATGACGGCTGAACTCTGGCAGCGCCTGAAGCCTCTCTTTCACGACGCTCTTGATCGCGCCGTTGAAGATCGCGCTGCATTCATCGATGAGGCGTGTGGAGACGATGCCGAGCTAAAGCAGAACCTGGTGCAGCTGGTTCAGGCTGCGCAGGTGGGAACGCAGACCTGGGACGCTCCTCTGGTCCGCCTCGCTCCGAATGCCCCGGCTCGATTCGCTGCTGGAGAAATCCTGCTTGGCAGGTTCCGGATTGTGCGTCCCATCGGCAGCGGCGGCATGGGTGAAGTGTACGAAGCGGATGATCTCCAGCTTGGGCGCGTTGCCCTCAAGACTATTCGTGAAGCCATCTCCACCTCGCCCGAAGCCTTCGATCGATTCCGGCACGAGGTGCAGCTGGCCAGAAAAATCAGCGGAGCCCAGGTGTGCCGCATTCATGAGCTCTACCTGTTGCCGGGAAGCGGGCACAGCGCGGGCACTGCGTTTCTGACCATGGAATATCTTGAAGGCGTCACGCTGTCGCAGAAGCTCAAGGACGACGGCCGGCTGCCTCCCAAGCTGGCTCAACGCATAGCCCTCGACATTTGCGAAGGGCTTCGCCTCGTGCACACCAGCGGCGTCATCCATCGCGATCTGAAGAGCGCGAACATCATGCTTTGCGGGAATGGCGACGCAATGCGGGCGGTGCTCATGGACTTCGGCCTCGCCCACGATGCAAGCGCCGCAGTGCCGGCAGCTCCAACATTGTCTTCCACCAAGGTCCATGACGGAACGCTTCCCGGCGCCATCATGGGAACCCCTGCATACATGGCGCCGGAGCAATTTGAAGGAAACGCCGTATCCCCCGCCACCGATATCTACGCGTTGGGCATCGTTCTCTACGAATTGGTCACGGGACTTCATCCTTATGCGGCGCCCACACCCGTTGCCGCAGCCATACGGCGCGCCCACCGTCCAGCTCCACCTTCATCGCTCATTCACGCAGTGAGCCGTAAATGGGATCGCATCATCCAGCGCTGCCTTCAATACGAGCCGCAAGAGCGATTTCAATCCGCTGTGGATGTCGCGACGGCGTTGCGGGCCGGCCCAGCGAATTTCAATAGTCTGAGGAAAGATCGGCCCTGGGCGTTTCGCCTGGTCAGCCTGATTGTCTTGGCCGCCTGCGCGTGGGGCGCGCTTACCTGGTGGCAGATCCAGCAGTACTATCATCCCGACCCTGAAGCCTTGCGAAAATACGGCGACGGCCTGTCCTTGATCCGCCAGGGCAACTACGCTGAAGCTACTCGCATTCTGCAAACGGCCCTCAGCCAGGACAAGCATTATGTAATGGCCCATGCGCGCCTGGCCGAGGCCTGGTACGACCTCGATTTTCAAGGCAGCGCCCAACAGGAATTGCTAATCGCCCTGCCGGAACGCAACCGGCTTTCTCCGCTCGATCGAATGTACCTCGACGCAATTCGCGCCACCGTTGCAGGAGATTCCTCGGCTTCACTCAATACTTACAAGCAGATGCTCGCCCAGCTTCCGTCTTCTGCTCGAGCCTCAGGCTACGTGGACTTGGGGATGGCGTATGAACGTGCGGGCAACATCGGCCTGGCTCTCGACAGCTATGCCCACGCGGCCGAACAAGACACCAACAATCCTGCTGCGTATATGCATACCGGCATCCTTCAGAGCCGCCTTCATCACGTCAAGGAAGGAGAACAGGCCTTCACCAGCGCGCAATCCATCTTTGAAAGCGAACTCGATTCCTACGGCCGCGCCGGAAACCCGGAAGGCCTTGCCGAACTGGACTACGAGCGCGGATACGCCGCCAATGATCGCGGCGACTCAAAGGATGCCGAGCCGTTGCTGCAGCGGTCCCTTGAAGAAGCTCAAAGAATCCCCAGCGTGCAACTGCAGATACGTGCTCTCTGCCAGTTGAGCAGCGCCGAGTCCGTGGACTACAAGGATGCCCTGGCGGTTGAGCATGCACAAAGAGCGATCGAACTGGCCCGCGACCACCAGCTCGGCTCCTGGGCCGCTGTCGGGCTGGTGCGGCTAGCCAGCGTTGAATATGTGCAGGGACATCTGAAGGAAGCGGAAAAGCCCCTTCAAGAGGCGTTCGAGATTCTGCGGCAGAATCCGCAGCCGCGCGTCGAGGCTCTGGCCAACACCACGCTGGCCAGCTTGATGGGATCGGAGAGTCATCCCGAAAAAGTAGAGGCGCCGGCCAAGGCGGCCCTGGAATACTACAAGCGAAACGGGTTCTCTGAAGGAGCGTCAAAAGCGGGCGTGCTTCTGGTCCGCGCGGAAAGAGACAAGGGATTTCTCCAGCAGGCCTTGGCGGATGGCAATGCATTGCTGGCGTTGGACGAACAACACGGATTGCCGGACTTTATTGCACAGGCAGAAGAGACGATGGGTACCGTCTATCTGGCGATGGAGCAATACCCGCTGGCTCTGAGCCACCTCGCCCGCGCACGGGACTTATCGACAGTCGGCCAATTCAGGGCATACTACGAGCTTCACTGTGCCGACGTACTCTGGAGACTGGGAAGATATCCCGAGTCGCAGGCCATGCTGCAACTCGCCTCCGGCGACGCGTCGTTCGCGCTGTCGGTGGAACAAAGTCGTGTGGAGCTTTTGCTTAGTCAGCGAAGATACCTGCCGGCCTTGAATTTAGCCGCTGAAACACTTGCCAAGAATTCGAGCGCTTCACAGGACAAGCTTCGGCGTCTCGAACAGAGTAAGGCTCTTGCGGAGGCTCATCTCGGAATGAATGACCGGGCACTGAGTGACCTTGCCTTGTTCGTTAAGCGAGCGAGTCCCGCGAACAATCCGGCGGACACGGCCCAGGACGAACTCACAGCGGCCGAGGCTTATCAGGCCCTTCACATGAATCGGGAGGCCCGGGATGCAGCCATCGCGGTATCGGCATATTTCGCATCGGCCCACCAAGTGGACTCCGAGTTACAAGGTGCACTCATCGCCGCCGCCGCGGCCAAAGATTTGAAAGATGTCCAGACTTATCAGGCTGCGTCAAAGAAAGTCGTTGACATTCTCATTGAGCTTCGGCAGACTTGGGGACCAGACCTATTTCAGACATATCTGTCGCGTCCCGACATTCGTGCAATGCTTCAGGAGGTTCCAGATGGAGCAAGACTTACCAGAGGATCGGGAACGACGCCCGATTAAGCGGCGGCTATCGCTCGTTGAGCGTTCCCTCATGTTGGTTGGCGGAATCGCGATCCTTGCGTTTCTTTGCTTCGTTATTCTGGATCTCGCATACCGGTCGCTCGCACCCCGGTCGCAAATACGAGTGGAAGCTTATAGCGCATTAACTTCGATCTGGAAGCTGCTCATTCCTCCGGCGAAACCCATCATCGTATTGCCGCCGGGCACGCCTGACTCCCCTATCGTAATCCGAGGCGGATCGGTCAGCGCTCACGAAGACAACCTGTGGCAACCGTTGCCCCAGTACTCGAATGCCTTCTCGTATCAAGTTTCGCAGGTGCCAAAACAATTCGATATGGATGGTGTGGACACTCCACAATCGAGGACAACTCCCCGGCATTTTTCCAACATCCCGCTGTCCGGCAGTTGGATCATCACTTTGGACTTCCGAACGAACCATGGCAAAGCCGACGACACATCGAGAACGCTATCGATTTGCTCGAACATAATCTTGGGTACGTGTACGCTCATTGGAAATCCTACGAGCACGATCTACATAGTGGGGGGACTGGACAATCACAGTCAACCCGTTGGTTCGTTCTATCCCACTGTTATCGATAGAAATGGGGGACTTTTTTACGATATGAGCAGCTGTCCGGACGACAACCCGAGCGACCAGAATCTCAAGAGGCATCCTTCCTGCGATCACCCGGAAAAGATCTGGCTCACGGACTTGGATACTGACAACAAACCGCAGTTGATTGGCCATTGCATCGACGGCGCCTGTTCAATTGCGATCCAGTAGGCCGCTTGCCGCGAGTCCGACGACTCTTCGGGATACTCGACCCGGATCGCTGTTGTGTTGAGACTCATCCGCCACGCCCGGACATTCGTGCAATGCTTCAGGAGGTTCCAGGGTCATTCAGCTAATTTCAAGCAGGTCTTGGGAAAATCAGGGAAAATCGGGGGGACATGATACCTATTCACCGGCGAGTGGTCCGGGGCTTACCGTCCTGAAATGGCTGGGCTGGGAAGATCATGAGCAGGAGATCCTGGGATTGGGTTGCGGAGGGCACCAGAAAAGTTCTAAAATCGTCCACCAGGGCCGACCATTCTTCCTCTTTGAAATTGAGATCAAAGAGATCCGTATACAAAATCTGGATCCATAGGATAAAGACTCACAGCCATTCATCGGGCAGTTCGGGTTCTTCCGTCAATTCGCCCTGCTCTGCCGGCTTGCGCATCAGGGGCGCAGAATTCGACCGCTGTGCGCGTTCGAGAATCTGCCGCGCTTGAGCAGGTGCTTCTTACCTTCCGTCTTAGAAATGACGCCTTGCCCGCATCTCTGTGCCTGTGCGCTTACCGCTCATCGACGTCTAGAAGCCAGGCCGGTATCGGCAAGGAGGCTAAATGCCGGGCCGGCCAGACGCAGCCAGCGCGTGTGTGAGGTCGGCGCATAAGGTGAACTGGCTTCTCCGGCAGAGCACCCGGCTTCGCAGGATGCTGGCGCCAAGCAATACGTTCGCCAAAAAATCGGCGACAAGTGAAACATCCTTCCCGCGTAAACGTCCTATCGGTATATCCTCATCAGGTTCTGCATATCAATGCAGGTTCAAGTTTCTGGAGTCATGGAATTCAACCAGAGAGAAGGTATACCCATGCAGCATAATTGCCTTTCGCGCCACCTGAGCCGGAGCAGACGGATGCTCCCCGGCTTTGCCGTGACGATCGCCGCGGCGTTGCTCACTGTTTTCGCCCTCATACATCCGAGCGTGGCCCGTGCACAGGCCCCAGCGGCCAGCCCAGCCACCGCTGCCGCACAGGACATTGCCGGCACCTGGCAAGGCACGCTCCACGCCGGCCAGGATCTGCGCATTGTGCTCAAGATCACCAAGGCCGATGGCGGCGGGTACAAGGCAGACAACTACAGCATCGATCAGGGCGGACAACCCCTGCCGGCTGACAAGATCACGCTGGACGGAAGCACCGTAAAGATGTCCGTCAAGATGATTGGCGGCACTTACGAGGGCAAGCTCAGCGCGGATGGCAAGACCATGACCGGCAACTGGGCGCAGGGCCCCAACCCGCTGGCGCTCAACTTTGAGCGGGCCACGCCGGAGACGGAATGGGCCATCCCCAAGCCGCCGCCGGTCATTCCGCCCATGTCTGCCGACGCCAACCCCAGCTTTGAAGTTGCCACCATCAAGCCCAGCAAACCGGACGATCAGCGCAAGGCGTTTATCGTGCAGGGAAATGAATTCCATATCATCAATCAGCCCCTTTCGCAGATGATCTCGTTCGCCTTCGATGTGCAGGCCAAACAGGTGATCGGCCTGCCTGATTGGGCTGACTCCGACAAGTTCGACATCGACGGCAAGCCCGATGGCGAAGGCGCGCCCAACGGCAAGCAGTGGAAAATCATGATACAGAAGCTGCTGGCCGACCGCTTCGCGCTCAAGTTCCACAAAGACAAGAAAGAGCTTTCCGTCTACGTGCTGAGCGTCTCCAAGACGGGAGAGAAGATGACCAAGAACGACAGCGCGCCCAACGGCCTTCCGGGCCTCTTCTTTCAGGGCCTGGGCAAGCTGAATGTCCGCAATGCGCTCATGACCGACTTTACCGGGCTGATGCAGAGCGTCGTGCTCGATCGTCCGGTGGTGGATCAGACCGGGCTCACCGGCAGATACGACTTCACTCTCAATTGGACGCCTGACGACTCGCAGTTCGGCGGCATGGGCGCCAAGGTTCCACCGCCCACAGACAGCGCCGATGCGCTACCCAATCTGTATACCGCCATCCAGGAGCAGCTTGGGTTGAAGCTCGAGGCCACCAGAGCCCCTGCGGATGTGATGGTCATCGACCACGTGGAGAAGCCTTCGGCTAATTAACTGCGAGCGAATCATTCGGCTTACCCGTCAATAGCGTAAGCCGATTGATTCCTTGGGGAGGTTTCTACCTGGTCATGACGGGCCGCGCTCGATCCAGACTGCGAATCAGCGCCTTGCTGCTGTGCGCGGCCGTCCTCTCGATCATGGCCTCAATCCATGCAGGGGCACACGCGGTCGCGGCCGCTGCCCAGGCGCAGGAGCCTTCCGCGCAGTTTCCTGCCTTTGAAGTTGCGGCAATCAAGCCGAACAAATCCGGAGACTCGGGCGCACACACCAGCTTCAACAACGCCCGCTTTTCCGCTACCAATGTCACGTTGAAGGGGCTTCTGCATTACGAGGTATACGACATACCGGAACGGCAGATCGAAGGCGGTCCCGCATGGCTGGGCACAGACCGGTTCGACATCGAAGCCAAGATGGACGACGCCACCTTCGAAAAAATGCGCAAGCTCAGCGACGAGGAAATCCGACAGATCAACCGCCAACTCTTTCAGCAACTGCTCGCCGACCGTTTCAGGCTGGTGGTGCACTGGGAGACGAAGCAGGTTCCGGTCTACGCCCTGGTGGTTGCAAAGAACGGCCCGAAACTTGAGCACTCCAAGATTAGCGATGGCAGCACCAGCACCTCTTCGGGCAGCGGCAAGGTGACCGGGAAGGGCGTGACGATGGACCAACTGGCGCAGACGTTGACGAGCGCGCTCTCCAGAGAGCTGGACCGTACAGTCGTCGACCAGACCGGCATCGCCGGGATTTACGATCTGTCTCTGGCGTGGTCTCCTGCTGACCGGCCCGCTGCCATGGCTGACGCATCGACCGAAAATGCTGTGCCGGCGGGCGCGTCGATCTTCACGGCGCTTCAGGAGCAGCTGGGATTGAAGCTCGTATCGGCGAAGGCACCCGTAAAGACGTTGGTCATCGATCATGTCGAGCAGCCGTCGGAGAATTAGCTCGAAAGGAAAAGCAATGCGCAGGTTAAGAATCCCCATAGTTACGATGCTGGTATCTATGCCTGCGCTCTTGTCAGCTCAACAAGCTGCGCGGCCCACCGTTGCGTCGTCCGCAATCCCTGTCTTCGCGGTGTCCACAGTCAAGCTAAATAATCGCAACGACGGGCGCTGGAGGATGGAACCCACGCGCGATGGATTCCTGGCCATGGGTGTCACCATGCACAGTCTCATTCAGGAGGCTTACGGAATCTACGAAAACAACCGAATCCTGGCGGAGCCGGGCTGGGTCACGGCGCAAAAATACGATGTGCAAGCGAAGGTGGACGACGCGGATGAGCCCTCGCTTTCGAGCCTCGACCTTCATCAGCGCAGACGTATGCTCCAGGCGCTGCTGGCCGATCGATTCATGCTTGCGGCTCACCCTGAAAATAGAGACCGCGCCGTCTACGCGCTAGTAGTCGCGAAGAACGGGCCCAGGCTTGAAGAGACCAAGCCCGACTCCGTTCCGCCCGGCATGATCAAAGGCACTGGAGGCCTGGTGAGACGAAGCGTCCCGGGCAAATTGACCGTGGAATGGGTGACGATGGGCTCTTTGGCCCAGATGCTGACGCAATACGTGGACCGCCTGGTGGTCGATAAGACCGGCCTCACGGCGCACTATGACTTCAAGCTTGCCTGGACGCCGGACGAGAGCGCGCCAACTTCCCTTGGCGCAGCAAACACAAGCGCAATGCCCGCCGCGCCGCCAGGGCCCTCCATCTTCACCGCACTCCAGGAGCAACTTGGATTGAAGCTCGAAGCGCAAAAGGCGCCGGTCGAAGTAATTGTCATTGATCATGTCGAATTACCATCGGAGAATTAGAAGCAATGAGCCGCATCCCGAACCCGACCAAAGCAATGGATCGCTTGCTCTATGCAATCGCTTTCGTGTGTGTGATCGCGCCCGCCCTCCAAAGCCAGCAGACCACGCCACCCGCTCAGGAATCCGGCGCGCAGCAGACGGCGTTCATCAAGCAGGCTGTCTACGAAGTGGTATCCATCCACAAGTACAAGCCAGATGGCGGCTCGATGACGATGTTTTGGACGACTGATCCGGATGGATTTGGGATGACACACAGCCAGATAACAGGGTTAATCTGTCAGGCATATGGAGTAAACAATTACCAGCTTTCGGCCGGTCCGGATTGGGTAGGTTCAGACTTATACGACGTACAGGCCAAGATGGATGAGGAGACTATGAACGCGCTGCGCGCACTCTCGCCGGAGCAAGCGAAATTAGCCCGGCAACACATGATGCGGGCGCTGCTCACGGACCGGTTCAAGCTCGCAATCCATCACGAGACAAAACAGTTTCCGATCTACAAGCTTGTCGTTGCCAAGGGAGGCCCCAAGCTGCATGAGGCAAAGCCCATTGAGGACTCCGCGAGCGGGAGCAAAGACTCGGCAAGCAAGCCCGGCAAGGGCATGATGCGCATGTCGTTTGATGCGGGCGCGATGCTGCTCACTGCCGAGGAGCTTTCGATCGATGCGCTTGTCGGCCAGCTTTCCGGTTCACTGGGCTCTGAGGTTCAAAACGATACCGGGCTCAAGGGCAGCTACGATTTCACGCTGCGCTGGGCGCCGGAAAGCATGAGGCTGGAAGCGGGCAGCTCCTCCGGAAGCGGCAATGCGAATGTTTCCGATAACGCTGCGCCATCGATCTTTGACGCCTTGCAGGAACAACTCGGATTGAAATTGGAATCGCAAAAAGCCCCGCTCGACGTGATCGTGATCGACCACATCGAGCAGCCTTCGGAAAACTGATGCTGAGCCTGGGGTCAGTGTCGAAATGGCTGAAACACGTTCCTCAGGGGCTAAAGCCCGGTTCATTTTGCGGCCGTTTTCGGCACGACTGAACCGCTTACTGAAGAAGTCTTCGACGGCGGAGTTGCCGGTACGGGCTTTTGCAGGGGCTAAAGCCCGACACTGATTTGATTAGTTTTATTGGCCCGACTAAAGTCGTGCCCTTGTTACAAGGCCTTAGGAGCGGTGGCCTAGGGGAGTTTTCCAGCAAGCTGTGAAGTCGTGCCCTTTCAAGACCGGACTTTTGTCACCGGCTGATTCAGGAAGTTAACGCCAACTCGGAGTGAACGCGTGGCGCGCTGGCGCTTTGTAACCATCTCGATGCTGCTCCTCGCCGCAGGCCTCTGCGCGCCTTGCGTGGCCGCGGCGACGGAGGTTCACGGGCAGGTCACCTTCGGCGGCCAGCCTGTTCCGGGCGCCACCATCACTGCGACGCAAGGCACGAAGAAGTTC
>Ga0182030_10014939_pt1 | contig 15258 bp, 16 predicted proteins | sample 812S3MmetaG_FD_121299 | JGI IMG/M metagenome (GOLD analysis project Ga0182030, IMG submission 121299) | Permafrost microbial communities from Stordalen Mire, Sweden - 812S3M metaG (Illumina Assembly) | ecosystem: Environmental > Terrestrial > Soil > Wetlands > Permafrost | place: Sweden... | reverse complement strand
TTCATTGGTGGTGGTCCCTTTCCTTGTTCGGATGTCTTGGTGGACGCCCGAATGCCTACCAGATGGCAGGCGTCAGGCGGGGGACCGCCACCTCAACTTCCACAAGGGTCGGGACAACCTCCCTAGCAAGGCGCCCAACACTCTGAAGGGTGCGCCATGGGCGTACGGCGTTACCCTCACCAGCACCCGGGGCTACGTTCGTCAAGCAGTTCAGTAACGTCACGCCGTACCGTGTCCTTGGAGGGACTGACGAACCGACATCGCCCCCTGACCGCTCCCCGGTCAGCGTCACGTCGCACTGCTGACGCCCCACTGGCGCTGACTGGCTGCCCTATCGGGGGCAGCAGTATGTGGCCTCAACGAGCCGCCGCCAGGTGATCCCGGTTTAGGCACCCAGAACTGGTCAGTCTGTTCGCCTTTGGTCAAGTAAAGCGAACAGATTTGACAAGCGTGTAATCGGCGATTACGGAGATGCGCCGGCATAGCTCGGCTCGGGAGGACCGAATACAGAACAGCTGGCCGCTCCGGGCGTACATTAGATGCATCGTCAGCTTTGCCGAACGCAGGCGCCAGCGCCGTTCGGCGTGGGTACGCAGTCGCTAACGGCCCTGCTCTTCCCAGGCTCCGAACTGGCGCATATGCGTCGCCGGGATCATCGCTTAGGCGTTCCCTCGTGATTAGAGGGGGGTGTGAAGCCGGCGGTGGCGTCGTGCCAGCCCGCCCGATCGCTGTCCTGGCAAGATGGAGGCATGGAGCGTGTGATTGGGATCGGTGGATACTTCATCCGGGCCGCCGACCCGGCGGCCCTGGGTACGTGGTATCGCGATTGCCTAGGCCTGGACACCGATGAGAACGGCCTGTGGAGCCAAGAAGCGGGGCCGACGGTGTTCGCGACGTTCGAGCCCGGGACCGACTACTTCGGGTCCCGCACCCAGCAGACCATGCTCAACTTCCGGGTCCGCAACCTGGATGCGATGCTGGCGCAATTGCGCGCCAAGGGAGCGGACGTGGCTGAAGAGGCGCAGGACATGGAGGGTGTCGGTCTGTTCGGCTGGGTCACCGATCCGGAGGGCAATCGGGTCGAGCTCTGGCAACCGGCCTGACCGTGTCTTCACCCAGGTGGTGACGTGCTGGTGGCCCGCGAGGTTGCCGGGGTGCGAACCTTGGTTCGGCAGCATTGATCACGCAAGCCGTGCCCGAGAGCCCGTAGCGATCGGGCCCCGGGGCCAGATTGTTCGACTGCGCCTCGGTAATATGCGTGCGGAGGTCTGTCATGCGGCGCATGTCCGGAGCGAAGGAGCCGCAGAGCCCAAGTAGGGCGAGCGCTAAGTGGCTCAGCCCCCGAGCCACTTGCCCGGGTGGGCCCGAGGTACGAGCCATGTCCGGTACGGCAACGTAGCGACAGGTTTTCAAGCCTCGGTTGTGACCGAGAGGAGTGCGTCCACGGTGGCGAGGGCGGTCGCCCGGTAGCGTTGGAGGTCGACCGTAGGATCCCAGCACTGCTGGAGCACGAAGCCTTGGAGAAGGGCGAGGACCACCCTGACGAACGGCTCCGCGTCAAGGACGGGGGGAAAGGCGCCGGCGCGGACCGCGGCGCGCGCGGCCTCCACCGACGGGTCGAGAGAGGCGAGGCCAGCGGCGACGACGCGGGCAAGGCGGGCATTATGCAGCGATTCCGCCCATACATATACGTTGACTCGTCGCCGGCGTTGTTCGTCCGGGTCGGCCAGCCAGTCGAAGTACCGCTCGAGGAACGACCGCAGCGATGCCCGGGGGTCGTTGCCGACAAGGGCGTCGGCCAGCAGCGAGCGCTCGCGGGCGTGGCGCTCTGCCGCCACCGCCTCGATGATGGCATCTTTGCTATCGAAGTAACGGTAAATAGCACCGGCGCTGAGGCCGGCTTCGGCCACGATTTCGTCAGTAGTGGTGGCGTGCAGGCCATGGCGGTCGAAGCAGGCCATGGCGGCGTCGAGGATCTGTCGTCGTCGGCGGTCTCGGTGCTCGTCGCTCAGCTTCGGCATCAGACAGTCCGGGCCACGGCAACGTGGTAGAGGGCGGAGCCGCGCTCACGCCTTCCCAAAGCGGGGAACCAGCGCTCGCCCGCCTGCTTGGTCGAAACGTCGGAGACGAGCACGAAGCCCCGGTCGCCCAGGAAACCGGCGACGTCGCCTGGGGCCAGGCCGAAGATCCACGGTTCGCCGGCCCGGCGGACGTTGGCCAACCACCGCCGGGCCTCGGGGAACGAGACGCTGCCGTCGAGCACCCCGGCGTCGATGTAAGTTAAGACAACGACGCTGCCCGGGCCGGCTAGCCGCCCGATGGTGAGCAAGGTCTCATCGACAGCGCTTTTAGTGAGGTAGTTGGTCACGCCCTCCCATATGAAAAGGCTGGGCAGGCCCGTCCCGAACCTGCAGGCGCGGAGCTCTTGCTCCAGTGACTGACGCTCGAAATCGACCGCCACGTAGGTCACAGTGGCGGTGGACAGGCCGAGGCCCTGTACTACGGAGCGCTTGGCCGCCTGGGTGGCGGAATGGTCGACCTCGAACACGGGCAAACCGGCGAGAGCGGGGAGGCGGTGGGCCCGGGTGTCGAAGCCGGCGCCGAGGATGACGACCTGGTCGACCGTGGGCCCGGCCTCGCTGACGACATCGTCGATCAGGCGGGTGCGGGCCACCGCAGATGGGCGCGGCCCCGGCCCGCCGATGACGTCGAACAACCAGGGTGCGAGCGGACCGACCAGCCACAGGCGTGAGGCCCGGGCCAAGAGCCTGAGAGGACCTGAAGTGAACGCCTCCGCATATGGGTCGCAGAACAGGCGGGTCGCGCTCGGCCGGCTCGATTCGAGCGCCCTCTGGAGGGCCATGGTGGCGGCGGTGTAGCTCGGTCCCTGACGCATAGTGAGCGAGCGCTCATTTTATATAGCTGAGGTCCACGGGTCAACTCAGCTCGGTGTCGATTGGGGGTTCCCAGTTCGTGGACAAGGCCAGCGGATCGGCCTAGTAGGCCTAGGGTCGGATGAGTGAACCGTGGGCAGGGCCCCCGGCTGTCAGAGGTAAAACCCTAGTTCATCGGTATATGCTGCTGGGATGGCGGCCAGGCCCATGCAGGAGGCCACGTTCCTGGTCTTGACGGCCCTGGCGGCAGGTTCGCAGCACGGCTACGGGATCCTGTCTGACGTGGCCGAGATATCGGGTGGCCGGGTGCAGATGCGGGCGGGGACCTTGTACGCGGCGTTGGACCGCCTGCGGATCGATGGGCTGGTGGAGGTCGATCGTGAGGAGGTCGTCGACAGTCGGCTCCGGCGCTACTACCGGCTCACCCCTCGCGGGTCGGGCGTCCTGGCTGGCGAGGCAGCGCGGGCCGAGTCCAATGCTGCGGCGGCGCTGGCCCGGCTGCGGCGGCATGGCGATTTGGCTGGCGGAGTGGCCTGATGAACAGTACCGCCGGGCCGGAGGCGGCGTTCCGGCGCTGGTTGCGCTGCTATCCGAGGTGGTACCGCCGCGAGCATGAAGACGAGATGATCGCCGTGCTGGTCGCCGTGGCCAGAGAGGGGTCTCAGGGCCCGGTTGTGGCGCAGTGCTGGGACCTAGTGCGCAGCGCTGTCAAAGTGCGGCTGCGCCCCCGGCTCGCTCGTTCGCAGCGCTCGCTTTGGGGTGCGCTGCGGCTGGTCTATCTCGCCGCCGTCGTCCAGATGGCCGTCGGGGTGACGGTGCTGGCGACGATGAGCCGGCTGCACTCGGCGCTCGCTGCACACGACGCCGCCTATACGGCCGCGCAGTGGCATGCGGAAGTCACGGGTGTTGTGCACCCCTTGGCGTTGGAATGCGGTACCGGCGTCGTCGCCTTGTTGGTATTGGCGTGGGCGTACGGGCGCAACCAAAGGTGGGCCCGCCTGTCAGCCGCCGGAGGTCTCGCCGGGCTACTGGCCATCACGACCGACAGCCTGCTGACCGGTCTCCGGCATGGCTCGGAGGTCAACGCCAGAGCGGACGTACTGGCAGGGCTCTTGTTGTGGCTCGTCGAGGTGGCCGGCTTGGTAGTTGCGCTGCACGCGAACCGCCGGCCCGGCGCCCACCACGCTTATGTCACTGCCCTCCGCACAGGCAGGGTCTTTCTAAGCGGTAGCCCCCCCCCCCGATAGTCTGTTAGACAGTATATACTTACAGTCAAAGGCTGGGTATGGGCGGGCACATAGCGCCTACCCAGGTATGTCAGTTCGAGATGAGAGGGACGACGATATGGCTGCGATCAGCGACGTACGTGCCGATGTCACGCCCGACGAGGTAACTGCTGCGCTACGCGCCGGGCTCGGCCGGAGGTACCACGTGCTCGCTGCGCACCGGATCGATGAGCCCGTTCTCGACCCGAGACCGGGCATGCCCGGCACGATCGTTGTCGCCACCGGCTCGGACCGTTATTTTCGGGCTGAGGTGACAATCTCGAGGGACTCAGGCCGGACGACCCTGCACATCAAGCCCGGAGGTTTGCCCGGTACCTGGCCAGGCCTGCTCCGGCTCATCAACCGCCTAACGGTGGCCCGGACGATCCGTAACGTGCTACAGGGCGCGACCAGCCTGCGATAACCGAGCAGAAGACGTCCGTCTAGTTCGTCGCCACCCGCGAGCCGGGTGACCAAGCCTTTGCTCCGGTGGCACACGGTGTTGCCCGACCAGCCGGCCCATTTGGCGGCACCACCGAAGATAAAGAGGACAGGACGGAGTCAACTTCGACAGGAAGTGGGGCGATCTGCCAGACCTACGACCGTCGAGCAATCTGATCGTGCGGCTTCTGAACAACCCAAAGCAGTAATCGAGGAGGAGAAAGACCATGACCAATGCAGGTGCAGTGCCGGACATGAGGCTGGAGCTCGTCCCGATCCCAATGTCCGACGTTGACCGAGCGAAGAAGTTCTACGATCAGGTGGGGTTCGTCAACGTGCATGACAACCAGATCAGCCCACAGATGCGGGTGGTCCAGCTCACCCCGCCCGGGTCGACCTGTGCGATCGTCTTCGGGACCGGCATCGGCCCGGTCACCGAGATGGAACCCCGTTCGGTGAAGGGGGTGCACCTGGTCGTCGACGACATTGAGGAGGCGAGGAGCGCCTTGATCGAACGAGGCGTCGAGATCGGCACCGCAGAAGATCTCGGAGGCGGCGTGATGTACGCCTGGTGCAGCGATCCCGACGGCAATCTCTGGACGCAGCAGTGGCCCAAATAACCGTTCGGGTGCGTTGGCGCACTCCGCCGACCAGGTCTCTTAACAGCTCCGAGAGGCCGTCTGGCGGTCCCTCTAATGGGCGATTTGCCGACCGCCCTTCCGCCCCGGGGGTTACCCCAGCTGGCAGGGATGGTTGGGTCTTTGGCGAGATCGCAACGTCTTCGGTGGGATCGCATGGTTAGCCTCGGGCGTATGCCGAGCACCCAGCGCAGCCGAGAGGCTGAGGCCTTCCTTGCCGCCCGCCAAAGCACTGCGCCCTCGGTGGTGAGCGCCTGCCAGGGTTGGACCGCACACGAGGTCACCGCCCACCTCACGGCGGTGGCGGCGGAGATCACCCGCCACTTAGAGCCGTACCTGCACGGTGAGCCCGTACCCAAGACGCGCACGTTCGAGGAACGCGAGCCCCCCTACCGCGCCATGGACGACGCGGCGCTTTGCCGGCTCTTGGTGGACGAAGAGCACAGGATGCGCTCGACTATCGACGATGTGCTGGCGAACGAGCCCGACGCTGTGGTCCCTTGGACGGGGCGCCAGATGGCCGAGGCCAAGTTCGTGCCCCACGTGCGTAACGAGTTCGCCATCCATCGGTGGGACTTTGTCGGGGACGACGAAACAAGTATTGAGCTGCTCAGCCAGCCCGAGCTGACCGAGCACGCGGTCGGCGTCCTCGGGCGCGTCCTGCTGGTGCGGGGCGCCGGTCACGACCCCTTCCCGGGCCAAGACTTCCACGTCTGCCTGCGCGCCGAGCACGCCGCCGGGGTCCGCGTTGTCGTCGAGGCCGGCCAAGCCGGGCCTGGAACTGACCGATAGCGAGACCGACGAGCCCTACGTCGAGCTCGACGCCGCCGCCCGGGCCCTGGTCATCTGGGGCCGTCGGCCCGATCAACGAGGCCGCTTCCGTAGCAGCCTCGGCGAGCCCTCTCTTCGCCGATTACAGGCTCTCCTCGCCGGGTACTGAGCGAACTAATGCGTGGAACTGCGACCACGAGCGTCGGCGGGGTCACATCGATGTTCGCGGCTGCGCATCAGTTGATGAAGGCCGATCTGCTGGCCCGGTAGATCTCGAAACCACCGTTGTGATTGTTGGCCACGCTCCCCCGGCCGGCCTTGAAGATGAGCCGCGGTCCAGGATGTCGACGAGCCCGTTGATGGTGCTCAGGGTTCGCCGGAGCTCGAGCTCGTCAACAGCCTCCGCCTTACCCATCGCGCTTGAACATTCCGCTGCCTCCAGCGCTGATGGTTGCCGCCCGCCTCCGCGCTCTCAAGGAACTCGTCGTCGGCCACTACTGGTGGGCCCACGCTCAATGGTGCGAGCCACGGGAAGCAAACGACTTCCCCTCCAATGTCACAGACGACCGCCCTGTCTCGTCTCTATGGGCTGAAGGTAGTAATGGGACGAGGAAGGTGATGGTTATGCGGGTGTTTGTGGCAGGAGGGACCGGGGTAGTGGGGCAGCGGCTGGTGCCGCAGCTGGTCGCCCGCGGTCACCAGGTGACGGCGACGACCACGGGCTCAGCCAAGTTGGGCTTGCTGGAGCGGCTGGGTGCCGAGGCGGTCGTGATGGACGGCTTGGACGCAATGTCGGTCGGCGACGCCGTGGCCAAGGCTAGGCCCGATGCGATCGTGCACGAGATGACGGCGATCGGCGGCAAGAAGCCCGACATGAGGCACTTGGACCGCTGGTTCGCCACAACCAACCGGCTGCGCACCGAGGGGACGGACCACCTGCTGGCCGCCGCCGGTGCCATGGGCGTCTCCAATTTCGTCGCCCAGAGCTACGCCAACTGGAACGGGATCCGCGAGGGCGGCTGGGTGAAGACTGAGAAGGACCCGCTGGCCCTGGACGGGGGCCCAGCGGCCCGCCAGGTGATGGTGGCCATCCGTCACCTCGAGGATGCGGTCGTCGGGGCTGGCGGCGCCGTCTTGCGGTACGGTGGGCTCTACGGGCCGGGCGCCACCGACGACCAGGTCGAGCTCGTGCGCAAGCACAAGTTCCCTCTCGTCGGGGACGGCACCGGCTACAGCTCGTGGGTGCACGTCGACGACGCCGCAAGCGCCACCGTCAGGGCTGTGGAGCAAAGGGCGAGGGGCGTGTTCAACATCGTCGACGACGAGCCCGCTCCGGCCCGCGAATGGCTGCCCTACCTGGCCTCGTGCGCGGGCGCGAAGCCCCCGGTGCGGATCCCCAAGTGGCTGGCCCGGCTGCTGGCCGGGGAGGTGGTGGTGACGATAATGACCGAGGGCCGAGGCTTCTCCAACGCCAAGGCCAAGCGGGAGCTCGGCTGGGAGCTGCGCTATCCGTCGTGGCGTCAGGGCTTCAAGGAAGCGCTGGTGGCCGTGGGACAAACGTCGAACACGCTTAGGGCGGCATGAGGACGATCTCGGACGCTCAACCACAAGGGGCGGTTCTTTGGCCGAGAGGACGGTTTTGAGCGATGGGTGCGCCGCAGCCGAACGACGAAGCAGACCTTCGACCGCTCATGTTCTCGATCGCCTACCGGATGACCGGCGGCGTGACCGAGGCCGAGGATCTCGTCCAAGAAGCGTTCTTCCGGCTGGAGCGCGCCCGGCAGAACGGGGCGGTGGTCGAATCGCCCAAGGCCTACTTAGCGACGGCCACCACCCGGTTGGCTATCGACCATCTGCGCTCGGCGACGGCTCGCAAGTTGTCCTATGTCGGCACGTGGTTGCCCGAGCCGATCGTGACCGACCTGCACGACAGCCCCGAACAGATGGCTGAGCTGTCCGACTCGCTCTCGATGGCCTTCCTCGTGCTGCTCGAGAGCCTCTCACCGGTCGAACGAGCCGTGTTCCTGCTTCGGGAGGTGTTCGACTACCCCTACGAGGAGGTCGCGCAGATCGTCGACAAGAGCGAGACCAACTGCCGGCAGATCTTCGGGCGGGCCCGCCAGCATCTCGGAGCCCATCGAGCCCGCTACGAGGCATCGAGCGAACACAGCGAGGCCTTGCTTCGGTCTTTTCTCGTCGCCGCCCGCGCCGGCGACCTCGACCAACTAGTGGACCTCTTGGCGGCAGACGTCGTCTTGTACGGCGACGGCGGCGGCAAGGCAACCGCCATCCGCCAACCCCTCTACGGACGAGACCGGGTCGCCACGTTCATAATCGGCCTGTTCAAGCAGGCACCCCAGCTGGGGGTAACGGTTAAACCGGTACTCGTCAACGGAGGACCTGGGATCATCACCCACGACCCCGAAGGCAAGGTCATTAGCGTGCTGTCCTTCGAGATCCTCGACGGAGTGGTCCAGACGGTGCGTGGCATCGTCAACCCCGACAAGCTGCAACACCTCGGCGCCGTTTCTGACATGGCCCGTACTCGGCCCCACGAACGAGACGACCACATTGGGCCCGATGTGACAAGGAGGAAAGAGGGAACCGATGACTGACTTTCAGGCCATCGCCGACCGCGTCGAGATCGAAGCGCTGCGCGGCGAGTTCACCGACGCAGCGATGATGCGCGACCGCGCTCGCCTGGCGTCGCTGTTCACGCCGGACGGTGCACTGCGGATGCCGAACATCCCCGTCGAGCTCGTTGGCCGGGAGGAGATCCGCCTAGGGGGCGAGCGGCTGCAAGCCCAGTGGGACTTCTTCGTGCAGACTACGCACCCGGGCACGATCCAGCTTGACGGTGACACCGCGTCCGGGCGTGCCTACATCCAAGAACTTGTGCGCGCCCGCGACGGACGTCAGGGGATGAACTACGCCGTTTACCACGACCGTTACCAGCGGACCGGAGATGGCTGGAGGTTCACCGAGAGGGTCTATGAGGTCAGGTACCTCGACACCACTCCACTAGCAGGTTCGGCTCCCAGCCCAGCCGGGGAGCCCGTTCACCCGCCAGGCGGGAGCGCATCTGCGGCAGAAAGGCCTTTGGGCTGACAGCCGGAGCCACCGTCACCGCGCTTCGGAACGCCGATCCCAGTACCCAGTGCGCCGTGCCATCCACCAGACCAACGTCCAACCCAGGAGGCACCCCATGACTACCCCAACACTGACAACGTCGTTCGCCGACCCGGCGCCCGCGCCGCGCCTGGAGCAGGCAGCCACCGCCCTGAGGGCACACGGGTTCACCGTCGAGGTCCTCGACGACGCTGCCGCGGCGCGTGCCCGGGTCAAAGACCTGATCCCCGAGGGCGCCAGCGTGTTCACCGGAGCCAGCGAGACCCTGCGCCTGTCGGGCATCGATGGGGACATCAACATGAGTGGGCGCTACGAGGCCCTCAAGCCGCGGCTGTTGGCCATGGACCGCGTCGCCGATGCCGACGAGATCCGGCTCTTGCTCGCCAGCCCCGACGTCATCGTGGGCAGCGTCGCCGCGCTCACCGAAACCGGCTCCCTCGTGGTCGCCTCGGCCAGCGGGAGCCAGCTTCCCGGTTACGCCGGTGGTGCTGCCTATGCGATCTGGATCGTCGGGGCGCAGAAGGTGGTACCCGACCTGAGCACCGCGCTGCGCCGCGTCGAAGAATATGCTCTTCCGCTTGAGAGCGCTCGCGCCGAGGTGGCCTACGGCCAGCCCAGTGCCATCAACCGCCTTCTCATCCTCAACGCTGAACCCCAGCCCGGGCGCGGCACCGTCCTGCTGCTGCGTGAGGCCATCGGGTTCTAAGACCAGCTAGCTCACCGCCGAACTGAGCTCAACCCCGCTCGCCATCGGCCTCCACCCAACCAACTAAAAGACACGGGAACTCTAATGACAACCGACAACACGGACCGCAGGGTCCTGGTCCTCGGCCGCCGCCAAGTGGTCATCGACAACCCGGTGGTCCGCCTGCGCGACCTCGGCTACACCGCTCACGCGTCTAAAGACTTCGCCGACATCACCACCCGCTACGCCGTCGAGCACATCGAGGTGGTCGTGTTCGGCGGACAAGTCCCCCCGGACCGCGAAGCTGCACTTGCTGAAGAGATCTCTGCCATCAACCACAGGTGATCTTCGTGAATAGCTTGGGCGGCATCCCCGGCCTGATTGTCGCACAAGTGCAAGGCGCGCCTTCTCGACCGGGCACCATAATCTCTTTGGCAACCCCAGCGCCGACAACCTCGTGACTTGTCGCTCAGAGCGTTATCGCCACGGTGCCACATGCGTGCCGCAATCCTTAGTTTCGTTGAGCCGGCGTCGTTGAACACGACCTAGATCCAGGAACTGACCAGGAGGTCAAGACATGCGAATCGTGCAGGTAAAGGAATTCGGGGGGCCCGAAGTGCTGGAGGTGGCCGAAGTACCCGAGCCAGTGGCCGGTCCCGGGCAGGTGGTGATGGACGTCTCGATTGCTCCAGTACTGTTTCTTGACACCCAGATCCGCAGCGGTTCGGCCCGTGACTGGTTCGCGACGACGCCCCCCTACGTGCCCGGTGCAGGGGTCGCCGGAGAGGTGGCCTCGGTCGGCGAGGGTGTGGATCCGGATTGGGTGGGCCGCAGGGTTGTCGCCGGTACGCCCGAGGGCGGGTACGTGGAGCGGGCCGTGGTCGCGGTAGACGACCTGATAGCGGTGCCAGAGGGTCTCGGGATCCCTGAGGCGGCCGCTTTGCTCCATGACGGCCGAACCGCGGTCAGTCTCATCGACCAAGCCGACCTCATGCGGGGGCAATGGGTACTTGTTCTCGGTGCGGGCGGGGGGCTCGGAAGCCTCTTGGTCCAGTTGGCTCACGGTGCCGGCGCACGCGTCATCGGCGCCGCCCGGGGCAAGGAGAAGCTGGATCTCGCCCAGGAGTTGGGCGCGGCCGCCGTGGTCAACTACTCGGAGCCAGTTTGGCCCGAGCAGGTTCTGGCCGTCACTGACGGAGCCGGGCCCCGCACGGTCTTCGACGGAGTGGGCGGGGAGATCGCCAAGGCAGCGTTCGCAATAACCGCTCAGGGGGGTCGGTTCTCCGCCCACGGCGCACCGAGCGGCGGGTTCGCCCACATCGATGCCAAGGAGGCCGAGCGCCGCGACATCACCGTACGTGGGATCGAGCATGTGCAGTTCACCCGAGCAGAAGCCAAGGCGCTCACCGAGCGAGCTATGTCGAAGGCTGTGGCCAAACAGATCAGGCCGGTCATCGGACAGACCTTCCCGCTGGAGCGGGCGGCCGATGCGCATCGCCTCATCGAGGCCCGCGACGTCATCGGCAAGACGTTGCTGGTGATCTGATGGCACTCGACCAAGTATCGCAGCGGTATCTGGCCGGCCAAACCAGAGGGCGACTAGCCACGGTCGACCGTGACGGCACACCGCAGAACAAGCCAGTCGGCTTCGTCTACAACACCGAGCTGGGCACCATCGACATCGCCGGGTTCAACATGGGCACCTCAGCGAAGTACCGAAACGTCGGGGTCAACCCGGACGTGGCCTTCGTGGTCGACGACGCCGTTTTCGAAGGTGCAGCCGGGATGCGGTTCATAGAGATCCGTGGCCAAGCCGAGCGAGTCTCGGCCGGGCCACAACCGGTGGCGGGCGTAAGCCCGCACATCATCCGCATCCATCCTCGTCGGGTGATCAGCATGGACATCGACCCGGACCACCCCGGCTTCCACGCGACCGACGTCGGCACCATGGCTGACGAACCCGAGGCGATCCGTCCATCCTTCGGCACCGATCCGGGCGCCGCGCAGCGGGCGAAGCAGGCGACAGACGACCTCGTCGCCGAGCTCCAGGCAGGCTGGGACAACCACGACGCCGACATCACTGACCGGCACTTCGCCAATGACATCCTGTGGGGCAGCCCCTTCGGTGCCACCCTCCAAGGGTACGAGGCTCTGCACGCCATCCACGTCCGCCTCAAGCAGCAAGGGCGCGGGGGCACATCGTCGCGCTATGAGATCGTACAGGCCCTTTCCCCCACGCCGAACGTCGCCATCGCCCACGTCCGGCGCGTCGCCCTCGATGACGACGGCCAGCCGATCGGGCCGAACTCCGACGTCACCGGTGCGTTCTCGGAGATGGCGCTCTACGTGCTGGTGCGCCGCAATCGAACGTGGTGGCTCGCCGGCGGGCAGAACACCATCGTTCGTCCCCCACCTACCTAAAGGGCAGTGATGACAGTAGCGAACCCGAGATCCTTTGATCGCCGTGCGTGGCTGACCCTCGCAGTGGTCGCCGGCGGGCTGTTCCTCGCCGTGATGTCAACAACGCTGATCAGCGTCGCGCTGCCCACGATCGGCAAGAGCCTGCACGCCAGCCCGACAGACCTGCAATGGATCGTCGACGCCTACGTTCTCGTCTATGCGAGCCTGCTGATCACCGGCGGCGTGATCGGCGATCGGCGCGGGCGCAAGGGCATCTTTATGCTCGGCGTGAGCCTGTTCGGGGCGGGATCGCTGGTCAGCGGCCTGGCGCCATCGGTCGGGGTGCTCTTGATCGGCCGCGTGCTCCAGGGCGTGGGGCCCGCATTGTTGATCCCTGGCAGCCTCACGATCATCCGCGCGACCTTTCAGGAACCGCGCCGACAGGCGCTGGCCATCGGGCTGTGGTCGATGGCGTCTGGTCTGTCGCTGGCGATCGGGCCCGCGCTTGGCGGGCTGATCGTTAGCGGCCTGGGGTGGCGCTGGGTTTTCGAGATCAACGTCCCGCTCGCCGTCGTACTGCTTGCCCTCGCCGCGCGCTTCGTCCCACGGATTAGGTCCCGCCCGGCGCACAGCCGCTTTGACTGGCTCGGCGGAATCCTCGCCACGACCTCAATAGCGGCACTCGCCTACGGCATCATCCACGGCCAAGTCGCTGGCTTGACGTCGCCCTCGGCACTCGCTGCGTTTGCCGCGGGGATTGTGGCGTTAATGGCGTTCGTCACCTGGGAGCGCCACCGTCACGAGCCGCTGGTCGAGGTTTCCCTGTTCCTGCAGCCCGCGTTCGCGGCCGCGAACGGCGCGGCACTGATCGTGTTCTTCGCCTTCGTCGGCTCGATCGTTTACTTCAGCCAATATTTCCAGCTGGTGCAGGGCCGCTCGCCGATCGCCGCGGGGCTCGACGTGTCCGCGATCGGTGTCGCGTTCGCGCTCGCCTCGCCGGTGTCCGGTCGCGCCGTTGGCCGCGTCGGGCCGCTGGTGCCGATGCTCGGCGGGCTGGTCCTCGCTGGTGGCGCGACCCTCGCCCTGCTGCACCTCGGACCGCATACTCCGATCGGATCGATCTGGTGGAACTTCGCGCTGCTCGGCGCCGGCATCGGCACCTGCCTGACCCCCATGACCCAGACCGCCCTCTCGGCGGTAGACACCGCCCACGCTGGCATGGCCTCCGCCGTGCACAACTCATTGCGCCAGATCGGCCAAGTCTTCGGTGTTGCAGTGCTCGGCCTGCTCGTCTACGCCCACCTACCCAGCGGCGGCAGCGCCGGAGGACGGCTCGACCCCACCCAAGGCGCGCTGTTCGTAGACGGGCTACACACCGCACTTTGGGTGTCCGGACTGGCCCTCCTTGGGGCGGCGGCGGTCGTCGCTGCGGTCTTCTCCTTCCAGCGTACGAAGGGCACCGAAGCGACGACGACACAGACCCGTGCATCAAAGCGACCGACCGCGCCTACCCGGGCCATTCCGATTCGGTCTGGGTTCAACAGAGACTTTTCCGGTCCGTGTTCCCAAGCTACGAGTGCCTGAGGGTGCCCTGTCCGGTGCTCCATTCATCGGACCGGGCCACGAGGCCCAACGGTTCACGCCAAGGCCTGAGAGCTATCAAATGCTCCCTTGCTTAGGTGTTTCAACGTGTACAAGGCACGCCCTCGTGGCGCAAGCCCAAAGGGGGGCCAAATGACCACGCCCTTTCGCATCGTTGCGCTCAATCCGAACGCGATCGACCGGGAGCTCCTCGTCTTCGGGCACCCGAGAGGGGGACGCCGCTCACGCTCGACCGGCAGGGCGCTGGGATCGACTGGGTCTGCCACACGGCGGGGCCGTGGGTACCGCAGAAAGCCGCGAACGGCCGCTACCTTTTGGGAACAGGCCAAGACCTCCGGGTCTTTCTCAGCGACGGGGACGCCCAAGTTCTTTGGCCCGTTTGGCGAGGTGGTGAGATCGGCGTGCACTCCGCCTTGTCACACGAGCCAATGAAGGTCACTCTTCAGAGCCAATGGCCGGTCATGCCGCGGCCCCGATGGTGGCGGGCCGGGGGTTGGAAATCTCATCCCCCTTGTGAGCGCCTACACTGGTCGCCTCGCCGGCGGGGGGAGGTTCACTTTGGGCAGGAATACCACGGTGAGCACGGCACCGACCACGGCGGTACCGGCGCAAACGAGCAGAGCCATCTCCATGTCGTGCACAGAGGCACTGTCGACGGAACGGAGCAACGCAGTCGAACGGGTCTTGTGGGTCAGGGCGACACCACCAAAAACACTTTGACGAGCGGCAGCGGCAGAGGTCGCCGACAACCCGACAGGTCGAGGCGGCCGAGGTAACCGGCGCTGAGCACGCTGCCGAGAATGGCGATGCCTAGCGCCCCCGGTCTTGTTGACCGCCTGCAGGACGGCCGCACCGACGCCGCTCTTCTCCTCCGACAGTTCGACCAGGGCGGCGGACATGGCCGTGGCCATGGCGATTCCCGTCCCTGTACCGGCCACGAGCATCCACGCCCCCACGAACAGCCGGCTCGAACCAACGCTGGTCAGGGCCCGATGAACAGACCGGCGGCCAACAGGACGAACCCGGCGGCGACGGCCACCTTGGCGCCCAGTGCTCGCGCCACCAGGGGCCGCAGGGACGGTCCCGACCATCAGCCCAGCGACCAGGGGCAGGAGCCGTAGGCCCGAGCCCATGGCAGTGGTGCCGAGCACGCCCTGGAAGTACTGGGGCATGGTGAACAAGACCCCGAGCATGGCCAAGATGGGCACCACCGCCAGGACCACGCCCCAGGTGAACGAGGCCGAGGCGAACAAACCGAGGTCCACCGGCGGCTGGCCGCCGGGTTGGCGGGCCAACCGCCGCTCCCAGGCAAAGAAACCGACCAGCGGCACCAACCCCGCTGCCGTCAGCGCCCAAGCGCCGCGATTGCCCCACCCAGACTGGGCCGCCTTGATGAGGCCATAGGTCACGGCCACCAGGCCGACGCCGACGCC